>JACCDQ011813713.1_pt1 | contig 10734 bp, 4 predicted proteins | sample 7446031 | NCBI WGS metagenome assembly JACCDQ01 (sample SAMN15323442, study PRJNA562643) | freshwater metagenome | isolation source: river surface water | place: USA:Blue River Watershed | collected 2017-08-17
CACTAAAAAAAAAAAACAAATCCCAAACAGGAATCCTAAACCAACTAACCCCAGTTTTCGATTAATAAACCCTGGGGCACCCCCCCCCCTAGAATAATAAGCGAACTTTTTTGCAGTCTTACTATTTTAGGGGGTCCAAAATCTGGAGATGTATTTCACACATTAAAAGTAATTACAGAATCAATGCTCCACCATTAAAACTAAACAAACAATTGGTTTTTACACACAATGACAAAATCCTTGTCTTCTATTCTAGGGTGTTTTATTGTTTTAGGGGGTATGTAGATTTTTTTGTCCTGATGCATTTTTTAATAATTAATCATAATAATTAAATGAAAGGTATGGATTTTACATGTAGATAACATGGTTATTCGTTGAAAGCTAGAATTGCATAGAATGAAGTAATGAATTAATTAATTAAGTAAGTAATCATACAGTTTTGTCATACAGTTGCTTGCATTTGTTGCTGCAGCTGTTTGAGAACAAATGTTAGCAAATATGGAGTCTGGAATTGGAGATCCAGAAACAAAGGCTTGAACTTTTTGCAGATAACATGCAGTTAATGAGTTAGTAGCAAACAAACATGGAACTGTTGTAGTCTTATTTGAAGGTGAAGTTAGAAGATGTTATCAGCCTTTGTGGGCTGGCTGTTTGCAACAATGCATCTTACTCAGTGACAGCAGATATGTTTGTGTAATGTTTTGCAGATTGAGACAACATTAAGAGTTTTTGCAGTTTCCTCTTCAATCAAAGTACACATGTAGAATATCAACATCAAGTAAACATGAAGTAAGTCATCACTTGCAAGGCTAGACCTGAAGTTGTTTGTCACTACAGATGTGCAGATTTATTGAAAGTCTGCAGTTTTCACTGTCCTGTTTTGCAGATTATGACAACATTGAGAGGGTTTGCAGTTTCATGTTAAATCTCATGCAGACTATCAACATGAAGTAATTACTTAATGAAGTATGAAGTAAGTCAACACTTGCAAGGCTAGACCTGCAGATGTTTGTCACTCCAGATGTGCAGATTTGTTTGAAAGTCTGCAGTTTTCAGTGGGTTGTTTTGCAGATTATGGCAACATTGAAAGTTTTTTGCAGCTTCCTGTTTGGAGAAGTAGACATGTAAGACTATCAACATGAAGTCATTAAGCATGAAGTAAGTCAACACTTGCAAGGCTAGACCTGCAGATGTTTGTCACTCCAGATGTGCAGATTTGTTTGAAAGTCTGCAGTTTTCAGTGTTATGTTTTGCAGATTATGGCAACATTGAAAGTTTTTTGCAGCTTCCTGTTTGGATAAGTAGACATGTAGACTATCAACATGAAGTCATTAAGCATGAAGTAAGTCAACACTTGCAAGGCTAGACTTGCAGATGTTTGTCACTTCAGATGTGCAGATTTGGTTGAAAGTCTGCAGTTTTCATTGTTTTGTTTTGCAGATTATGGTTGAAGTTCTTTTGCAGTTTCCTGTTGCAATACACATGTAGATTATCAACATGAAGTAATCATGAAATAAGTCAGCACTTGCAAGGCTAGACTTGCAGATGTCTGTCACTCCAGATGTGTAGATTTCACGTTTTGTTTTGTTTGCTGTATTTTGAAGAATGTTTTATTTGTAGCCAACCATGTTGAAGATATCTCCACACTTTGAAGTAATACATGTAGACTTTAAACATGAAGTAATGAAGTTATCATTTGCAAGGTTGGACCTGCAGATGTCTGTGCCTCCAGATGTGCAGATTTTCTGCAGAATTGCAGTTTTCTATATCTTGCAGAATCTGTTATTTGTAGATGTCAACATTGAGAGTTTTTCAGAATTGCACTCTTCCATTTGTTGCAGAATGTATTACTTGCAGCACACCTTAGTACATGTGTTTTTGTAGTTTGATGTAAGCAATCACATGACTACAAGCACTAATGAAGTAATTCAATGGAGAACACATTACTTACAACAAGTTCTGTAGGCCAAATGCAGTTCTACTTGTTTTAATTATGTGAGCTTGTAAGTTAGCAGAACCCTTTGCAGATGAGATCTATTTTTCAAGCTAGAAGCAAGAATGCCTTTCTAAGCAATTTGAAGTGTAGAAATGAGAGTCCCAAAAATAATTTGTTTATTAATGTAGGGGGTGTTTCAAGTTTTTTGCATTTTCTGTAGGACTCCCTTTATAGGGTTGAAACAATGTTTTTTTAATCAAAATGATAATAAAAAATGAATGAAAAAACTTTGTATAATTTTTTTTTGTAATTGTTTGTTAAGCAATTTTGTTTGCAGATGAAACTTGTATTTAATTCACTGCAACAGGCCTTGCAAGAGAAACCAGTACAACTGAAGAGGGAAGTAATATTTCAATGTAAGTTTTCAATGCAGGTGTTATTGTATGATTAATTAGGCAAGAAGTAAGATGCACAAGATAATGAATGGTGTTGAACTCTGTAGCAGACAATTAACTTGTAGACCACTAGCAGCCAAATTGTTCCTTGGATGCAATTATGTTTGAAGATTGTTGAAGACCAGACAACAATTGGATGCTACTTGAAGGCTCCATTATTGCAGTTTTGTGTTTTTCCAGCAACTGTAGCAATTATGTTTTCTCCAACAATGATGTGTTTTGCAGTAAGTATATGCAATAATTCATTATGTCAGCAATGTGCAGTTTCTAAAGGATTTTGTCTTGAGACTTCTGAGCTTTGCAGATTGTGTCAATGCTGTTTTTTGCAATGTAATTATGCACTTAATTAATTACTGTCAGCAGTGTAAATGGAGTTTGTGTGTTTTTTTAGACTTTTGCAGCTTTACAGATTGTTGCAGTGAAGCCCTTGACAGTTCTTGTAGTCCCATGGCCTACATGAAAGTGTCCCTTGGAGTTGCAGGGCTTGCAGTCTTTGCAGGCATTGGTAGCATGAACTACAGTTTGCCTGCTGTAGTTCCTTGGTGCAGCTTTGGAGTTGCTTTTGCAGCTTTGAATTTTGCAGCATGGAGGGCATGGAGGATCTTCTTGAAGATGGCTGCTTGCTTGGATACAGCTGCAGAGAAGCTCACATACATGGAGAGGAGGATGGACAAAGGTCAAGCCCACATCCCAGATGTGTGCAGACACCTGAGCCAGGTGCTGCAGGAGTTTGATGAAAGTCAGAATGCAGCTGAAGGGCATATGAAGTGGTGGTGGGTTTCAAGAAGGGTGAGAGATCTGTATGAAGCTCTTGGCAGCTCTTTGATCTCCAATGGAGCCCCTATGCAGTCTGTGGAGAAGATTTGGAGCATGGTGCTGCTTGAAGTCTACTTGAGGAATTGCAGGGACTTTGTAGCAGAGAAGATGAACAAGTTGAAGTACCCTGAACAGTATGATGAAGATGGAGAAGCCACCTATGGCCATGCCTTGAAGAATATGCAGATGGGTGCAAACTTCATTGACATGTGGAGCCCCATGAAGCCTGATGAAGTGCAGAATGTGCAGCCTGCAACTCCATGGGAGAAGGTTTTGAAGAGCCAGATCTTGGAGAGGATTGAAGAGCTCACTGCCTACAAGCTGAAGGAAGGGAAGATGAAGAAAGACCTGTTTGAAGGAACCTTCTATGAAGTTTCAGGCAGTAGCAACTGAAGTCCTTGCAGTTTGACTGCAGAGTTGAAGATGGAGAATTGTAGCTACATGTAGTTACCTTTTTTGAAGCAATTGCAGATAGAGATGCACCCTTTTGAAGCAACAGTCTATGAAATTAATGAAGTTTGTGATTAATTTTAAAGCTTAATTATGTTTCATAATTATGTAGTATAATTATGTAGCATTTTCATTGTAGTTTCAATATATTGTCACTTTGTAGTCTTAATTGTGTAGATTGTTGCACATTTTTTCATTTGCAGAGTTCCAGGCTGCAGATAAGACCCATACCTTGGAGAACAGAAGTGTAGAAATGTCATTTGCAATCAAATGTAATGCAGAATGTGTAGCATCAATGCAGATTTTTTAGTTTCAGATGCAGATGTTTGAACTCACAAGACATGACTTAAATTGAAGTCTTTTTTTGCAGGCAGAAGGCAGGAAGGGTGTGAAGCCACTACAGTTTGTTTTGCATTGTTTGATGCAGGCCTGAATGCATTTTGCAAGTTTGAAGACAGTCAACATGTTTAAGAATGCAGTTATTTGCAGACACATGCTACATTTGTAATTTCAGAGTCTTTTGAAGTGACTGTTTTTATGAAGCTCTTAGTGCATAATTAGCTGTAGTTTGAAACTAAGGCTGGAGGTTGGTTGCAATGTGCTGAGCCCAGTGTAGTTTGAAGACAGTCAACATATTTCAGAATGCAGTTATTTGCAGACAGATGCTACATTTGCAATTTCAGAGTCTTTTGAAGTGATTGTTTTTTGAAGCTCTTATTGCATAGCTGTGGTTTGAAACAAAGGTTGGAGGTTGGGTGCAATGTGCTGAGCCCAGTGTAGTTTGCAGGTTATTTGCTTCTGTGTTGTCTGCAACTAATTATTTGAAGACAGATGTTGTTTGCAACACAATCACAAGACTTTTGAAGCTAATTACTGGGTGTCTGAAGTCCTTTAAAATAGAGCAGTTTCTTAAGTCTGAACATAATTATGTAGCTAAAGACTTGCATAATTGATCCAAGGTTGGATGTAGGGTTGATTTTGCAGTGTTGGCTGCAAGGCACTCAGCATTGATTTGCTGAAGGTATTCTGTAAACTTTGTAAGTTTGATCAGATTGATTTGCAGATTGGTTTCTAGAATTTTGATAGGAACCTGTAGCTAAAAATGCAACTGCAATGTATGTTTTTTTGCAATGATTAAGCTTTTGGCTCAAGAACTGCAGACTTGAAGTCTCAACACTGTAGATGCCTAGCTTCTGTCACATCAGAAAGCATGGAGAATGGACATCTGAAGAGAAGGAAATTTGTTTGAAGGCTTGGAAAGAAGCAGAAACCAGATTGAAGAAGAGAAGGGTTGATGAGGGTTTGATTTTGGAGAATGTAGTTGTTCCTTTGCCAGATGAGAAGCATCTGTGCAAGTACAGAAAAGATTTGAAGTTGAAGAAACAGTTGGAGCCATATCAAACAATCAACCCCTTCAATTTGAAGGAGTATGAAGAGTACTTATGAGCTGATGAAGCTTACTGCATGCATTGGGGAAAAATTGTAGATTATTTGCAGATTAATTATTTGACCACTTGCCAGTTTTGTAGGTGTTCATGTAATTCAGCAATACTGCAATCTAATGCTACAGTTTTCATTGCATCAATTTGCAGCCTAAGGTTTGGACCTGTGGAAGGGTGTGTCTCAACCTCCAGTGTAGGTTGCAGTCAACTGCTTGCACTCCTCTGAAGTCAATGTCCATATGAGGTTTTCTTGGAATTCAAATTTGAAGTGCAGTTAATAGTTGTTAGGATAACAGTAATTAGGAGGCTCAAGACTATTATTCCACTAAGAGGTTCAAACCCATCTTCCAACACTGAATTTGGTTTATTATTTTAGGGGGTGATTCATGTTTTTTGCAATTCATGGTACACCACTTTTGGGAACTTGAGAATATGTTTTTTAATACATTTGTTAATCAAATTTGTGATGGTTGACTATTGAGCAAAGATGTGGATCCAGTGTAAAGAATAATTGGTCACATTTGTGAAGCTTTGCTGAATGATTGCATTGAAGTCTGCACTAGAACAAATGCTATGCATTGAATGACAAGAAGGAAAATGCAACTTTGGTTGCAAACACATTGTTGTGCACATTGGTTGTGTTTGGAACTGTTCCCTTTTGCAAAACTATATGTGAAGCAATCAACATTTGTTAAGAAGTTGCTCATTTGAAGCAGAAGGGCAGGAGCAATTGAAAAGTTCAAGACAATGAACTGAAAGGTTCAAGCACATAAATCAACATTTGCAAAGTTTTATTATTATGGTTAATTACACTAATTATGCAGAATCCAATTTATTAATTACTACAGGCTGCAGCTTGCAAGCTGCATGGTTTTTATGTGGACACCTACATTTGAAGCAGTTGTTTGAAGAATTCATTTGAAGCAGTTGTGTGTTTGATTTGTTTTACAACAGTCAGATGTGTGTTTCTAGGTGCAGATTTTTTTGTTTTTAAAAAATATTTGAAGCAGTATTTGAAGCAGTATTTGAAGCAGTTCTGTGCAGTTTTTTGTTACACAAATATTTGAAGCAGTATGTGAAGCAGTTCTGTGCAGATTTTCTTTTTAGCAGTCATTTGAACCATGTTTGAAGCAGTTTTGTGCATATTTGAAGCAGTATTTGAAGCAGATGTTCCAATTACTTCTGTAATAATTAATTAAATGGATTAATTATGAGAAAGCAGCTTTGTAAACCAAGGCAGTGGTTGCACACTGAGTGTAGAAGTGAACACTAGAAGCAATGCTTTGCATTTAAGAGCTAAAGAAGTTGCAGTTGTGCCACATGCACATTGTTTTGCAGACTCACCTTTTGAAATTGATTCTTTTGAAGCAACCCATTGTTGTAGATCATTTGCTCTTTTATGCAGCAGAGACAAAGTTTAAATGGCCAGCTGATTGCAGTGCTCAAGAAGTGCAACTGAAGAAGTAGTTTTGGAGAAAGTTGCAAGCTCCCAGAAGAAGCCACAATGGAGGACTGCAGATGATTGTTGCAAATATGAATCATTAATTATGTTTCACTAAAAAATTCAAATTGTGTTGAATTGAGATTTAGAAGGAATTTGCCTTCTGGCTTGGAGCTGCATTCCTATTGTTTGGAAGTCTATCTGCAGCCTGCTTGTGTGGAGGGTTGGTTGGGTTTGGTGTAGCTTTGAAGAGGAATCCTGTTAAACAAATTGTGGGGAAGTGTGATGGTGAAGTTTTGAACACAGTGTACATTTGCAGTACCAGGCCTTCTTGCTATCACATTAAAGCAGTTTGTGGTGGAGTTCCAATGAAACCTGTGCAGTTGTGTTTGCATTGCAGCAAGAAAGGGGACAAGACATCATGAAGTGCCCTTCCTTGTTTTATGTTTGTGTGGTGTGATTTGTATTGTTCATCCATGTTTGCAGGAGTCCTCCAGAGCCATTGCCAGTGCTGTCTCAATGCAGTTATCAATACATTGTAGTGCTCGAGTTTTGAAGCATGTGCAAGGCCATTTTAAGATGTGTGTAGAGCTTGGAGATCTAAAGGGAAACCTTGAAGAGTTTGCAAATTACTGCGAGAAGTTCCATGACTTGTACTATGACCACACTGAAGAAGCTCTTGATGAGTATGACAGTCTTGGAGCAGATGTGCACAAATGGGACACTGCAGCCTTGAAGTTGCTGGACCAATTTGAAGAGCCAACAGGCATTAATTATTGAAACAACATGCCAATAAATGATTGGTTAAAAAAGTATATATATATAATTATAAATGTTGAAGAGGTATCTCAGAAGGTGGACAGTTTGCAACTGCAGGCACTGCATCTAATTAAGGAGGTCAATTCATATTGCAGCCAATTTTTTCCATTAGCTAAGTAATTAGTGCAGTGAAGTTGCAGGAGCCACATGAACAGAACTAGTCTGACTTAGTGCTTGGGAGGTGGTGCAGACAGGGCTGTGTCTTCAAGACAAGGCTTTGTTCTTGATCATTTGTAGTTTGTCATGCCATTAAAACTGCAGTTTATCATTTAATGCTGCTGTTCATTTGTCTGTTTTTTGCAGGCAGCAAGTGAGAGAACTGCAGCTCAGAGCTGTAGCTCAACTCTGGAGATCTGTTCCAGACATCGGTTTTAGAGACAATGCAGCCAGACGTGAAACATTTAGTTTTATCATTGTAGCCAGATGCAGTCTTTGTTGTACTTTGCATTTCACTATCATACAAATGAAGAATTTGTAGCCAGTAATTATTTTGATTAATTAATTACTTTGGATTGCACTATTTGATAGATGAGGTATTTGCAGGCATTGTTTCATTTTTAGGTTTCTGGTGAAAATGTAGTCAGATTAAGTACAACCATTGATATACTTGATTATTTAACTGCAGCCAGATTAGTAAAAATGCAGTTTATTGGAGTTCAAACCATAGGTTTCAGGTTGAAGCTCTTGTAATTTGATGCCTAGTTTTGCAGGGATTGTGAAAGTGAGTGGGGGGGAATGGACTAATGAAGAGATGACTTTGGTGAAGGATCTGCTGTTTCTTTCTATTTGTAAAACATTTGCAGTATTTCATATTCATTTTTGAGCATTTGTATTCATTGAAGGACCTTTGGAAGAAGAAACAGAAGGCTTTTGTACAGAAAATGAAGTGGAAAGGTTATGATTTGAAGAACATTGTAGTCCCACTTCCAGATGCTGGTTGCTTGAAGAAGTATAGAAAGGATAGAGCCTTGAAGGCAGTCCTGCAACCTTATCAGACTATAAATCCTTTTAGGCTGAAGAAGCCTATTGTAGATTAGCTGCATCCTGGGATTGACTGCAGTAATCTCAATGGATGAAAGTTGAAAGAAAATGAAGGATCTTGATTCTTTTGTTTTTTTTGTTTTTGCAATGGTTTTGAAATGAGGCTATAATTTTAGAGGTTTTTAGTGCCCCAAACTTCAGTTTGGTTTAAATTAGTCTGGGAATGATGTTCCTGTAAAATTCCTTAATTTACAAATTTAATTATATATGTTTATTAATAATTAATGAGTTTGGGATTAATTAATGTTCTTATTGTTTGGGGCTGGAAATTTATACGTGATTGAAAAATTTGGTTTATTATTCTAGGGGGTGTTTCGTGTTTTTTGCATTTCATGGGCACTCCCCTTTAATAAATCTAAAACCGTGTTTTTTCATATAGTTGTTAATCAAAATGGCTAAAATTTATGTAGAGCTCAAATTTGGATATTCTACAGACTTGCATAGTCTATGTTGCATTAATTATTTACAATGATGTAATTATAAGGTTAGAATAATTAACAATCATAAATGACTAGTTTTAAATACTTATGGAAGTATACATGTATCATACAACAATTAGAATATTATTTGTTATTATTTACTTTGTAATTAAACACATAATAATAAATATTAAATAAGAGGTATTCAATAACAAATAAATAAAACTAGATATTATATAGAACTTAATTACTTCATACTGGAGACTTCATAATTTATATATCACTAATAATGGATACATAATGATAGATAGTTAATAATAGATATGTAACACTTGATTGCATAATTATATTAAATAGATAATTACTTAATAGTATATACATTGTAATTAGATAATTGCATGATAAGAGATATTGCTTAATAGGTATTTGATCATGTGTGTTTTAAAATATATTTGATAATTATGATAATTTTTTAACTAATAATAGATACTTTATAATATATATCTAATAATAAGTACTTAATAATAGATAGTTAATGAATCATAGATAGTTAATAATAGTTACCTAAGAATTATAGTATTCTCCATTATTATTATAGTAGTTCTATAATTAATTAATGGTATATATTTATGAAATGATATTAATTAATTGTATATATATAATTAATGGTATATATAGTTAATGGTCTTAAGTAAATATGTTTAAATAAGTATCAACTAAGATTAATTAATTATAGCAATTTATTTTTAATTAAAAATATATAACTATCTAAGATTAAGATTTCTATTAATTATTAAGTATCAATAATTTAGTATCTATTATTAGGTATCTATTATTAATTCTGCAATTTTGAATGTAATAGTTAGATTTATTTTTAAGTTTCACCTAACTATTGAGCATCTATTGAAAAGTTAATAATTAAAGTTGTAATTAAACTTAAGTACCATTATGATCAATTATTTAATTTATAAATTTAGACAGAATGCTTTACTTAATAATAGATACCTAAGATTAAGATTTCTATTAATTATTCAGTATTCATTATTTAGTATTTACTATTAGGTATCTATTAATGGATTAATAGCTGAAGCTCTCTGGAGGTCTTGTCTAAGGGATTAAACATAATTATATCTGTATGTAATTGTTAAAGAAACAGAAACATAAAACAAATTTTCTCCCCTCTAATTATCCATTTAATTAATAGTTAGATGTATTCTTAAGTAGTCCCTAACTATTTAATATCTATTTTTGGTTAAGAGTTAGAGTTGTAATTAAACTTAATTATATCTATATTTAATCAGTTAAGTATCCTTCTTAATTAAGTATGTAGTAATTATTAAGTATTAAGTATTTCTTATGAAGTATCTATTACTTAAGTGGAAATTTGTTGTAGTGGTTTTTATATTGAAATATTTCTAATTAATTAGAGAAAAATAGACATATGGATTTTGATGTAGACTTGACCAGTTAATTATGTAAGTAGGCAAGCAACACTGAAAAAATGAATCTCTAAAAAATAGGCACAAAAATTTGAGGTCTTATCTAAGGGACCTCAAATTTTTGTGCCTTAAATTTGGCCTCTGGCCCATTTCATTTAAACAGAAAAAAAGTTTCCCCTACTCGGGCTTACACAGGATTTTTTTTAAAACAGCCAAAAATAGTTTTTATTATTCTAGGGGGTAAGGGCATGTGGGCATGGTTTTTTGGGGTCCCAAAAATTGGCTGTAATTAAATTAGTAGGGGAGAATTTCCAGGCCCAAAAAATAGTTTTTATTATTCCGAGGGTTTTATTAATTGAAAGCTGAGATTAATCTATCATTTGGTGTTTAAGTATCTGACAAGTTAAACATATTTGTCTAGGATATTGAGACAACAGTTAATGATCAAGTCGAACAAAAACAATATGTGATTCAGG
>JACCDQ012111602.1_pt1 | contig 10730 bp, 12 predicted proteins | sample 7446031 | NCBI WGS metagenome assembly JACCDQ01 (sample SAMN15323442, study PRJNA562643) | freshwater metagenome | isolation source: river surface water | place: USA:Blue River Watershed | collected 2017-08-17
CCCCTTTCCAAACAAGTTATGGCAAACTAATGATGTGGTTCTTCCTCGTTTCGGATGCACTCACTTTCAGCGGTTTATTAATTGCTTATGGCTTTACTCGCCACGATTCCCAAGATGCTTGGCCAATCGGTGAAGAAACCTTTAACTCGATGCCTTTCTTAGGTCATGGCTACCCACTCCTTTATGTGGCCCTCATGACCTTCATTCTCATCGTATCTTCTGTAACCATGGTACTTGCCGTCGAGGCTGGGCACCGCATGGATCGCAAAGGTGTTACCAAATGGATGATCGCCACTGTAATTGGCGGCTTCTTCTTCTTGGGCTCACAAGCTTGGGAGTGGTCTCACTTTATTCACGGTTCTGAACTTGGTAAAATCGAACTCAACGACGGCTCTGTGGCCCTTGTAAAAGGTCATTTTGGCGAAATCAAAAGTTTCACTGTCCTTGAAGCAGGTAACAAACACAAAGCTGGTGCTGTTATCAAAGAAGACCTCATGCACCAATTTCAGCACGCAGCTGAGCTAGGGCACTTAGAGGCAGGCAAAATTCATTTAGCCGATGGTTCAGTTGCCAAAATCAACAAAGCTGCTGACCACGAAATGAAACTCATCATCAAAAAAGATGGAAAGCTTCATAAAGTTGGCGGTAAAGAGATTACCGGCAAACAAGCTGAAAAACTCTATTACGAAGCGCTATATTCTGGTGACAAACACCGCGTTATCTACGGTGCCAACATGAAACAAAACGAATACGGGCCGCAACAATACGCTCAGTTCTTTTTCTTCATCACTGGTTTCCACGGTTTCCACGTATTTTCTGGTGTCATCATCAACATCCTCATCTTACTCGGTGTATTAGCTGGTACCTACCACAAACGTGGACACTACGAAATGGTTGAAAAAACCGGCTTGTACTGGCACTTTGTAGACCTTGTATGGGTATTCGTATTTACCTTCTTTTATTTATTGTAATTCTCTTAATCAACAAACAACATGGAAAGAGACGACCTCATAGAATATTCACTTCACGCGCATCACGACGAAGCTAAAGGGAAACAAATTCGCTCTAAAATTTATAAAGTCACGCTTCTACTGACTTTAGTGACCATTATCGAAGTATTCATTGGTGCGAGCATCAAACAATCTTCAGACTGGTGGACAGCCGTTAAAATCACCTTCATCTTGCTTACGTTATTGAAAGCTGGTTACATCGTGATGGTATTTATGCACCTCGGAGACGAGCGCCCATATTTACGCAATGTCATTTTGATCCCCTACTTTATCTTCGTTGCTTACCTCATCTTCATCGCTCTTGTTGAAGGCACAGCCGTAGGTAGTGTTTGGGAAACCATGTGGCAATAAAAAATGGAAGAGCAAGCTGCCACCCGAAGTAAGAAGAGATCTATATTAGCACTCTCTCTGGTATTTGGACCAGCGCTCATCTTGATTTTCATGGCCACGCGTGGTTGCGACCACCGTTTTAAAAAATTAGCAGATTATGGGTTGGTGAAAACACCAACCTTTTCTGTTTACAACCACAAGGGCAAACAAGAACTATCTCTACAAGATTACCAAGATCAAGTAGTCCTGGTCACCACCCTGCAAACCACTTGTCCTTATCAGTGTGGTTTGGCTTTCTTTCCCCTGACCCAAAACCTCTACAAAGACCTCCGAACCAACAAGCGCAAAAAGCTCAAACAAGTGAGGCTGCTCTCTATTGTTGTCGATTCATTGGGTAACCCCGTCTCGGAAAAAGAATTACTCGACATCCAAGACATGCTCAAAAGCAAAGTAGAAGGCTTTGATCCAGAACTTTGGCAATTGATCAGTGCCGACCCAAAAATATTTTACAACCTCAGCAACAACGGTCAAAAATTAATACACAAAGACCCCAAATACTTCGGTGGTGTTTCTTACAACGAGCTGATCATGCTCCTAGACAAAAGAAACCACTTGCGGATGGTGCTCAATGGCCATACCGAAGGCATGATCCGTAAAATGAAAGAACACCTTGCGCTTTTGATCAAACAATACGATAAGGAACGTGCTAAAAAACAACGCTAACTGGATACTCTTCAGCTTATTGTTTGCTTTGTCTTGCACAGAGCAAAAACCTAAACCGCTTCCCATTTTAGGCAATTACGATGTCGCTTACAGCCAAAAAAATGGCAAAACCGTCACCGACACCATCTATCAGCGCATTCCAGACTTTTCATTTTTCAACGAAGACTCCGTATTGGTTACCAAGCAAACATTTGCAGGCAAAGTCTGGATCAGTGAATTCTTCTTTGCGAGTTGCCCGAGTATCTGCCCTATCATGAATACGCAGCTCAAAAACGTAGAAAAAGCGCTGCAAACTTATCAAAAAGACATCCAATACCTTTCTTTCACCATTGATCCTACCAATGACAAACCAAGCGTACTCAAGGCACACAAACGCAAATTAGGCATCGATAATCCGAATTGGAGTTTTCTAAGCGGAAACGAAGCGTTTACGCACCAATTGGGTATCGAACACTTTCTTATTTTTGCAGGACGCGAAGAAGAAGCTTTGGGCGGCTATGCCCATTCCGGGGCGTTTACACTAGTGGACAAAAAAGGCTATGTGCGCGGCGTTTATGAAGTCGTGCAGCCAGACCTCAGCGTCAACAAAAAAGAATTTGAACGGTTAATAAAAGAAGCCAAAAACCTTTTTACATATGAATACAACTACAAACCCCAATAAAACCAACTTGCGAAAGTGGATTATCGCTGTTTCAATCGTCATTCCTATTGCAGTGGCAGCCTTATTTGGTATCAAAATCGAAGGCGTTGACTTTTCTTTTTTACCGCCAATTTATGCTTCCATCAATGGCATAACAGCTGTATTATTGCTATTGGCGCTGTATTTCATCAAAAATGGAAAAGTACAGCAGCACCAAAAAACCATTCAAGTGGCGTTGGGCTTAAGTGTATTGTTTTTGCTGTGTTATGTCGCATACCACATGACCTCCGACTCTACACTTTACGGTGATCTAGATGCCAATGGCAAACTAGATGAAATAGAACTCAAATACGTGAAGTCATCTCGATTGGCTTATATCATTTTGTTGCTATCGCATATCACACTGAGTGTAGCCGTAATTCCAGTGGTTTTGTTCACCTACCTACACGCTTGGGAGGGCAATTATCAAAAGCATAAAAAATGGGCAAAATTTGCCTTTCCTATTTGGCTATATGTCGCCGTTACAGGTGTAGTTGTATATTTAATGATCTCTCCTTACTATTCGCATTAAATTTTACGTAACTTTCAACTAACTAATTCAAACTGTCATGGCCTATTTACACTTACTCAGCAACCACTTTCCAATACTCGGCTCACTTTTTGGCGTCTTACTTTTAGTTGTTGCACTGATCAAACCCAATCTCAAAACAACGCTAAGTGCTTACCTCATCCTTTTGATTGGTGGTATCGGAGGTTTTGTTGCTTATTTCACTGGCGAGCCAGCTGAGGAAAGTATTGAGCACGTTCCTGGTATTTCGCATAAATTGATTCATGTCCACGAAGAAATGGCTGAAAACGCACTCATTTTTGTCTTTATTTTGACCGCAGCGGCCATCATCGGACTTTGGGCTGAACGCGCAGAATGGAAAAGCGCTAAGAAAATCGAGCTTTTCACGCTCGTAGTAGGCATCATTGCATTTATTTTGTTTGCATTTACTGGTTATTTAGGAGGTCATATCAGACATGGCGCATAAGCAAACAGATCCCAAACAACAACGTTACGACAAAGCCTATTTGCGTTTAGCAGCAAGTTGGGCGCTGCTTTCGCATTGTCAAAGAAAACAAGTAGGTGCGATCATTGTCAAGGATGCCATTATCATTTCAGATGGCTACAACGGCACACCTGCCGGTTTTGACAACTGCTGCGAAGACGACAGCAACCAAACACACTGGTACGTGCTGCATGCCGAGGCCAATGCCATTCTTAAAGTAGCGCGCTCGACCAATAATTGCAAAGACGCCACACTCTACCTCACGCATTCGCCATGCAAAGACTGCAGCAAATTAGTCTTGCAATCTGGCATCAAACGCTTGGTATATCAAGAAGCCTACAAAGACCTCTCCGGAGTCGAGTTCCTGAAATCTGCAGGCTTAGAAGTCTCACAAATTGAAAATATTGACGATGTCTGAAGAAGGTCCTAAACCCCTATATTGGCTACCCATTCTGCTCACTAGCATCGCTGCACTCGGCGTATGGGTAGGCAGCTCACTTTTTGGGACAGCCAACAACGACAGCAAAGAACTGCAAAAACTCCAGCAAATTTTTCAAGTACTAGACCAGCAGTACGTCGATAAAATCAACACGGAAGAAATCTTTGAACAAACGATTTCAGAAATGCTACACAAGCTAGACCCACACAGCAATTACATTTCTGCTAAAAACCTCAAACTACTCGACGAACAAACCAACGCGGCGTTTGGTGGCATTGGGGTGCGTTTCTTGCTCTTTCGCGACACAATCTGTGTTACACACGTCAATGCGCTTTCTCCGGCCTTCTTAGGGGGCTTAAAACGCGGCGACCGCATCATTGCCATCGATGGCAAAGCGGCAACGGGCAAATCAATTACCAACGAAAAGGTCATGGACCGCTTAAAAGGCGCGCCGAACACCGAAGTAAAAGTCACTATTTACCGCAAAGGAAAGAAACTACAAAAAACCTTGGTGCGCAACACCATTCCGATTGCGACAGTTCCAAGTTATTACATGATTGACAAAACAACTGGTTATATCCAAATTAGTCAATTCTCTTTGCCAACTGCCCAAGAATTCCATTCAGCAGCGCTACAACTCCAAGCTAAAGGGATGAAAAAACTGCTGCTAGACCTCCGCGGAAACGGAGGCGGCACCATGGATGCTGCCATTCAAATAGCCGACGAGTTTTTGCCAAATGGCTACCTCATCCTGAGTTCCAAAGGCTTCCATAGCAAGGAGCAAAAATATAGAGCAACCGCAGCTGGCATCCTAGAAAAAACCAAAACAGTTGTGCTCATCGATGCCCAATCTGCTTCGGCAAGTGAGATATTAGCCGGTGCCTTACAAGACAACGATCGTGCAAAAGTTGTGGGGCGTCGCTCTTATGGAAAAGGGCTTATTCAACAAGACAAACGCTTGAAAGACGGCAGTAATATCCGCATTACCATTGCGCGCTATTATACGCCTTCTGGCCGTTCGATTCAAAGACCTTATGAAAAAGGATATGAAGCCTACAAAGAAGACGAGCAAAAAGCACTCACAGAAGCATATTTCAAGCCTGACTCCAGCATTTTTGTAGATTCACTCAAATACAAAACGCGCAAAGGCAGAACCGTATACGGCGGCGGTGGCATCATGCCAGATGTATTTATAGCTGGCGATACCTCTGGCACGTCTCTCTACCTCTCCGAATTGCAGTGGAATGGGGTGTTCAATGCGTTTGCTTTTGACTACCTTAATCACAACGACATCAAGCTTAAATTAAATGAGTATTTAACGAAGTTTGAAGTCAATGAACAACTCCTTACACAGTTCACTTCATTTGCTTCCAAAGAATTTAATGTGCGTTTTCAACGCAACGAATACTTGCACAGTAAAGAAAATATCAGGCGTTTGCTCAAGGCAGAAATTGCCCGGCATTTGTTTTTGGAACCTGGCTACTATCAGGTCGTGAATTCACAAGACACCGATATTCAGCGAGCACTCAAAAGCTTCTAGTTTTTGCGGTCTGTTAAAAAGACGGCAAAAATGATACTCAGAATGGCAAGCACTGCTGCACCTGCCCACCAAAAATTATTGTCAAATTGAGGTATAAGTGGAATCATACTGCAAGTTTATAAGTATGAATGTAATTGATTGGTTCATTTAATTTTTCTCAAATGAACAAACACCATTTATGACTGAACAAGTAAGGACTTGGAAAGAATATGTCTGTAATCTCAATTAGACTTTACCCAAGTTCTGCGATAATTTGGGCCAATAAGCAAATAAGTGCCTGGTTTCAAATTCGTTAAATCTTGGTAGTTTTTATCGAGTTGCCATTCTAGCGCCATTTTTCCACTTATATCAACAAGTTTATAGTCGGGCAGTAAAGCCGAAGGGATATATAAAATATTGACATGGAAATAAATATTCGGCTTTTCTGGTGTAGTGGGTAAGCCAACAGTATTCAAATCAAAAGCATGCAGTTTTGGAGCGATTGTAATAACTGAAACAATTTGTTCGCCTGATACAAATCCTTTGTGCGCCCCACTCATACAAAGCCCCTCCGTTTGAGCCAATGTGAGCGTTGACCCAAGTTCAATTCTTTGGTAATCTGAAGCTAAAAATAGATTGTTGGTGTTCAAAAACCTATAGAGAAACGAACTGTAAAGACCACTTTGCTCCTTCTTGTAGCCCAACAAATAAATTTGATTCGACGACGCATCTACAGCTGCATCGGTGACCAACCCATTGACATAAAAAGAATCGCGCGGGCTCACGACGAGCGTGTCTTGCCAGTCGCATGGCAGCACATAATGCCGCGTCCAAAGGTTTTGCCAGTTCTTAGACAGCATATGCAATGAGTCTTGCCAATAAAACATGGCCTCACAATCGTAGTTGTGTGCATTGACCGGCAACACTGACGCGGGCTGGTCGGCGCATTTGAACGTCAGTTTTTGAGCTGAAATTGAAGTTGCTAATGGTTGCAATGCTGTTCTATCGACCCGGTAGATGTCGCGTGTTGTCCGATTGCCCATGTTATTGCCTACATCGCCAATAAACAGCATTGTGGGGCTAAGGGCGAGCGCCTCCCAATCTAAATTGAGCGCATTGGCTATTGGCCAACTTTGTAAATGTTGTCCGTCTGTACTGCGCAAGGCGTGTAGGGTGGGCTCATTACCGCTGTCGTTGATAGATAAAATCGTGTCATGATAAAAAACCAAGCCCGATGTTTCGTTGTCTAGACTGCTTAGGTTGGCCACCAACGATGGCGCATAAGAAATAGTGCCCAAATCTAGGCCTTGGCTGTAAATGAGCCTACAAATGCATACAAAAGCTAAGCCGAGCCCTCTACTCATTTAAATAATTTGGATGGCCAGTTTTCAGCCTCTTGAGGTGTGACAAGATCAAGCTCAAGGAGTGTTTCTACAGTTGTTTGGATGGCTGCTTGATCCATTTCCAATGCACTTGACCACTCCGTTTGCTTCAACCAAGCGCTTACTTCACCTTGTTTGAGGGCATAACGCCAAGCCAGTACTTCGGCGGTGTCGGGCGCAGCTTTCAATTGAGCAGCCCGCTCTTGTATGATATGAATAACGGCACTCAACAATACTTCTTCTTGAGCCAAAACCTCATTTCTGACAGCAATCACAAAACAAGGCCAAGGCGTATATACCTCGCCAATTCGCTTGCATTTTCCTTGATCCACAAAGGGCTGTGTCGTGTATTTTTCCCAAAGAAAACCCTGTGCTTCACCATGATTTAACGCCCACAGGCCTCCGTAAACATCGCCGACAACATTAAATGAAAGTGCATCGGGCTCCCAACCTTCGCGCTGCGCCAGCACATAACTCATTAAGTGTGAACCAGAACCCTCGCGAGAAATCGCAAAAGTACCACCATCCAAATCGGCTAAATGCTGTAATGTCTCATTTGTTGGCACGTGAATGCCCCAGCATAGCGGGCTCTGCACATATACCGCAATAATTTTAGCATCTAGCCCTTTTAAAATGGCGCGGGTAATTCCTTCGGTAAGCAATACGGCGATATCGAGCGTGCCCGCTTGTAATCCTTTGATCATTTGGCCTGTTCCACCGGTCATGTCTGACCAATGGAGCTCTATACCCGCATCTCTAAATTTTCCTTCCTCAATGGCCAGGCGCCAAGGTAAATTAAAGTGTTCGGGAACACCCCCTATTTTAAAACGCTTCATGCTTCTTGATTGAAATACTGTCTGTCCGACAAATTCTTGTAATGTCCGCCCAATTCGAGTAATTCTTCGTGCGTACCTTGTTCAATAATGCGGCCTTTTTCCATGACTATAATGCGGTCAGCCTTTCGGATTGTAGACAAGCGGTGCGCAATCACAATTGAGGTTCTACCTGCCGTTAGCTTTTCTGTTGCGCGTTGGATCATGAATTCACTCTCGCTATCCACACTTGAAGTGGCTTCGTCTAGAATGAGCAAAGAAGGCTGATAAACGTATGCTCGGATAAAAGCCAATAGTTGTCTTTGTCCTGTAGATAGCGTGCCACCTCTTTCACCAATTTTATGGTCGTACTGATCGGGCAACGCACTTATGAAGTCGTGCGCCCCAACTTCTTTGGCCGCATTCATCACTTGCTCTAAAGTGATAGAAGGGTCTCCGAGGGTAATATTATTGAAAACAGTATCTGAAAACAAGAAGACGTCTTGCAAAACAATCGCAATATTCTTGCGCAGCGTTTGCAATTCAATGGCTTCGATTGGCACAGCACCTATTAAAATCTGACCCGACTGATGCTCGTAAAATCGACCAAGTAAATTGACAAGTGTTGTTTTACCCGAACCTGTTGCGCCCACAATAGCGACGGTCTGGCCATATTGAATCTCCAAATTGAGGTCGGTAATTACGGGCTGACCTTCCACATACGAAAAGTTGACGCCTTGAAAACGCAAATTTTGATTGAAATCTACGTCGGTTAAATGCCCCTTATCCTGTACATCTGTTTGTTCGTCGAGAACGGCAAAAATGCGCTCAGCCCTGACGGTTCCGCGCTGCAAGATGTTGAATTTGTCTGCCAACATGCGAATTGGGCGATACAATTGACTGATCCAAAAGACAAAAGCAAACAATTCTCCAAACATATTGCTGACCTCCTGTTCGGACTTACCTGCGGCCTGAAGCGCCCCCCAAACAAGCAAGGAAGCAATTGATAGCGAACTGAGTAATTCGACAAAAGGAAAGAAAATTGAGTTGGCCCAAACTGCTTTAATGTGTGCGGCGCGGTGCTCTGAATTGATTTGCTCAAAATGATGGGCCTCTTGTTGCTGGCGATTAAAAAGCTGTACCAAACTCATGCCTGTCAGGCGTTCTTGAACAAACGTATTGAGCTTGGTTACCGCCTGCCTTTCCTGCTGAAACGAAGATTTCATAGCCTTGGCAAAAATGCGTGTGGCCCAGATCAATAAGGGAACAGGGATTAAAGTCATTAAAGCCAATTGCCAATCGGTCAAAAACATAAACAAGACAATGAGAATCAAAGACAATAAGTCTGCGGCGATATCCATCATGCCCGAAGAAAAGACTTCTGTAATGGCTTCCATATCTGAGACAACTCTTGTCACCATTGCTCCGACAGGGTTTTTATCAAAATACGATACGCGCAACTTCATGAAGTGTCGGATCACTTTTTGACGCAAATCTCTAATGACCGACTGAGCCAACAAATTCGAAAAATAGGTGCCTACAACTTGCAATACGGCCTCAAACAACAGCATGATGAGTACCAGCAAAGAACCCAAGAGCAACATGTTTGGGTCTTTATCCTTGAGTAAATAGCGATCGATGAGCTCGCCAATCACGTAAGGCCTTGAGGGCGACAGTGCAGCTAAAAAAATCGTGGCACTGACGGCTACAACTAGGTATGTTTTGTAGGGCTTGGCAAAGCTGAAAAGGCGTTTGAACAAGGAATATTGTAGCTTTTGACTCATTGTGTTACAAAATTAGTTCTTAATTCCTTACCTTTGCATCCAATTTTAAGTAACGTGGGCGTAAAAATCTTTGCAGGCAGGGCTTCTGAACAACTCGCAGCCAACATCGCTAAATCATTTGGCGCAGCTCTTGGCGACGTCAAGGTAAGTGTTTTTTCCGACGGCGAATTCCAACCATCTTTCGAAGAAACAGTTAGAGGTCAGGATGTGTTCATCGTCCAATCCACTATGCCGCCTACCGAAAACTTATTCGAACTCCTATTGCTCATCGATGCTGCGCGTCGTGCATCTGCGCGCAAAATCATTGCAGTTATACCTTATTTTGGCTTTGCACGTCAAGACCGCAAAGACAAACCAAGGGTCGCTATTGGCGCCAAATTAGTCGCTAACATGCTCATGGCAGCCGGCGTAGACCGCATCATGACCATGGACCTCCACGCCGATCAAATCCAAGGTTTCTTTGAAGTACCAGTAGATCACCTCTTTGCATCTACGCTTTTCTTCAACGAAATAGACAAACTAGACCATGAAAATCTCGTGGTTGCTGCACCTGATGCCGGCGGAGCCAAACGCGCCAATTCTTACGCGAAGAAACTCAATTGCGGCTTGGTGCTTTGCCACAAAAACCGCAAAAAAGCAAACGAAATTGCCGAAATGACCGTCATCGGAGATGTCGCTGGCAAAGACGTCGTGATCATCGACGACATGTGCGACACCGCTGGTACACTCACCACCGCAGCCGATTTGCTCATCGAAAAAGGCGCTAAAAGTGTGCGCGCATTCACCACGCACCCTGTATTGAGCGGGCCTGCGTTCGAACGCATTGCCGCTTCTAAACTCACCGAACTCATCGTAACCGATACCATTCCGCTTCAAAAACACAGCGACAAAATTCGCGTTGTGAGCGTTGCTGACCTCTTTGCAGATGTCATTAAGCGTTTGGTCAACAACGAATCGATCAGTTCACATTTTGTAATCTCTTAAATAAATATATAACATGAAAACAGCACATTTGAGCGGTTCGCTCCGAGCGAACGTA
>JACCDQ010505728.1_pt1 | contig 10729 bp, 5 predicted proteins | sample 7446031 | NCBI WGS metagenome assembly JACCDQ01 (sample SAMN15323442, study PRJNA562643) | freshwater metagenome | isolation source: river surface water | place: USA:Blue River Watershed | collected 2017-08-17
CTTTCTTGAGTTTTTCGATTAGCCTTAGCATAGTACAAAAAAATAAGGTAACATTTCTCATTTTTACATGAATTTGTTAACCTTATCTTTTTTTTTGCATCTGAGAATGAACCAGCCCTACCCTTAAAAAGGGGGACTTGCCCAGCGAATGGGTCTTAAAAAAACTACAGTTCCCAAAATGGACGTGGTTTACCCAGTAGAGAAATAGCAAAATGAGCAAACCCATTCAGGATCTCGATTTAGTCGCTATCGCAGCAGACATCCAAACCACTCACTACGAAACCAGAGAACCCATCACCCTTTATAAAGGACAAGTTGGCACAGTTGTAATGGAATTTGATGGAACAGCTTTTGAGGTTGAATTTTCCAATAATGATGGCTCAACCTATGCGATGGAAACCATTCCCGCTAATCAATTAATGTTGTTACACATGAATTACTCGCTAGTGCAGTCTAACCCAATCCTTGAGAATCAAACCATAACGGGGGAGAAATAAAGCGGCGATCGCCCCCCTCATCCCCATCTAACCGGTCAATGTAAAGATTTATCACAAAACTGGCTAATCCGCTTTTCATTCCTATATGGTTATGAAAGTTCAAAAAATTGCAGAAATAGAGTTAACTCGCCAGTTCCTATGAGTACCCAGGTCGTTACCCCCCAAGCCGCTATTGATAAAGCTCCTAGCGATTCCCGTCAGCGAGCCAAGCAATTCGTTCAAACCCTTCAGGACAATATTTGCCAAGGTTTAGAAGCCCTCGATGGCCAAGCCCAATTCCGCGAAGACCGTTGGGAGCGGGCCGAAGGGGGAGAAGGTCGTACCCGTGTGATCCGAGATGGTGGTGTATTTGAACAGGGGGGAGTCAACTGGTCAGAGGTGTGGGGCGATACCTTACCGCCTTCGATTTTGACCCAACGACCGGAATCGGCCGGGCATTCCTTCTATGCGACGGGAACCTCCATGGTGTTACATCCCCGTAATCCCTACGTTCCGACGGTACATCTTAACTATCGTTATTTTGAAGCGGGGCCGATCTGGTGGTTTGGCGGTGGGGTAGATTTAACGCCCTATTATCCCTTTGTGCAGGATGTGATTCATTTTCATCAAACGGTGAAAGCGGCCTGTGATGCCCATCATCCCCAATATTATCCGGCTTTTAAACGGTGGTGTGATGAGTATTTTTATCTCAAACATCGTCAGGAAACGCGGGGAGTTGGCGGTATTTTCTTTGATTATCAAGACCGCAGTGGCCATCTCTATTGTGGTCATCAATTAGAGGGAGAAGCCGCTCGTTATAGTCAACAGGTTGGCCCGGTTAATCGGACTTGGGAAGACCTTTTTGCCTTTGTGCAAAGTTGTGGGAATGCTTTTTTACCCTCCTATCTCCCCATTGCTGAACAACGTAAAACCATGGCCTACGGCGATCGCGAACGGCAATTTCAGTTATATCGTCGGGGTCGTTATGTGGAATTTAATTTAGTTTATGACCGAGGCACCATTTTTGGTTTGCAAACCAATGGCCGCACGGAATCCATTTTGATGTCCATGCCTCCTGTTGCCCGGTGGGAATATGCCTATCAACCGGAAACGGGCAGTCCGGAAGCGGGGTTAACTGAAATTTTCTTGAAACCCCAGGATTGGATTAGCTGGAATCGCTAAATTTTTCTTGATGCCTAATGTCCCTTTTCTGGGGACTTTCTTTATTGTTTCACTTATTATCCTCGGAGATTAACCATGGGTAGTCACCTCGCTTCACTGTTACGGGAAGGAACCAAAGCTTCGCACACGAAAGCCGAAAATACCGCTTTTATGAAGTGTTTTCTTAAAGGCGTGGTCGAAAAAGATCCCTTCCGTAAACTCTTATCAAATCTTTATTTTGTCTATGGAACTCTTGAAGCCGAATTATTACAATTAAAGGATCATCCGGTGATTCATTCTATTTATTTTCCGGCCTTAAATCGTCAAGCGAGTCTTGCCCAGGATTTGGTGTTTTACTATGGCGAAAATTGGCTGGAACAAATTAGTCCTTCCCCTGCCGGTATTGCCTATGTAGCTCGCATTAGTGACGTGGGAGAAGCTCAACCCGAATTGTTAGTAGCCCATGCTTATACGCGCTATCTAGGAGATTTATCAGGGGGTCAAGCATTACGCAATATCGTGCGATCGGCGTTAAGTTTACCCGAAGATCAAGGCACTCGTTTCTATGAATTTGAACAGATTCCCACCATTGAAGCGAAGCGAGCTTTTAAAGACCAATATCGCCAAGCATTGGATGCCATTGAAGTGGATGAAAGCACGGCTCAAAAAATTGTTGAAGAAGCAAATTTAGCCTTTTCTTTGAATCGGGATGTGATGAACGAATTGGAAGAGTCGTTGAAAAATTCCCTAGGGGAACATCTCTTTGATTTGTTAACTCGTCAAGATAAACCGGGCAGTACCGATCGCGGTGTGAGTGCAGTGGCGGCAGATTTAGTCACGGCTTAATCAAGCTTGAAGGTTAAGTAGGGGCAAAATTTTTGAGGCTCTCCGGAAATTGGGGTGATAGCTTTATCTTATGTTGTTCAAGAGTGAACGCAATTCGCCCCTACAGAAGGGTTTTAAGGGATCCTAGGGAAGCTTGCGCCCAAAAGTATCAAATTAACAACTGACACCATTAGTCCAAGAGAGCCATTTTTGATGTCCTTACTTAAGACAAGTTTTCCTTCTAAGGGGGATTTAGGGCGATCGCCTTGGATAGTTAAAAAAAGATAGATTTCAAGTTAGACGAAGTTTATCTTTGGTGTCCAATGGTTCGATCATCTTAGGATTATTTATTGTTTCTTATTCTTAAAGACTGGTAAAATTGCCAGGATAAACTTGCCACTATGCAAAACGTTATTTCTACCATTCAATTTGATGCTGATTTATTGCAGAAATATAATCAAGCCATTCCCCGTTATACCAGTTATCCTCCCGCGACCGAGTTAAGCGATAACTTTATTCTGGAAGATGTGACTAAGGCTATTGACCGCTCGAATCAACGACAAACGCCTCTATCTTTATATTTTCATTTACCCTTTTGCCATAGTGCCTGTTATTTCTGCGGTTGTAATGTCATTGTTTCTAATAGTGATAAAGCGGCAGAGAATTATTTGAATTATTTAATTCGGGAAATTGAACAAAAGGCTCAGTTAGTTGATACCAAACGGCCAGTGGTACAACTCCATTGGGGCGGTGGAACACCGAATTATCTTAATCTTGATCAGGTAGAGCGTCTTTGGCAAGCTATTAATTATCATTTTACCTTAGCTCCTAATGCTGAAATTTCCATTGAAATTAATCCTCGCTATGTAGATAAAAATTATATTTTTACTCTGCGATCGCTGGGGTTTAATCGCATTAGTTTTGGCATTCAAGATTTCAATCCTCAAGTGCAAACTGCCGTTAATCGGGTTGTCTCGGAGGAACGATTATTTGAGGTGATGGGATGGATTAAAGAAGCGCGTTTTGAAAGTGTGAATGTAGATTTAATCTATGGATTGCCCCATCAAAATTTACAAACTTTCCGCGAGACAGTGCAAAAAACGATCGCTTTAGATCCCAATCGCATTGCGGTGTTTAATTTTGCCTATGTTCCCTGGTTAAAAGCGGTACAAAAAAATATTGCGGAAAAGGATTTACCGCAACCCAGCGAAAAGTTAGACATTCTTAAAATGACCATTGAGGAATTAACCCGTAGTCGCTACGTTTTTATTGGCATGGATCACTTTGCTAAACCCGATGATGAGTTGGCGATCGCCCAGCAAAATAATCAATTAAAACGCAATTTTCAAGGTTATACAACGCAACCTTCTGCGGAATTAGTGGGCTTTGGCTTAACTTCGATTAGTATGTTAAAGGATATGTATATCCAAAATCATAAGCGTTTAAAAGATTACTATGATGCGGTCAATGCCCAAGTTTGGCCCGTCGAAAAAGTGATCCAACTCAATGAAGATGATCAAATTCGGCGGGAAGTAATTATGGAGTTAATGTGCCATTTTCACCTATCTTTCGCTCAGATTGAAGCAAAGTATAACCTCAACTTTAAACACTATTTTGATTTAGAGTTAGCCGATCTCCAAAGTTTAGTGGAAGATGATTTACTCACCATTACGCCAACGGAGATGACGGTTACTCCTCACGGACGACTCTTAATTCGCAATATTGCTTCCAAGTTTGATATTCATCTACGGAAAGAACAGGTGAAAAAAATGTCTAAGGCGATCTAGTTTTGAACGTCATTGGATAGAGTTTGGGTTTCCCCATTAGATAGAAATTGAGGAGACCCCACTTCGTTATTAATCCAGGTTAACAATCGCTTGAACAACCGCATTTTCCGAGATTAACGTTGGGGCGATCGCGGCAATCCCCTGAGCCAGATTTTGAGCATCGTTAACTGTCCAAGTTTGTTTGGCTAATAGTTCTTCTTGCATGGTTTCGGCAGTCAGGAGTCGTAGGTCTAAAAATAATCTTCCTACCATATTTTGGGATGCGTTTAAAATAGTGACAGAAAGTTTACGATAACCGCCCTGAAGCGTTCTGGGTAAATGGGCGTTTCCAGCAAAAGCTAACGGAGTCTGTTGACTATCAGTTGTAAAAGCAAGATCAAGAATCGCTGTTTGTTGTTGTTTTTCGGAATTGTTGTCAGGACAATAATCAAAGTAAAGTACGTCATCAAAAGTATAGTAGTAGCCATGTAAAGATTTGTTGATGTCACAATCAAGATTCTTGGTGAAAGTATGACTATCTTGTTTAAGGGTAAGACTGATTTGAAAGGCTTCGTTTTGAGGAATTGTTTCAGTACCCGATAACTCTAAATGATGCACTGATATAGCCAAAATTTGGGTATTCTCTTCTGATAAATTGGCAAATCTGCGCCAACCTAAAGCAATGGCTCCTTTGATTTCTTCTCCAAAAAGACGTATTAATAGTTCAAAAGTATAACCCATTGCTTGATTATATTCAGGCCCATTCTGGAGAGATGAATTCATAAAACTCTGGGCTAACTCGTTTAATGCAGTCTTGGGAGAATTTAACAAAGCCATATTCAGGTTTGTCGCCTGTAGTTTATTTTTTTGAACCGTTGCAATACTGTGAGGGATTAAGTTAGAAGAAATCACATAAAGTTGATGAAACAAGGCTTTAGGATATTGTTCTTTGTGGCTAGAGGTAATAATTTTTTGCAAAATTTCCCAACTATTCGTCAGTATTGTTATCATCACAAAACTTGCTAGCGGATCGGTTTTGATACGAGGAACCTCTGAAGAAACAATAAAAAACTGGTTATCATCCCCAATGATATATTCTGAAACGCCATCCGCATCCATTTCAACAATCAAATCATACAAGGTATTTTCTTCTTCTGTAATCGGATAATCCACCAGGTTTTCTAGCTTGGTTGGCTGAAGCCCTTTTTCCCCAGAGAACCCTGCAAGCTCCAAGTTATTGGCTGTCAGATGGGTAATTCCCCAGGCAGAAAAATAGGGAACGGATTCCATTAAGGCGATCGGTTGGGCAACAGCAAATAAAGGTGGTTGGTGATGGGCGATCGCTGAATAGGTCATCCAGGGATGAGTTTCTGTGAAGCCAAAATTCAAATGATTAATACTCACTAATTTCCTGCCGGCTCTAGGAGGAGTTGCCACAAGATTGACGGTTGCTATTCCTTTCGGCGTTCGGACTTTTTCGCCGACTTTAACCTCTGCAATGGCTTTGACATTGCCATCAGCCATTAAGACTTGAGTTTGAGCAGTAAAACAGCTACTACTAGGGACAGAACGATATTGTTCTCCCGGTTGAGAACCCGCCGTAAATTCAAAGGAATTTTCTTCATCCATGCAACTGGGATAATAGGAACCTGAATAATAAGTACAAACCCTTTCTAAAATGCCACTAGAAGCGTCGGCTCTCATAGCTTCACAATTGATCCAAGCTCGCCATCCCGGCCAGTAAACATAGTTAGGCCATTGTCCCGCATCAACTGTAGAAGAAATGGGGAGTCCTCGGACTTTTAAACGATTAATCAGTTCGTCTATGTTTTCGATACTCTGACCCAGTTGCAGGAGGATAATCCAGTGATTAAATAATTCCCATTCTTGATTCTGCCAATTTCCTTGATTATATTGAGTTTTTTTAGCGAGTACCCAAGGGTCGGAATCCAGATGGTTGGCATAGACTATTGCTAATTGATTGAGATCGGGAGCTTGTTGAATGGCTTTTTGATAAGGAAGATGAACTTGACTCAGAATGTAGCCATACCATTTATAGGCGATCGCCCACAAACAATTATTTTTATCATTAACAACCCCATCAATCTTTGAGATAACTAACTGACTGCGTAAATTGCTAGTCACATAATACATGGTTTGACAGAGAGTAGCAACGCTAAAATCAGACCACCAATTATTATCTAAACCCGTAATATTAGAAACCTGATCTTCATAGCTTACCTGAGCATAATTGGGAAAAAAAATTGTTCTGAAGCTAGGGCCGGATGGTTTAGGCCAAGCTTGGCTATGCTCTCCTGGTATCGCTCCTTTGAGACGATTCACTAAAACATTCCAGGCAGTGGAAGGGACATTTCCGTTAAATTCAGGGCATGAAGCCGCCAATTTTTGAGCAATCTGATAGTAATCGGTCATATCAAATCCTGTTTTGATAAGTGTTAAGTGAGTTTAGGGTTTTAGTCTCTAAGTTCTATCTTCAATAGACCCCTTATAAATTCAAGAAAGTCCCCTTTTTTAAGGGGGATTTAGGGGGATCAAACCCTATTCTGCAAGAAGTCTAATAGATTTGGAAATGGTTCTGTTTGTTACCTGATTAAAAAGTTAGAAGCCCCAATCAATGTCTAAAAAGAGAAGCATTAAACTGGGGCAATTCGCTCTATTAAGAAGAAATATTAGGGTTAAAATCAGTTACTTCTAAACTCAATTTAGTCGAAATCGTATTGAGTGGGTTGGCAAGACTAAGGGTATAACTGGTCTTGCGAAAGAGGGGAGGTTCAACACCTTTTTGTTGGGAAATTTCCCCCGTTGTCTCATCAAACGCCATAAAGTCGGGTAATTTGGGGTTAATTGACCAAGTGAGTGGCGAACTTCCCCGAACTTCAACGGAGGGGGAATATTTACTATCCCGCATATAGGGATGCAACGTAATATTGTCCATCGTTAAACCCTTACACTCTAGGGACACCATTTCCAATTTCCAGGAAGTAGGGGAAGTTGAAATCGTAATTTTGCCATTATTTAAGCTGAGATAGCGTTTTTGTCCCTGGGCATTCCAATAGGCGTTATACAAGTAAAAGTTGGCTTTTTGAACAAACTTCTTGTCTTGGTTTGCCCAGGTAACATCCCCTTGTAACTCTGCAATCCAACGTTGCTGATCCAGTTTTTCGGCAGTTGGAATGGCCGAGGCTCCCAGCAATTTTTGATTATCATCCAGAGTCAGACACAGGGGTACACTCCCTTTATTCTTATCAGAAGCCACAGCTAGAAAACGAGCATAGCCACGATAATCGGTGTCCATATAAAAGGCGGTCGTCTCATTATTGGCTTGTGAGGAAGCGGTTAAACTACCGTCACTATGGAATTGTAGGCATTGAGAGTCATTCCCATTGCCCGCTAAACTAATGCCTGTTCGCTCTGGTTGCCCTTCTACTTGATAGACCTGAAAACTATCAATGTCTGCTTTTTGAGACATATAATAGCCGGCGTTTTTCGCTTGATTGGTGGCAAAACTTTCGATCGCCGAAGGTTGATGTTTAAACAGTTCAATTAACAGGATAATCACTCCCGCGATCGCGGCAATCACCGCCAAAGCCCCCAACACGGAGCAAATACTAGCTACCGCCAAACCACCAATCGCTTCGACTCCAAACGCCGACGTTGCCCATCCCCCAAACGCCGCAACGACTTCAATGGAACTAGAAGCCAGGAAGAGATCATTGCTGGCCTTTTCCAGTTCGTCTTGATCTTCAGAATTGGCAACAACAAAGGAAAAGAGAACGAGATTGAGAATAGCAAACACTGCTCCTAGTCGGGTTGCTAAAAACTCATCCAGGTTACGCCCAAAGATTTTTTCGGTGGCAGTCATCCCCCTTTGCTCTTGCTCTGCGCCATTTGCGATCGCATCCCACAACGCATCTCCCCGCTGTACAAAACCAGGTTTTTTAGCACCTTTTTTCGAGACGATCCAAAACGCCAGGTCACTACCCGTGCTTTGAGCCGCTTTTGTTAAATTTTTACCCGTCAAGACTCCTTTAAAAGCCTCCCAGCCCCCAATGACATCATAGACGGAAGCATAGGCAACTCCCCGTTTGACAATAGCCGCCGTAATCTGGGTAAAAAGTTCCACACCCCCTAAAACAACCTGGGCTTTTTCCGTTGCCTTGAGATCCTTCCAATTCTTTGCGCCGAAGACCACACCTGCAAGGGCCGCCGCTGTTGCACATAGAGCAATCATTTTGATTGTACTTGCACCAAGACGATTAATAATCACTTTCCACCTTTTTCCTTTTCCAAAAGAGGTAGAATTGATCAAGTCAGCAAAATCACTTAATAGCTGTGATAAACTAAAGGCTCCTTCTAAAGAAGCCGCTAGGGCTTGGAAGGTTTCTAAAATATCAGCAACATATCCTTGTTTGATCGCTTCTTGAATTTTTTCCGCTTGCTCCTTCATTTGGGGATCAGTGCTGTTCACATACTGCTCAACAAAGCCTTTAAGAATTTCTTCAACAGCAAAATAATAACCATTAAGATCACCGCCGTAATCAATTAAAGTCGGCAAAATATTACCAATTTGAAATAATTGAATCACCTGGGTATATTGCTGAGTAAAATAACCAGAGTCATCTAAAAGCGACAAAACAGCACAATTGCTTTGAATACGACGGGTGAAAGCTGAACCATCCAGCCCCGTTGTTGGCGACAAACTAATTTGTTTAAGGAGCATTAAAGCTGAAGGTTGGGTGGCATATTGAAAAAATACCCAGGCCCAATATTTGCCCTGCTTCGCTTTTTCGGCTAATTCCTCTGCCCCGGCTTTTAAGTCCTTCATATTGTCACCATTTGGCTCGACCGTATTGTCAATTTCTTGTTTCCAATCGTTTAAGTCCTCTTCAATCCACTGAGCATATTGTTGCTGATTGTTTTTTTGATCCTCTAAAAAGCTACCAATTTGACCATTTGTCCCACCGTTTGTTTGCCAACGATAGGCATAAAGTAAAGATGATTGAGCCTGAAAGACATCACTTACAGAAGTCTGTTTAGTCAAATAATTTTGAGCACGTTTAGCATTTAATGTCCCCGCAAAATCATCCTCTGTGCTGGTAGAAAGGGCATTAACCAAATAAGGAATAGATAATTCCTGATACCAGGTCTGGGGCTGAGTTCCATTTTTGCCGGCAACTTGGGAAATTTCCTGCACTTTGGCATCTAAATTAGGCGGATTATTACTCAGAAATGTTTTGCGGAGATCGGAGTCCATGTTAGCCTGAAGAATATTATAGAAATCCGCCATGGCTAACTGTTGAATCACATCTGTCCAATTTCCATCCTTATCTTTTTGGTATTGGCTCATATTCAGCAAAGTATGAATATCCAAGTCATTTCCTGCCACAGTGGTAGTATTTAGAGCCGTTAGGATTTGGGGATGAACTTGATTAATAGAACGAGTTAGAGCCGGCACCTCACTAATCCTTTTCCCGGTGATACCATTAGCACGGGTAATCAAACTGCCATCTGCAGAAAATTGCAGACTCCCTTGTTCGGGTAGGAGAGAAGCCTGACTTTCGGTGGCACTGAGATCCTTCCAATAAATGCGATCGCCTTCTTGCCAGGAACTTAAAACGGGTTGCTGATTAATATAAAGTTGACCATTAAAAATTCCCAGAATGCTAGATTGCCCCTGCTTATTTTGAAGTTCATAGAAACCCACAATAGCCTGATTTACCGCCGAGCCAGTAACGGCATAGACCGTTCCCAGGGGGCTTTTTTGTTTGGTCAACATAGCTCCCGTAAAGTTGACCGCAAACCCATCAAAATCAAAGGCAAATAGGTAGGGGAATACCGTCTCAACTGGTTCGCCTGATGCAACAGAGTCATTGGGGGGAGTGGCAGATTCTTGGGGTTCAAAAATAAATCGAAACTCTGGGGTAATCAGTAAAGAGAAGCTATCTTTCTCTGGCCTCCAAGGAACTTTTGTTTGATTGTCTTGAAAAATTGTTAATTCCAAATAATTTTTTTGATGAAATTTGATTTCGCCTTGCATCCCATAGGTAAAGGTCAAGCGATTCACTTCCCAATCTGCCTTTTGCCAAGCCTCAGAATCGGTGTCCCAGACTAAATTCAAATCTGTAGCCGTTTTACCTGCAACATAGGCTCCGGCATTAGCCGAAAGATTGCAGTAATAGGTCACGGGTTTGACATCAATGGCCACTGAATAGTTGTTATTCCCGACTTTTAAAAATCCCTGACCATGGAGATTGTCAGCAAACATTTGGAAAGTTCCCGATAGGCTATCTTCCCCTGAGCCTTGATGCCAACTTAGCGTTTCTTCATCAGGGTTAAATGTCCAGTTTGCTTTGCCAATCGGATGATGATTAACAAAGAGTTGATCCTTAGATGGATTTTTAGGATCTGGGGTCAGCCAAGTAATCGTAGTCGGAAGGCTCTGGGCTGTCTGCTTAGAAGTGCTGGTGACTGTTTTATAGA
>JACCDQ010615880.1_pt1 | contig 10727 bp, 11 predicted proteins | sample 7446031 | NCBI WGS metagenome assembly JACCDQ01 (sample SAMN15323442, study PRJNA562643) | freshwater metagenome | isolation source: river surface water | place: USA:Blue River Watershed | collected 2017-08-17
CACCTTTAGGTCACGAAGTGACTACCCTCACCTCCTCCCTCCCCTTCCCCCGCCACTGAGTCAGGTCCAGCCCCTGCAGAGCAGGCACTTTCTTGTAGTCCACATTGCCCGGTTTCCAGTAGCGGGTCACCGTTACGCCCGATCCTTGCTCCTTCGGGCGCGTCGCCAGTGCCAGCAGCGCTTGGCGGGCAACATCAACCCGTTCAGCGAGGGCATCCGCTTCCTGTTTGGCTTGAGCATAGGCTTGCGCGGCCAATGACCAGGCAGCATCGTTTCTGACCACCGTATCGTCGTCTGTCAGCGGCGGTGGGGTGTCACTGTCCAAGTACTGCTGGAACCCGTCCCAGGCGGCCCGTATGCGCAGCATGGCCGCTTCGTCTCGCTTAATGACGTGCTGCAGGCCTTTGCTGCCGTCATAGACCCACAGGTGAGCCGTATCAGCCCCGCTCACCATCAGCTGGTGCTGGACCTGGATCGCGTAATGTTCTGGCACTTCACCGGCCAAGACCTCTTGCCAGAGATCAGAACGGGTGCCACGCACCGGGCATTTGATCTCCAAAATCAAGTCGCCTTCCAGGGTCATGCCGTCCAGGCTGGCGGAGTAGTCCCCAGCTTGCAGCACCAGCGGCTGCATGACCAAGCCGGTCAGCTCCTCATAAGCGGCACGGGCCGCAGGCTCCAACTCGATTCCACGGCGCATAGCGGCATTGGCCTTCGTTTGGGCCTTGCCAGTCTTCTCCAGCCAAAGCTGATACGGCGTGGTCCAGGGGCTGACACCGAGGACAGCCGCCGATTCGCTGGCATTGCGCTTCTCGCGGCGGTAGGCCAACCACTCAGGGCTGCCTTGGGTGAGTTGGACGATGGTGGGGGCAAGGATGGTAGTCATGACGTACTCTTGGGTTTTGTAGGTTCTGTGGGTACACACCCCTTGCCTGTGGTCGTGTTCGACCTCCAGACAACGGGGTGGTGGGGAGGTTTAGGGTGTTTGGGGGATTAGGGTGGATTCTTTAGGCCACCTTGCGGCGTTTCTCCAGGCTGCGGATAACGCGCACAAAGTCGGTGGCGGTGATGTCGGATAGGCTGACCACACCGAAGTAGCTCAGCACCCGATCCAGGCTGACGCCCACCTCCATGGCCAGTTTCTGGACATGGGCCTGTTGGCTGCGGGTGATGTATTCGCCACCCTCCGCCCGTTTGACTGGGCGCCGGTCACTCACCAGTGTTGGCCGCTGTATTGGGCTGGATTCATGCGAGGCAGACGATCCCGCGCCGGTCTGATGGCTCGGGTCATTGGCCGCCTCGGTGTGCACCGGTTGCGGCAAGTCCTCCCCAGCGTAGATATAGAGTCCCAGCCCATGCAGGGCAATGGCCTTGACCAGGCAGCGCTGGATGCTGGTGTTGATTTCGAAGCTGCTGGGCGCCATGATGGGCCGGTTGCGCCCATCAAGCACGGGGTGTATCTGGCTCAGAGTGACGCCAGCGTAGGTGACAGCCACTTCAACAAAGACACCTGCTTCTGTGGCCAGGTAAGGCATCCCATCAAAACGGCGCACTTCCCAGCTCGCGCTGGGGTCGGCCAGACGAAGCTGGGCCACCGCGTAGGGCCATGACAGGTAGCTGAAGCCACCTTTCTTCTCCACGTGATCATTGACGTTGATGCCATAGAGCTTGGCAAAAGGGTGATCCCATGGGGTGTTGTTGGCCAAGGCGGGCTGTTGGTTAGGGGGAATGGACGGGGTTTGGGTGATTTGGGTGGTTTCCACAGGTCGCTCCTGATACAAAAAATGCCCGGTGTGTTCCCGCTGGACGGATTCACGGGCCGGGCTGGGGGATGGAGTGCGCGTCGACAGACGCGGCTCAGTTACCGACAAAACCTACTAAAAGGTCTTGTCTCTTCTTTTTGAGTGGGTTGCGCTATACGAGCCCCCGTTCGGCCATGCTGGTGATGCCCGATCTGGTGACGATGAAGTGGTCCAGCACACGTATGTCCACCAGCGCCAGCACGGACTTGAGCGTCTGGGTCAAGCCCAGGTCAGCCTGGGACGGTTCGGCCACACCACTGGGGTGGTTGTGACACAGGATGACAGCTGCAGCCTGGCGTGCCAGGGCTTCGAGCAGCACCTCCCTGGGGTAAACCGCTGTTTGGGTCAGACTGCCCCGAAACAGCTCGGTCGTCTCGATCACCCGGTGCTGCGAATCGAGGAAGACCACAGCAAAGACCTCGTGGGGCCGGTCACCGAGCAACAGGCGCAAATAGTCGCGCACTGCTGCAGGGTGGGCCAGGGCTTCGGTGTCACGCACCTCGTACTCCAGCAAGGCCAAAGCTTGCTGAACCACTGGGGGACGGATGTAAATATTGGACTTCATGCGGCCACCTCCTTCGATGGGGTTTGAGTTGGGATTTGGTTCTGCTCTGGCAGCAGGTAATCCACCGCCTTTTGCGCCAGCGACGCTGCGGCAAAGATCAGCCGCTTGTCGTTGCGCAAGGCCTGCAGCCAGCTCTGGATGTAAGAGGCGTGGTTGAGCTGGGCCGGCAAGCCACAACGGCTGGAGAGGAACGCCGATCCCATCTCTGCCACCAGTTCTTCAAAGGCATAGGCGTCAATGTGTTGACGGCTGGAGAGGGCCCGTGCGCAACGGCTCGGATGTCCGGTCCAGTGCGTCAGTTCGTGCAAGGCGGTGTTGTAGAAACCGACGTCGTCGTGGAACACTTCTCGCGGCGGCATCTGGATCAGATCCTGGCTGGGGCTGTAGTAGGCCTGACTGCCGCCCTGCTGGAACAGGGCTCCCGATTGGGTCAGCAGATCGTCGGCCACGTCACATGCATTGAACTCACGGCCTGGCGACTCTGGCCAAGTCAGGTTGGCGGGCAGTTCGTCCACCTGGGCTTCGTTGAAGACGGTGAAGGACTTGAGCAATGGGATGACCCGGCGTGGTGGATCCTCGTTGGCGGCACGGGCAAAGCCGGACTCGGCATCGCCGCATTGGGCTCCAGCTGGATCGCGCTCAAGCAGCTTGAAGAAGACGATTTTGGTGCCCCGTTCGCCTTTGCGCACTTTGGCGCCCAGGCTGTGGGCCTGCCCGAAGGTGAGCCAGCGAGGGCTGGGGTAACCTGCCGCCATTTGACGCAGGTTGAGCAGCAAGATGTTGATGCCACGGTAGGGGCGCCCGGTGCTGAGGTTGGCCGGCAGCAAGCTGGCATGCGCCTTGTCCCATGGGCAAACCCAGGGCGGTGTTCCGGCCTCGAGGGCCGCAATGATCTGTTGGGTGACCTCGGCGTAGAGGTCGGGATGGGACACCGTGGTGTGTGAGGAACGGTGCATGGGGTTGGAATTCGACATGTTGGTCTCCAGATGCAAAAAAGCCCCGGTGGTGTGACCACGCGGGGCTGGGTTTGAGGAACAGGGGTTGGGGCTGGTTGGTATCAGGTGGGTTTGAAGCGGTTTGCAAAACCACCCAAACCCCCCAATCCCCTCCAGCCTTCGTTGACGACATTGCTGGCGGTCTTCCAGAGTCGCTGACTGTTGTGGCTGGTCACGTCGTTCACGGCTTGGGCCAGTCCTGCAACTGTGCGCAGGGTGTCGTTGAGCTTTTGGTCGGACAGCAGGAACTGCACGCCGGGATGGATGACATGCTGGCTGAGGGCGAAGGCCAACAGCAGGCCGATGAGCCAGACCAAGAAGGTGAGAAACACGCCCAGCGCGGCAGTTTGGATCAGCCATGTGCAGGCTGAAGCCAGGGCCCAGGCGGCCGTTAGGTCGCCCACTAGGGCTGCGACGGTGCGGATGAGGAAGTTGCGACGGGTGGTCATGGGAAACCTTGACATGGGGTTGAACAGTGGCCTGTGGGCAAGCCAGAACAGCAAGCGGTTCGACAAGCTGGGCTCTCGCCTGCGCATGCGCCGGAAATAGACACGTCGGGCCACGGTCAGACTTTGAGGGCGAAGACGCCAGGGTGGTAGAAATTGCCGTCGATATAGCCAAAGGCCTTCTTGGCCATGCTGGTGCCCACGCTGGTGAGCAGACCGGCGAAGGTGGCGGCCATGACGCCGCTGAAGGTGCCCCAGTGCAGGACCAAGGTCAGGATGGTGACGGCCACGTCGATGGCCATGTCGTGGCGCAGCAGCCGCAGCATGGTGCGGCGTTTGAGCTTGATGAAGATGAAGACGAGGCCAAGAAAGATGGCCAGACCGGTTTCGATCATGATGAACTCCTGGTTGGGGTGATGAGAGCCACGGTCGGGATGACCGTGACTAGCTCAGCAGCAGTTGCCAGTCGCTGCGAAAGCTGCGGCTGCAAACACTGCGCAATAACCAGGAGACATCGACGGCTCTGCCGGCGGTGGATTCAAGATCGAGACAACGATACGCACCCTGCCCGAAGCTGAAGAGACTCCTTATCGGGCAGGGAATACGAAATCCGAACCGCCCCCCGGTCTGATCGACGGGGTAGGCAGAGTGTCTGTGCGGTTGCCTGTTTCAAAAAAAATTTCAAAAAATTTTTTGAATATCAAGATTCACTTATCGCTGGGCTGACTTGACCAGAACGTTCAGGCATTTGAGACCAAACCGAAGATCATCGAGGCTGGTTACAATCTGTTGAGGACTAGCGGTGCCGATACAAATCGCATGCTTCGTCCGGAGGCTATCCGATGGATAAGCGTAGTTGAGGCCTCTGGCCTCCGTGGCGACTGAGAAGACCATGCAGTATTCCACCATCCGTTCCTTGAATGACGTGAGGGCCATCGAAGCCTGCCCTTACGTAGATTACATGCGCCACCAGCACGTTTATGACGCGCTAAACAGCGTAGCCTCAAGAAACCCTACCCGGCGAGCTCTCACATTCATCGTCGACGCGGAAATGACAATACCGCCGCGAACATGGACATATGAGGAACTGATGGCCGACATCCGTCGCACGGCCAATTTGTTTTCTTCTCTGGTTTCAGACCAACAGCCCAAGGTTGCCATGCTGCTGCCGGCCATTCCAGAGGCGCATCTGACGCTGTGGGGGGCGGAGACGGTAGGCGTGGTATGCCCCATCAACTACATGTTGGACACTAAGCACATTGTTGAGTTAGTCCGGGCGTCCGGAGCCAACATACTGGTTGCCCTCGGGCCTAACGACGAACTGGATATCTGGTCACGCGTTTCAGAAGTGCGCCAGGACTGTCCACAACTTCAGCATGTATTGGCGGTGGGGGGCGCCCAGGGGTACCTTGATTTTGAAACAGCCCTGCGATCGATGCCAAGTGAACATCTGGTACGTAGTCCGAATGGGCAAGACAATCAGCTGGCTGCACTGTTTCATACGGGCGGAACCACCGGGGCTCCAAAGCTTGCTCAGCACCTGCACAGCAATCAGCTGAACGCGGCATGGGGAGCTGCGCAGATGTATGACCTGAGCGAGAGGGATGTCGTGCTGAACGGCTTCCCTATGTTTCATGTGGCGGGCGCTTTTGTCTTCGGTCTCTCCGCGTTGTTATGCGGTGCGGAGCTTGTGATACCCACTCTGTTGGGGATGCGCAACACCGCGTTCGTGAAACGGTATTGGGATTTTGTGGAGCTCTATCGAGTCACTTTGCTCTCTGCAGTCCCTACGGTTATTGCCACGCTGTTGGGGCTTGACCGACAAGACCAAGCACTTACCTCGGTCCGCGCCTTGTTCACAGGGGGCTCGCCCCTGCCTTCAGAATTGGCAAGTGCTTTTGAGCGGAAGTATTCGGTACCCGTCCGCAACATACTTGGCATGACCGAATGCGCAGGCGTGGTCAGCATAGAACCTTTCTTGTCACCGCGCACGCCAGGCTCATGCGGTTTGCCTTTGCCCTACACCCTGGTGCAGGCCGTAGACTCGGCGGGCCTTGAGTGCCCCCCTGGTGTTAGCGGGATTTTGAGGTTGAAAGGACCCAATGTCGGGCCGGGATACACCGATTCGCTTCGCAACGCAGGTACCTTCACGACGGATGGCTGGTTGATCACCGGCGACATCGGACACATCGACACTGAGGGCCGCATTTTTGTGACTGGACGTGAGAAGGACGTGATCATCCGCGGTGGCCACAATATCGATCCGCAATTGATTGAGGAGGCTTTGCTTCAACACCCAGATGTGGTGATGGCAGCAGCCGTGGGAGAGCCAGACGAGTACGCCGGGGAGTTGCCGGTGGCCTTTGTTTCGCTGCGCCCTGGAGCCAACGTAGCCCCCAGTGACTTATCGGATTTTGCCAACCAGCGAATACCCGAGCGCCCGGCCTACCCAAAGCGAATACAAGTGCTTCCGGCCATCCCAGTCACTGCTGTGGGAAAAGTCTACAAACCACAGTTACGTTCGCTCGCAATCCAACACGCCATCGTGCAGCGATTGATCAGTGCGGGCCTGGCCGATCAGGTTGGTGTAGCAGTGGAGGAGTCAGCGCGCGGCCCAGTGGTGGAATTCGAAATCCGTTCGGGCAACAAAATAGACTCTGTTGAATTTTTTGTCGGGGAACTGATGAAGCCGTTTGCGCTGGCCTTCATTGTCAAGCCTTCATCGATCAGGGTGAACGCATGACTGGCACAGTGCATCTGGAAATCGAGGGTTCAGTTGCCACGATCACATTGGATGCCCCAGCATCGAGAAATGCGCTTACGCCGCAAATGTTGTGCATGCTCGCTGATGCTGTGAAGGCTTTTTCCTCCAGCCCAACTTTGCGCGTAGCGATTCTCACAGGATCAGGCGACAAAGCGTTTTGCGCTGGTGGCGACCTGGTCAAGACACTCCCTCTGATGAGTGGAACCCGTCTGCCAGAGGACGCGTGGGACCATCGGCTCTTAACGGACCCAGAGGTCTTGGCTGCGTCAGGACTGCGCGACTACGCCCTGGACAAACCTGTGATAACAGCCATCAATGGTGCTTGCATGGCAGCTGGATTTGAAATGATGTTGGGAACTGATATTCGAATTTGCGCCGACCACGCCAGCTTTGCACTTCCAGAAGTGAAACGCGCCGTTATTCCCTTTGCCGGCTCGATCGCACGCTTGCCACGCCAGATTCCTTACTGTGCGGCCATGGAAATGATGCTCACGGGCGAGGCCATCTCTGCCGAGGAGGCTTGGCGCTTGGGGCTGGTGAATCGTGTCGTTCCGGCCGCTGATTTGATGCCAGCTGCTCGCTCCATCGCCCGTCGAATCTGCGAAAACGGACCGTTGGCTGTCCAAGCAGTCAAGCGCACGGTGGTCGCCTCTAGCGGGCAGTCCTTGAAGCAGGCCTATCAACTTGAGGATGAGGCCAAGCGGATAGTGATGGCTAGCGAAGATGCTCGTGAAGGGCCTCGCGCCTTCATGGAGAAGCGAGAGCCAGTCTATCGGGGTTGTTGAGCTGGCTTGAACACTGCAAGCTGTGTATGTAACCCAATGAAAATTTGCCCCTGTCAGCGGATCCATTGGGAAGGCGGAGCCTACAGTAACCAGCACTTCCAGTTCAAACAATTGGAGTGCCACCTCAAGTTCAACTTTGACTAGCTTGCAGAGGACTGGTCACACACGGCGCTCACAGCGCGGTGAAATGTTCAACAAAAGGCGGTGAAGCAAAAAAACCACCCACCAGCCCACGCCATTCGTTAAACAAATCCGACCCTCGGAAGCCCACCGTGTGGTCCTCCAGCGTGTCCCAGGACAGCAGGAGCAGGTAACGGTCTCCCGACTCTATGCTTTTGCGGAAGCTGTGGCCCTTGAAACCTTTAGCGCGCGGAAAAATGTTCGCCAGTGCTTCCTGCACCGCTTTCTCAAAATCGCCCTGTGTGCCTTCTTTGACACGGATGTCGGCAACCTCAAGAATCATGTCAATCTCCTCAAAAAAATAGCAGGTGCCAAAAAATCAGTATGGCTCAGTGGATGTGCGTCCCACCATTGACATCGATGGTGGCGCCAGTGACAAAACCAGACAGCTCTGACGCAAGGAAGAGGCAGGCGCCAGCCAGTTCTCGGGTGGAACCTGTGCGTTTGAGTGGAATGGCTTCCACAATGTCATGCAGCCGCTCTTTCGACAGTCCATCCAGCATGGGCGTGTCGATCATTGCCGGGCAAATGGCGTTGGCTCGAATGCCCAGATGCCCAAACTCGCGGGCAATGCTTCGGGTCAAGCTGAGCACACCGCCCTTGGAAGCGGCATAGTGCGCCCCGCCGACCAAGCCACCGCCCCGCTGCGCTGCAAGTGACGCGATGTTGACGAAATTGCCCCTTCGCTGCTCCACAAACACCCTCAGTGCACTCTGGCACAGGTTGAAAGTGCCCTTCAAGTTGACGTCGAGCATCAGATCCAACTCCTTGGAGTCGATCTCCAGCATCGAGCGAGTCCGCACAATGCCCGCAGAGTTGACCAGACTGTCGATGGTGCCATGCAACTTGAGCACGCTTTGAACCACCTGCTCACATTCCTCCGGCTGGCGGATGTCACAGCGAAAGCCGTCAATCGGCACTTTGCGGTTCAATCGCCCTTCGATCGCTGCCCGAATGTCTCCGAGGATGCGATCATCCATCAGAACATCGATCACCCCCACTTTGGCTCCATGCTCGGCAAACAAGTCCGCCGTTGCAAATCCAATACTGCGCAATGACGCAGCGCCGGTGATCACGCACACCTTGTTTTCAAGCAACATATTCATCACGCAGTAGTTAAGAATTCACAGGCATCTGATCGCGAATCCAGTCGATAACGGACAGATGGGTGGGCACCCAACCCAGCTCTTCGCGTGCTCGCCGCGCGCGCACCCTGCTGTTGCTGCCAAATGAAAAGTGAGCCCGGGCAATGCCCCAGCGCTCAGCTGCCACCTCTGGGTCCAGGTGCACGACACGATCAATTCCAAGACGCGATGCGAGCGCTTGCGCCAGTTCGGCATAAGAAGCCTCGCCACTTTCCGCAAAGTAAAGCGCCCCTGCTCTCCCTTTTTCGAGCACCAGCAGGTACAACGAGGCGACGTCATCAATATGGACGTTAGACCAGACATTCAGACCCTGACCGACAATTTCAACCGCGCCCCGCTCTCGAGCATTGGCGGTCAGAAATGGGATCTGAACGCTGTTCGGATTGAGGCCACGACCCACACCGTAGATCAAGGTCGGGCAGATCACCGACGTGCGCACGCCCTCCTTGGCCCCGGAAAGGACCAGGCAGTCGATATCGCGCCGGGCTTGCTTGTAAGGGTTGACGACCAAAGGCGTCTCTTCATCAAACACCTGCGACGAGCACAGGGCACCACGCGCATCGTCGCCAACCACGCTCGATCCGCTGGTGTGCAAAAAGGGATTGCCAGACCCCTTGAGCCCTTCCAACAAAGCCTCGACCGAAGCCCGGTGATCGGAATTGGCGGTGTTGATGACCGCATCGGCAGACCGCGCCTGATCGATCAGCAAAGATGCGTCGTCCAGGCTGCCCATGACCGGTCGAATCCCGCTCTGCGCCAGGCGTTGTGCCGCATCCGGGTTTCGGACCAGACCGATGACCTCATGCCCCAGCTCAAGCAGCCGCATGGCCACCGTTCCGCCAATGAAGCCACCGGCGCCTGTGATGAATATTTTCATGATCGGTTACCTGTTCCGCCAGAGCGGTCACAACATGAACGTGGACAGTGCTGGGAAAAGCGCGATGACAAGCACACCCACAATGAGTGCTGCGATGTACGGCCAGATGGCCGTCACCACGTCGTCAGGCTTGGCATCTCCGATGCGGCAGGCCACGTAGAAGCCCACGCCAATTGGGGGCATCATCAGTCCAATGTTCATTGCACAAACGATCACCATCGAATAGTGAATGTCGTGAATGCCCAGCTTCTTGGCGATCGGGAACATGATGGGAGCCAACAGCAGCACCGCGGGCAGCCCCTCCAGCAAGCAGCCGAGAATCAGGAACACCAGAATGGTCACCAACATGAAGGCCACCCACCCGCCAGGCAAGGTCGTGAGGAAGTGGGACAGTTCCTGAACGATGCCGCTCTGGGTGATGGCCCAGGCCATGGAAGATGCCGTGCCCAGAATCAGCAAAATCGCACCGCTCAGGGCTGCCGTCTCCACCAGCATGGCGTACAGCCGCTTCAGGCCAATACCGCCGTACAGCACCTGCCCAATCAACATGGCGTACAGCACGGCAATGGTTGAAACCTCTGTCGCCGTGGCAACGCCACCGCCCACCGCACTGCGAATCAAGAACGGCAGCACCAGCGCAGGGGCTGCGATCAGGGCAAGTCGGCCAATGATTTTGTAGCTGGGACGCTGAATCTGCCCCGTGGTCTCATTGCGCGCCTTCCAGCGCGCCAGCACAAGCAAGGCCAACAACAGGACCATGGCGACCACTATGCCGCTCTCAAACAGGCCGGCGATGGACACACCCGCGACCGAGCCAAGCACGATCAGCACAATGCTCGGTGGCACCGTGTCTGCCATGGCCGCACCTGTGGCCAGCAATGCCACCATCTCGGGCTGCTGGTTGCCTCGGCGGCGCATTTCCGGGAAGAGTGCGGGTGCCACGGTTGCCATGTCGGAAACCTTGGAACCCGAAATGCCCGACACGATGAACAAAGAACCGAGCAACACATAAGACATGCCCGCCTTGATGTGCCCAATCATTGACGCCAGCAAGTCAACGATTGCCTTGCCCATGCCGGTCGCGTCGAGCACACAACCCAGCAACACAAAAATGGGCACCGATACCAGCACGAGGTTGGCCATGCCCTCGTCCATGCGGCCAACAATG
>JACCDQ010403987.1_pt1 | contig 10726 bp, 4 predicted proteins | sample 7446031 | NCBI WGS metagenome assembly JACCDQ01 (sample SAMN15323442, study PRJNA562643) | freshwater metagenome | isolation source: river surface water | place: USA:Blue River Watershed | collected 2017-08-17
CGGTCGACGAACGTTTCGACAGCGGCCACCGTCGCGTAGACCGCGCGTCGGCCCGCCAGCGCCGGCAAGGCGCCGGTCAGCCAGCCGGCGAGGCGCCATGGCCCGAGCAGGCGGCTGCGGCGGGCAGCCGGCAGCCAGTCCTCCACCCGTTGCAGATGCTCGGATTCGGTGGCCCCGTGCCGGGCGGCGAATGCAAGCAACTCGGCATCGGCGCGCCACCGGGCAACGGCGGCAATGCCGCGATAGATCTGAACCGCGCCGGTTTCGCCTGCATGATCGGAGCGCAGTTCGCGTTCAAGAAAGGCCGGCAGGCGCGGCGCTTGCGCTGCTTCCTGCGCCGCGCGCGACTGCTCCCATCGACGCACCATGCCCTGCAGCGGCGGCCGCCACCGAAGGAAGCCGCGGTAGGCCAGCTCGAACAGGACAAGCATGCCCGGCAGGCGGGCCAGACGGGCCAGCCAGCGCCAGCCGGGCAAGCGCGACCACATCGCCACGAACGCCGCCGCCCCATCGAGTCGGGACCCATCGCTGCGCTGCACATGGAATCGTGCGAGCAGGCGGGCGCGGTCCGCCGCGAACGCGGCATCGCTGCCGGCGCCATGGCTGACGTCAACGAAGCACAAGGCGCTGTCAGCCTGTTTCGCGGCCAGCCCTCTCACGTGCGCAATCTCGCGCCGACACAGCGGACAGTCGCCGTCGTAGAGGACGGTCAGTGTTTCAAGCGGTTCTTGACGGCTCACGGCAATTCCCTCGATCGGTTCAGGCGGCGCAGTCTGGCAAAGCCGGAAAGTCTATCCGAAGGCAGGTGAACGTGTTTTCCGGCTGAAAGCGGATAACAGCGCGCCCCTCGCGTGCGAGTCCCGGGCACCACGAATGGGCAGGAAGTCGCACAATACGCAGCCCGATTGAAATGCAGGACTCCTGAAGCGCATGCACAAAAGATTTCTCAGGCCGCTTGCGGTCGCGATGCTGGTCGGCCAGCTCGGCGCATGCGCCACCCTGCCCTCGCCATCGCAGCGCCGCATGCTGGCCGACGAGCTCGCGGCGCCCCGTCAGTGGCAGCCGCAGCTGCTGCACGCCGAAGGCTTCGCGCTGCTCGGCTATGCGCCCGTCCGGCGGATAGCTGATGGCCTGCTGACGGTGTACGTGGAAGGCGACGGGCTGGCATGGATCACGCCCGGGCAGCCGTCGGACGATCCGACGCCACGCAACCCGCTAGCGCTGCGCCTGGCCCTCGCCCAGCCTTCAGGCGATGCGGCCTGGCTCGCACGGCCCTGCCAGTATGCGGATGCGTCTGCCACCGGCTGTGCGACGCGCTATTGGACGGCGCAGCGATTCGCGCCCGAGGTCATTGCCGCCACCGACAGCGCGATCAGTCAATTGAAGCAGCAGTTCGGCGCGCAACGGCTGGTGCTGGTCGGCTACTCGGGCGGGGGCGCGGTGGCCGCGCTGGTGGCTGCGCGCCGCAATGATGTGGCTGCGCTGATTACGGTGGCCGGCAACCTCGACCATGCGGCGTGGACGCATCATCATCGCGTGCCGCCGCTCGTTGGATCGATGAATGCGGCCGATGCGATCGGTGCGCTGGAGGCCATCCCTCAGCTGCATTTCGCCGGCGCGGCTGACACCGTCGTACCGCCGGCACTGGCCGCCGGATTCGCCAGCCGCTTTCCCGATGCGAAGCGTCCGCGGGTGAGCGTGCAGCCCGGCTTCGATCACAGCTGCTGCTGGGCAGACTCATGGGCCGGGCTGTTCCCGGCAGCGATGCGCGAGCTGATTCAATAGCTTCAGTCGCCCTGCCCGATGCCCTCGTCCATCAGCGCCGGGTGACCCAGCCTCAGCGGCAGTTTGATGAAGAAGGTCGTGCCCACGCCTTCGCTCGACGTGAATCCTATCGTGCCGCCATGCGCCTCGGTCATCATCTTCGCGATCGCCAGCCCGAGGCCGGTGCCCTTGATCTTCGTGGGCCGGTCGCTGTGGCTGACCTGGCTGAACTTCTGGAAGATCTTCGGCTGGAAGTCGGCGGGAATGCCGACGCCCTTGTCCGCGACCGAGATCGTCACGATGCCGCCGTCGGCGTGCGCGGACACCAGCACCTCGCTGCCCGGATGCGAGAACTTGGCGGCGTTCGACAGCAGGTTGCGCATGATCTGTTCGAAGCGCTGGGCGTCGGCCAGTACCGGCAGCTCATGGTCGTCGCGGTCCAGCCAGTAGCTGACGTTGAATTGGGCTGCGTACGGCTGGGTGGCGGCGACTGCCTGCTCGATCAGCGTGCGCACGTCATGCGCGCGCATGTCGTAGCTCATTGCATTGCGCGAGATTTTTTCGAAGTCGAGGATGTCCGAGACCAGATTGACCAGGGCCTCGCAGTTGTGCACGCCGATGTCGAGCAGCTTGCGCTGGTTGGCCGGCATGGCGCTGCCGGCCATCTTGTCGAGCAGCGTCAGCGAACCCTTGATCGATGTCAGCGGCGTCCTCAGCTCATGCGACACCATCGACACGAAGTCCGACTTCATCACTTCCACCTGCTTCAGTCGCGTGAGGTCATTGAAGCTGGTGACATAGCCCTGCAGTTCGCCGTACTGGTCCGTCAGCGGCGCAATGGTCAGCGAGATCGGCAGCTCGGCGCCTGCCGCAGTCCGGTACACCCATTCGCGCTCGGGTGACGCAGCGACCGCAGCGGCCAGCGCTGCATAGCTCACTTCGTGCAGATCAATATCGAGCTTGCCTTCGGCCGCGAGGATCGCGCCGGTCACCTGCGCCGGATCATGCAGGTCCAGCATGGACAGCAGGCCCTCGGCGTCCTGCTGGCTGTGGCCGAGCATCGCTTCGGCGGCCGCGTTCATCATGACGATGAGGCCGTCCTTGTCGGTCGTGATGATGCCGGAGGCGCTGCTGTTGACCGTGGCGTACAGCAGGTCGAAGCTGGCCGCGATGGATTCGCTGGCGATCTCGACCTGGCGCTGCATGAATTTCAGTTCGCTGATGTCCGTGCGCAGCGCGACATACTGGTAGATCTCGCCGCTGGCATTCCGGAACGGGACGATAGTGCTGCGCGACCAGAAGAAATCCCCTGCCTTGGTCTTGTTGCAGATATCGCCGGTCCAGACCTTGCCGGCCCTGATGGTCTGGTGAAGTTCGGCGAAGAATTCGGGCGGATGCTCGCCCGAATTCAGTATCCGGTGGGTCTTGCCGATCAGCTCGTCGCGCTCGTATCCGCTGATCTCGCAGAAGCGGTCGTTGACGCCCACGATGCGGTCGTGCATGTCGGTGCGGCTGATCATTGCATGCTGGTGCAGCGCGAGTTCGAGGCCGGACGCTCTCGCCAGGGATTCATTCAAGGCGGCCTGCGTGGCGCGGTCACGCCGTATCAGCAGATCGATGTAATACGCGGCCAGGCCGATCACGATCAGCACGAGGACAAGGTATCCCAGCCGTCCTCTGGTGCGATCACGCCATCCGGCCAGCTGGGTGTCGGTGCTTTCGCCGAAGACGACAGTCAGCTGCGTACCGTCGATGTGGCGGAAGGCATAACTGCGCACGATGCCGTCGAACGGCGACGGCGCATCGATATGCCCGGCCTCATGGCGGGCGATGTGGTCCGCCAGCACGCTGCGGCCCGTGTGCGCATCGGCATTGATTGGACCGGTGTCGACAGGATGGCGCGCGACAACGTTGCCGGCCTCGTCGACCAGCAGGATCCGCGAATCACCATCGCGGCGGATCTTCGCGAACTTCGCCTGCAGATAATCGATCGAAACGCCGACGACCGCCACCCCGAGGAAGTGGCCGTCGGTGCTGATGATGCGCTTGGCCAGCGGCAGGATCATGCGATGCGTGACCGGGTGGCTGAACGGCGCGCCCGCAATGACCTCGTCTGCCGCCTGCCGGCGCTGGCGCTCGAATTCGTCAGCGGGCAGATAGGGGGCGCCCGTCGGCAGTGCATCGGGCGGTTTTCCTATCGGAGTGCCGTGCGCATCGAGCAGGCCCACCAGTTCGATTTCCCGGTTGGCCTGCGCAATCCGCGACAGCCTTGCTGCATAGGCTGCCTGTGCATCGACGGCGATGAACGGAAAGTCTGCCGCCACTTGTTCAAGGATGAGGCGCGCCTTGTCGGTGCCGGCCGTGGTTTGCTGCGCAATCGACAGGGTCAGCTGCGCCGCCTCGGCGATGACCTTGTCGCGCGACTGTGCATGGTCGCGGTACACCATGGTGCCCATGCAGGCGACCAGCAGGCCGACCACCGCTGCGGTGGAAAAAGCGAGAAGGCGACGCGGACTCATGATGGGCGTCGCCTCGTCCGGATGAAAGGCTCATGTACGCCGCTCTCTATGCGAGGCATGCGATGAGAAGTTGTGTGGACCATTGCCGATCGCTGAAGTTGTCGGTCCTGCCACAGGCGTCATACTCGGTACAGGCTTTCCGCGTCGCGTGAGAATGCGGGTCGCGGCGGCGCGCGGAAACGATGAACAGATACAGAAATCGGGTTCAATTCCGCGGATTGCCGACCGGCGCTTTCACGCTTCGGCGCGGACGCTTGCAACACACACAATTGACCTGTTCTCTATTTGCCGTACTGGCGTATTTTTCGATTTCAATTTTCGTTTTGCTGTTAAGCTGCCCGCTCGCCAAAGCCCCCGCACCTGTCGTGCACTCGATGACCAACGCCGACATCATCAACGAACTGAAACAGCTGAAAGCGATCGGACACCCGGTGTCGGCGATCGTGATCCTGTACGCGGGCATGGTCAACGTGAAGCATTTCGACCGGTCCGGCTGCACTGCCAAGGAGGCGGCGCTGGCCTTGCTGCAGATGGTCAGGACGACGCCGGCCAGCCGGCCTGCGTGGACAGGCAGCGCTGAAATTCACAAGCGCGCTTCAACAATCGCAAGCGACGAGATACCTGAATGAAAAACGCGCCGAGAGGCGCGTTTTTGCTGGTGTGCCGGCGGTGCGGCGGGATACATTTTTCCCGGCTCAGTTGCCGAGATCGGGATCAGGCCCCGATGCCGACTTTGTCCGGGATCTGTCGATCGTCCTAGAACTGATAGCTTGCCGTCAGCCAGACGCGCGCGCTCCGGACAAGGGTATCGGCTTGCGGCGCACCGCCTTGCGCCCGCCAGGCGATCGCGAGGTCGGCGCTCCATGCGTTTTTCTGGAAGCGCGTACCCACCCCGCCACCGCCGATCGAGCGCTCGTTGGTCGTCGGTGCCGGGCTCAGACTCTCTGGCTTTGCATTGATCCGGACTGCGCCGGCATCGTAGAACGCATACGGGCTGAATGCCCCGGCCTGGTAGCGAAGTTCGACTTGCGCCAGCCAGCCATTGTCGCCAATGCCCTCGCCGACCGGATAGGCGCGCACCCCTGCCGCGCCGCCGAGACTGAAGCGCTCGGACGAGTCCAGGTTCTTGCTGGCCCATTGCGCGGAGACGCGGCCGAACAGGCTCAGGCCTGTGCCGCGCACCGACTGGATCCGCGCGAGATCGAGGTTCCACTTGTCGAAGCTGCCGCGCGAGTTCAGTCCGCTGCTGCGATCGGTCGCTTCGTCGCCCAGGTTCAGTCGGCCAGGCGTGAAGCTGAGCGCGCCATACGCGATGCCGTCGCCGGCAAAACCATCGCGCCGGTCGAACTGCAAGGTGACCGGTACGGCATCGCTGGATTTTGTCGCCTGCGTACCGGCGGCTCCCTTGATGTCTTTCAGGTCCTTGTGCTGCAGATTGGCGCCGATGGTCAGATTCAGCGCTTGCGAGCGAACCAACGGATAGCTGGCGCCGGCCGTCACCACGTCGGCCGTGCCGCTCGATTCAAGATTCGCGAAGTCCTTGCCCAGCAAGTAATAGGTGTGCGTGTAGCCGACGTTGGCGCGCCAGCCATCGACGCCGACCGGCGTGCCGTAGGTCAGGCTTCCAAGCCACAATCCTTCACCCGAATACAGCCCCCTGACCTGCACCTGGTCACCCAGCCTGAACGGACTGTCGATCTGGACATTGGCATGCAAACGGTGCTCGCCGGTATAACGGTTGCCCTGATTGTCGTATCCCACGTCACCCTTGACCCAATGGGTTCGCTGCACCTCGATATCGAGATCGCCCGTACCGAAGGATTGACCGGGGCGAATCACCGGCGACACTTTTATGCCCGGCTGGTCATCGAGGATCAGGGTCGAGCGCTCCAGCAGGACACTTTCGATCGGCGCGCCCGGCTTCAAGGCGGACAGCAAGCGCTGTGCCTGTGCCGCCAGGCGGTCGTCGCCGGTCGTCTTCACTTCACCGTAGCGCCCCTCGACGACCTCGATCGTCAGTTGTCCGTTGCTCAGTTCCTGCGCAGGCAGGAAGGCACGCGCAAACGGATAGCCGGCCTGATTGAAGGCATTCGATATGCGTTCGGCCAATCCGCGCAGGCCGGCGAGGTCGAACGATTGCCCGGCCACGCTGCCCAGTGCCGCTTGCAACTGCGCATCGGACAGCAGGCTGTTGCCGACAAAACGCACCGATGCCAGCGTAACGGTGGCCCCGCCGGGTGGCGTCGGTTCATTCGGCGGTGCGACGATGAGCACGCCCTCGGCGGATTTTGGTGCAGGCAGTACCGGAGCGGTTTGCTCTTGCAGCACTCGGCCGGCATCAGGCACGACTTGCGCCGCAACCGGCAGCGTGATGGTCGCCAGCGCAAGCGCGGTCAAACGAAAAGGAAAGGAAATGGACATACCAGGGCAATCAAAATTGGCAGGCAGCGACCCGGGCCTCCGAGTCACTGCGCGTATCAGTTATTTTTTTTCTGTCCGAAGTCGGCATTGATGCCGCCCCTGACGACAAAGACCCGCATGAATCCCGAGGCGTCGAGACCGGCGGCAGACGCAGGCTGCGTGGCGGCGGCCGTGCCCGTCGTTGCGCGGTCGGCAGCCGGCTCTTCGCCTTGCACCATGATCAGGCCGCCGCTCTGCGGTACGGCGGTTCCGTTCGTCCGCAGCGGGGCCTCCCTACTTGCGACGCGCAAGGGCAATGCCGCGCCGCCTTTGACGACCGCCGTCTCCGCAGTGGCTTGCGACTGAACGTTGGCAATGGCCGCACTGACGCCAGCGTTGTTGTTGATCGTCAGGGTGCCGTTGTTCGCGGTGATCAGGTAATTGCCATTGGCCAGCTGGCTGGCATCGATGACGTAAGTCCCTGCGGCTTCACCCGGAGCACGGGTCAGCGCTCCGCCAAGGCTGTCGCTGTTGGCCAGCGAGCCGGAAGTGAGTCGCCAGGTCAACGCCGGGTCGGCACTGCCATAGTCCTTGCTCTTGTTGTCAGCGGCGACCGTGATGGGACGCGGATTGATCGTCAGCGACCCGTTGGTGGCCGTGACAATGTAATTCCCGTTGCTGAGCGCGCTCGCATCGATGGTGTAGCTGCCGGCATTTTCACCAGCGCTGCGGGTCAATGCGCCACTGAGCGTGTCGTTGTTGACCAGAGAACCGGAAGTGACTTGCCAGGTCAGCGTCGGATCGGCATTGCCATAAGTCTTGGTCTTGTTGTCGGCGGTAATGCCCAGCGCAGCCTTGCTGATGGTGCTGCTGGTGTTGTCGGCGAAGCTCAGCTGATAGTTGCCGCCGCTGTTGCCATCGTTGACGGTCACGCCGCTCACGGTCACGGTCTTGCCGGTACCGGCGTTCTTGTCCGCGAACGCAAAGCTGCCGCCCGACAGGCTGTCCTGCACGTTACCGTTGCTGGCGTTCGCATACAAGGTGCCCGATACGACCGTGGCCGTGCCGCTGGCCGACGTGCCGCCGTCATACGTCTTGGTGACGTTGCCGACACTGATCGTCAGCGGTGCCTTGTCGACGCTGGCGGTCGTCGTCGCGCTGGTGGAGGTCAACTGATAGTTGGCTGCCAGCCCTCCGCTTCCATTGGCGAGGCTGTATCCGGTCGCAGTGACGGTCTTGCCAGTCCCTGCGTTGGCGGTATCGAAGCTGGCCGTGCCGTGGTTCAGCGTCAGCGTCTCGCTGCCAACGCCGGTGCTGACCGAACCCCAGTTGCTGATACTGGCGGAAACCGTGCCGTCGTAAGTCTTGTTGCTGGCCGCCAGCCCGGAGATCGTCAACTGTTTCGCAGTGATGGCGGCACTCACCCCGCTGCTGCTGGCCAGCGAATAATTGGAAGCCAGTCCACCATTGCTGCCATTGGCCAGCGTATAGCTGACCGTCGTCGTGTAGCTGCCGACGTCCTTGCCGGCCAGTGCGGCTGCGGTACCGCTTACGGTCACCGTCTCGCTGCCCGCAAAGCCGCTGAGCGCGCCCAGCGTCAATGTGCCGGCCGTCTGGCTGCCGTCGTAAGTCTTGCTGGCGATCGTGGGCGCCGTGATGCTCAGCGCCTTCGGCGTGATCTTGAAGCTGCCGCTGGTATTGCCCGTGGTCGCCAGCGCGTAGTTCGCCTTGTTCAGGCTGACGGTAATGCCGCTGTAGGTGCCGGCATTCGTGAAGCTGGTCACCGTGCTGCCGTTATAGAGGAAGCTGTAATCGGTGCCGAGCACGAGGCCGCTGCCGGCATTGCCGAAAATGGCCGTCGCGCTCCAGTAATCCCCGAGCAGGTAACCCGTGCCTTTGTAGGAAACGGCCGTGCCAAATCCCACGTCCGCCAGCGTGTACGTCAGGGTCGTGATGCTGGCAGCCGACGACGACTGCGACACCGTCGTGACCGTGGCGGGCCGGGTGCCGAAGGCGTACAGGGCCTGCGCTGCGGTGATGCCGACCACGTTCACCGTATTGCTCGCATCGGTGAACGTGCCCGTGCCCGCGATGCTTGCCACCGTGTTGGCTGGCCGGTTGGCATTCCATGCTTCGGCATTGCCGGAGAGGTTCAGGATGCCGGTTCCCTGTTTCAGGAACGTGGGGTTCGCGCTGCAAATGAAGGAAGCGTATGTGCAGCCGACGATGGGCGTGCTGATGTCGCTGTCCTGGCCGGCGGAGACCGTCAGTGTGCCGCCGCGCAAAAGCAGGCTATCGCCTGCGAAAGACAGCCAGCCGTTGGTGGCCACCACCGTGGCACTGGTAGCGAGGCCATAGCGGTCGCGGCCTGAGCCCTGATAGCCTTTGAGCGTGATGTTGCCCGTGTTCGATTTGATGTAAACCGAGCCTTCAAGCAAAAGGCCTACGCTGCCGACGGCCCAGTAGTTGCCCGAGGCATTGTTGCCGCCGTTTCCGCCATAACCGGTGATGTCGATATTGCCACTGCCGCCCGTCACGATCACGCCGTAATTGCTGCGGCCGGCGGTGTAATCCATGTGCACGCCCCAGTTGTACGTGTCGGTCGCGGTCGCATTGCCTTTGCCACGGATGGTGATGTTGCCGCCTGCGGACGCAGTCGGCAGCGTGGCATTGGCCGCACCGCTGCCGTTGGCGGTGGCATCCACCATCGCGCCGATGTCGACACCGGTCGTGTAGTACGTGGATGCCAAGGGTGTCGAGGGGTTGTTGTAGGTCGCGGCGACGGCGTAGCCGCTGGCATTCACGTCCCCGCCGCCGATGGTCACATTGCCACCGTAAGTGCGAATGTCTCCCTTGAGCGTGACTGTTCCGGTATCTCCACCGTTCGCGCGCGCGGCGAGAACCACATTCAGCGGGCTGCCCGCGCTGCCGGCAATCGAAGCGCCGCTGTACACGACGATATCCCGGTCTGCGGCGAGCGTCAGCGTGGTGGCCGTCCCGCTCGACTTGGTGACGACGTCGCTTACGATGATGTCGCCATTGCCGCTGGTGGCGCTGTAAAGATTCGTGCTGGTGTTCGTACCTGCGCTGGTCTGGATGGTGACGCTATTGCTGTTGAGCAGGGTACCCAGCGCGGAGCCCGTGATGTTGCCTCCGCTCGCCGCTACCTTGAAGTCGACAGGATCGATCAGCCACTGGCCGGTCTTGCCGTTCGATGCAGCGGTGGTGATATTCACATCGCTGGCAAAATTCACGTGGGCGGCGCTGGTCTCGATGAAACCGCCGTCGCCGCCGACGGGCGCGCTCGCATCCAGTTTGCCTCCCACTGCAATCAGATCCTTGTCCATGCCGCCCAGAAGGCGGATTTCCCCCTTCTCGCCGGTGGCCAGGGTCTTTGCTTCGGTCAGGCCGGTGTGATTGATGACGGTAGCGGAAAGCTCTCCGGCCGCTTTCGCCGTGAGATAGACCAGCCCGCCGTCGGCGCGAATGGCGCCGCCCTGCTCGATGAGGGCGTTCAGGGCGCCCTGCTCCACTTCGATCTTCACCGGCCCGCCAAGGTCCAGTCGCACCTTGCTGCCGGCGCCGAAGAGGACGTTGCCCCGCTCGGCGTCGATCTGCCCCGTATTGATGATCTTCGCGGCAATCAGGGCGACGGTACCGCCTGCAGTCGTCGTGATGTTGCCCTGGTTGATGACGGCATTGCTGCCTGCGCCATCGAATCGGTAATTGCCGGCGATGAAGTCGCTCGTGGCGAGGTTCAGCGTCGACGCGACGAGTCCGCCCACGTTGACCTGCGCGGATGGCGTGAACACGACTCCGTTGGGATTGACGAGGAAGACCTGGCCATTGGCTTTCAGCGCTCCCTGAATCTGCGAGACGTCGGTGCCGAGCACGCGATTGAGCACCACGGCACTGCTGTCGGGCTGCACGAAGCTCACCGTGTTGCCGCGCCCGATGCTGAAGGACTGCCAGTCGATCGCCATCCTGGCCGTGGCTTGATTGACGGTCAGCGTCGTCCCGCTGGCCGCAATGTTGCCGCTGCC
>JACCDQ010586429.1_pt1 | contig 10725 bp, 11 predicted proteins | sample 7446031 | NCBI WGS metagenome assembly JACCDQ01 (sample SAMN15323442, study PRJNA562643) | freshwater metagenome | isolation source: river surface water | place: USA:Blue River Watershed | collected 2017-08-17
ACCTCAACGTGAAGGTCCACGACGCCCGCACCGGCGACCTGCTGGCCATCGGCACCTGGTCCGATTCGGCGCTGCATGGCTATCGCGATGCGAAGCTGGTGATGGAGGGGTTGGTGGCGGAGGTGTTCGGGAAGTTGAGGGGGGCGGGGAAGCCGTGATGTGGGGGGGCATTCCCGCGATGCCCGCCAACACTATTTCTTGCGCCCCAAGATGCTCAGGATGTGAACGAACAGATTGATGATGTCCATGTAGATCTCGGCCGCACTGTCGACGGCGTTGTCGATCGACTTGGGCATCTGGTTCGCCCGGCTCCATTCATAGCCGATGTACCCACAGGAGATGGCCGCCACGACCCAATCGATCCAGTCAGCGGTGACGCCGAGAACAAAAATCATGAACAGCTCGACCAGCACAACAGACAACAGTGCCACGAACAAGGCGGTACGGATCGCCTGGAATACTCTGGGACAAAGCGAACCCAGCAACATCATCAGCAGCGTGACGCCACCCGTGATTTGAAGCGCCTGGATCACCAAGCCCGGTTCATATTGACTGACCACGATGTTGAGGACCAGCCCGAGAGGCGCGGCCACCAAGTTGTAGCCGATGAAGCTGATCGCAGGCTCTTTGGATCTGCGATAAAGCTGGAACCCGAGAAAGCCAGAAACAAAATATCCAACCAAGAATACCGCAGGGTCAAGCGACATGATCCATGCCGCATCCAGCTCGCGCACGATCACCCAATTGACCAGAAATCCCCAGCACAGGACCAGCCCGATCGCCAGGTTGTACGTCGCATCGGAAACCGTCGCAACCTGCGCGGCTGGTCGGTCAAAAACTGCGGATTTACGAAGCATCGAGGACCCCTTGGAGGTTTGGACGGGCGAATGAGGCTGAACCGCTGCGATCAGGGTCAGCAACATAAAATTGTGATGACGAAGGATTCACGCTTGCGAAACTCGGCCCTCGGTTGAGGGTTAAGCACGACGTTGGCGGCGTTCCTCGGGAGCGAGAACGCGGGTCGACTGGCGGAAGCTTGTTTCATCCAATGAGGGTCTCAGGGACTTGACGATGGGGCAGGCAGGGCGGGGTGCGAGTTGCCAAGACTTTCCCTATGCATGAGTGGATTCCCATCGAACAGGATTCCATGACGAACGAATGGCGTACTGTTGAACGGTTCGAATCTGGGACAGCGCCATGTCACGGCTCACAAGACGTTTTTGTGATGGGCAGTCTGTTCCTGATCATGAAGTGGATTCAATGCGCTCGCCTTGAAGTGGTATCTAGCGGATCAAATGCCTCCCACGGGGATGGCGGATCGTGGGAAAGCTCCTGCAGAAGGACGCCGCTTGCAACGCAATACTCATAGCTGAACCGATAGCTGCCAAGTGGAGGACTTTGCCCTAGCTAGAATGTCCGGCACTGTAGTTAGCTGGATCTCGCCGGTGGCTTTGTTGTAAAGAGCGACCCGATGCCTTGCCCCCAATACCTCTGACGCCGAGATTTCACTTTCGGTAAGCGCAAAGAAGAAGCCGGCAAAGCCAGGCTTGACCCTCGCCTGGCTAGCAGACTTTATTTCGATGAAGTCAATGTTTGGCAAAGCAGCACGGACGGCTACGGGATCAAGAAAGTTCAATTTCTTAACGCCTGGAATGTGAAGCGCATCGAAACTCGTCCCCTTAATAGCCTTGCCAGCGATGCGCAACTCCTCAAGCAGCACCTTCAGGCCTGCTCCGGAAGGGCGAGGAATCCAATGCTCCATATCAGCAAGAGAAGACTGCTCGCCAGCGGCCCCACGCTGATTTGCAAGACGCGCGACATGTGCCCGTTTTGATTGAATGAGTTCGAGTGGCGTCATGGCTTTTTTGGCGGCACCTATGGAATGAAAGGAACATTCACGTCCCTGTGCGCGATGATGGGGTTGCAAAGCTCATCCACTAACACCTCGCGGAAGGGTTTGGTCGCAACTATTGTGTTTGTTGGAATCGATCTCGCCAATAACCTGTTTGCGTTGCACGGCGAGGTTGAAGCGAGCAAGCCTCGGCCTCGGTCAGTCGACCCGTTGCGAGCACCCATCCGGTTGCCGCACCACAGCTCGCACCCCACAAACACCAACGACCATCGGATTCCGGTTTATGCCCGTTTCCAGACTCCCCGGGCTATGTCTTTGCCGTGGAACGCAGGGGGCGCTTCCGCCATGAGTCCTGCCACGCAGAGGCGGGTCGCGATTGACCCAATGCCGCACAAGGGCCGTTGCCACCAGAGTCATCACGCAGCACGTCAAGCTCGACCGTTGTCCGGTGTGCCGGAAGCGTCGTGCTGACGCCGCAAGCGCGGTGGTGCATGTGGTGTCATCACGATTGGCATTGAGCCCGGTATACATCAAGGTCGTCTCGCTGACGAGTGCGCGGGAAGCGTTCGTAGTAGGCAAGCATGTTCTGCCAGATGACCGGCAGTTGCTTGTTCTCGTGAGCAGTCTGCATGTGCCAGTTGGGCTGTAGCCGCTTATGGCACACCCATTCGGGGACTAGGCTAGGATCCCTTATTTGCAAACACCCCCGGGAGCGATTCGAGGGTATGTAGGCTGTTGTGATTCAAGAAGAGTTACGCAGTCACCAACAGAAAAACCAAAATACTCGCTCAGCACTACGACATCGCCCCCATTTTCCTTCCTGACTACATACTTGTATACCGGGATAGTTGTTTTCTTCTCAAGTGCGTCACCCAGCAAAAGTCCGGCGACACCAAGAACGCCAACAAGGGCAGGACCAGCGTTGTAGGAGTCTGCTTGTGGCTGCACCTTTTCTCCGGCAGCAGATTTGTAAACAATCTGAGCTGGTACACCAATTGCTGCGGGATCGTATCCGATCGGCTGCGTCGAGCATGCCACCGTGAGACCGCAGAGAATAGTCATCGCTGACCGAATAGTAAACGCCATCATCCTGATGCCCTTATGTAGTTGAGCGGAGGCGGCAGGCGCACTCAGTGCGCAGGGAGCGGTCCGCTCGATTGACTGGGTAGATCGCTTTCCATACCCGCTGCACCAAAGACAGGATGCCGACCAAAGCAAGAAGCAGCATGACCAAAAATGCGACGGTGCCAAGCCCTTGACGGGAATTGCGCCGCAAAGTCCCTGGCCGCGGTTCGTGCTGAACATGGAACGACACGCAATACTCCGGACGGCTCTGGTAATGACCCTCGCAGTCAATCAGTTCAACTTCAGGCGGCCAGTTCGCTGAGGAGGTTACTGGCTCGAAGCTGTTGGCTGATTGAATTTTTTTGACCAAGCTCGCCGAGTGCAGCTACCGACCCGATGACCATGAGCCCGTTCTCACGGCCGGCGTAAGCATGCAGATGGATGCTCGTTTGGTTCATCGCGTTGGCACCTTGTTGCTTGCACTCAAACTTGCTTTAGACGACACCACACGGTCGCCTAACACGGCAACTGTCGCCCTAATCGTATGAGCCTGCCATGGCCAATGCGCCTGTCGCACCTGATCTTCCCCCCCTGTCGAATGCCTGCTCATGCAGTACTAAATCTACATTCAGAAACGGCGTTTACGGAAGATTCTGTCGACAGTCCGCCGCCTTGACAAGGCGGGCAATCATGGCGTCCACGGGACAGGTTCATGCGTCAGCGAGGAAGGTCCAGCAACCTGTGGCAGCGGCGTCAGCACTGCCGACCGTGAAGCTCGTTCGACTGCAGCACCGGTTCCGAGTGACCTTGAAGACGTCGCGAACCCGTCAATCCCAACCGCCCGATGCGCATCGTGCTTGGCAATCAGGAGAAGGCCGGATTGTTGACTCGCAGGCTGCCTCACTAGCATTTTTCTCAGTTTGGCAACAATTGCCGAGTCATCAGGGAGAAAACATGAACACCGAATCGCGCGCCGGTTGGATCCGGCCGTTTCTTGCGCTGCTTGCTACCTTCGTCATCACCGGCTGTGCTGCCCCTGTATCGATCGGGCTGTCCCCCGAGCAACGCCAGTCGCTCAAGAACGTGCACGTCACACCGGACGTACCCAAACCCGGTCAGCTCTACTGGCGCGGCACGGCCCAGGCCTGGGGCGCTGTGCTGGGTGGTGCAATCGGCGCGGCCTTTACCCATAACTCTGGCGCGACGGATGCCGAGAACATGGCGAAATGGCTAGGCGAGAACAAGATCGACGTCTCCGAAATGGTCCACGCAGAAGCCGTGAGCCTGCTCACACAGCGCAAGACCTATGCGCTCGTGTCAGCCGACCAGGCCGATGCGACCTTGCGACTATCGGTCGACATGTATGGCTTCAACAAGACGCACCCGTTCGGCAGCAACATGAATCCGCTGATCCGGATCACGGGAAAGTTGGTTCGGCCAAACCAGGACATCGTCTGGCAGGAAACCGAGTTCGTCAGCGACTTTGCCGCCGAGAACGATCAGGGACAACCGATGGATACCTATCTCAAAGAGCCCGAGAAACTGCGTGCGGCGCTTGCCAAGGCATCCTCAGTGGCGGTGCGGCGTTTACTTGCGAAATTGCCTTGAACGAATCATCCGGAATCCATGACATGCGGACCGGTCGAGGATCCCCTGATCGGCCGCCGAAGAGACCGAATCATTCAATTCAGCCCCTGGAAGGCAAATGAGCACTCGAAACACATTCACCTCCATGACCAGGTTCCATGGATTACTCGCACTCGCGACATTTCTGTCGAGTTGCGCGCAAACACCGTCCTTCACTGAAGCAGACCTCAGCGGACCCACCGCCGTGTTTCACGACACGTCCGAGGACCATGACGGCCGAAAGGCCACCGTCTACTACATCAGCAAGGTGGACGGACAGCGAATCAAGAATGTCGCGTCGATTGCCGGCACCGAAAGTCAAGGGCGCGGGTTCAACTTGACGATCGGGGAATACCACCGCGTTCTGCCAGCCCGGGAGATGCGGCTGACGATCGAGGCTCACGTGATCACTGGGGCACCGATCCACGCAATCTTTGGCCATCTGTCCGGTTCATTCCGCACTGCAGGGCGTACGGTGGTTTTCACGCCGGCAGCAGACGGCAAGTACAGGATCCGGGGCGACCTGAAGTCCGAGAACACGGATGTCTGGATCGAGAACCTGGCGACCAGCGAAAAGATCCGCTGAGCATGGCGCGCCATATGGCGCGCGGTCAACACCCACCCCACAAACACCAACGGCCCGATGCCTGCGCATCGAGCCGTCGAATCAAACTGTCCTGAAACCGGGTCTTGGTAGGCCCCCCGGGAGTCGAACCCGGCACCAACGGATTATGAGTTCAGCGAAACTCGGTCGGCGCCGCGTGTAAGTCGTTGTTTTGCAAAGGGTTTTCCGTGGCACCCCGCCGAGCGTGCCCGATTCCGAACCTTTTCCGAACCTCCGCCGCCCCCGCCGAGCGTCCCGGCCGGGTTTTCCGAAGGAAATCAACGAGTTAGGTGCGTCGAACGCCGAGCCAATTCCGAACCAAGCCGAACAATTAATACTCTTGAGGGCCGACCCAACCGACATTGTATCAATTAGCAGGCAAGAAAAACCCGCCACCCATTTACTCAGGAAAAGCCAGCGGAGTTAATTGTTCGGGCACAGGGGGGTCTCCGAATATTGACCCCCCCTTCATTCCATGTCGGATCACAACAATATCAAACTTTCCAAGCTCTTCTACGGGATTACCTTCAGCTACGCAATATACGACATGCGCTTTTCCGTAGCACCGATTAAAGTCTCCACACGTGTGACCATCAGGCTGAACCTCGGCCAGTCTTTGCCCAAACACAATGACTGGCTTTTCTCCTCGCCATTTGGTTGGCGGCTCGGCTGTCTGAAACGAACGACCCGTTTGAGCTTCATGCATTCTTAGGACCAAATGTGTCAAAACACGATTTATTCCAAACGAGAATGAGGGCGCAGATGCACCAACCAGCCATGTTAAATGTATTGCAACCGATTCCCGGAGAATATTGTCGAGCAGATCCCTCTGTTGATGCGCAGTAAATGAACTCCAAACACGTTCGGCTTGCACCGCGAACGCCTTATGCCACCGACTAAGTGATGACATGGGAAGGCGATAAGGGTTCGACCATGCGTGTGACCTCCGACCCTCATCATCAGCAAGCGCAACACTTGCTTTATCAACAACTGAGAGAAAGTCAGGGCAAATCTTTTCAATTTCTTCAACTAGGTCCTTGCCGCACCGCCGAGTTAGAAGTCGCTGAATGTCTTGCTGTGCGCCATCGCCCCCACCTGACACCAGGACATCGAGTCGTCCGCCGACCCCCTTCAGGCCAAGGTCCTTGTCCGCAAACCTATCTTCAGCCCAGAAGAAAGGGCCGTGATACATGCCGCCGTCAGTGGTGGCCACAGAAACATTTTCTATGCCAAAGCCGACACACGAAAGTGCCGCCCCGAAGCGCTGCGCATATTTAGTCGCCATCTCGCCGCGAACATGAACGCCAGCAGCATCCCATTCAATAATTCCAATTGAGCGTGGAGGCCCAGAAGAAATATCAAAACACTCTACGCCGACGCTTGACGTAATTCTGCGAGCCTCACATTCAAACTGAATATCTATTGATCCGTATTGACCGCCAGAATTACGAACTAATGTCGAGCGCCAAATCATGAAGTCATGCTGCCACTCCCAGGCGAGCAAACTCGCAGAGTTTCTAGCAAAACTTATTGGCAACGGCTGATCATCTTGCCGAAATGGAAATACACCGTCTCGCCAATGACTATGTGGCCAGTCGTATTCAGTTGGATCTACTATACGAGTGGGCACGGAGGCCTGCGTCGTAAGTAATGAGGTGGAACGTTCGAGGATGAGCGATGGAACGCCGAGCTCAGACGCAGTCCAAGACGCACACATACCGGCCGCACCAGCCCCTACGATAAGAAGGGGTGCATTCGCCCCGATGAGCTTTTCGTCAAAAAGACGCTCAACCACGAGCACTGCTCGCATCATTTGATCGCGCAAGCTTCCCGTTCTTAGCCCGGAAAGCTCATAGATACGACGATCAACGCGATGGAATGCTAGCGCTAAGTCTCTGTGCGACATTTGCCTGAGATGCCTGCTCAGGCACTTATTTGAAGTAAGCGATTAGCAGGTCTGCAGTCGAACTTTTCGCTGCACAGGCAACTTCTTCTCAAGACGCTCACGAGAAGCCCTCCCCAGAGCCTTTAATCTTTTACTTCCAACATCATATAGTCGCACTTCAGCTGGTGGATGTCTGGCGCTGTCATAGCCAGCCCACCCATCGGCGACCTCCACCTTCACTCGAGACTTCGCCAATTCCGCAACGGTTGGACGCTTTACCCAGCGCACACCTGGAAGCGTTAATAGTATTCCATACGAAAGTCCCGACTTCCCTAGCGCGTCCGACAAATCTTCATACGCGAAATCTATTGTGGATTCGTCTTCAACTGCAGCGAGCACCACTCCAGGAACCCATTGAAGGGCCGTCTTGTGTATTCGACCCTCGAAACTTTGAACCTTATCAATCAAAGAAAGGTCGTTCACACCACTCTCCCACGGTCGTGGCGTAATGACAGTCCGTCCCCTCGGACCAGCTCGATTAGGTGAAGAGTCACTAGGATGTAGGACAGACATCATCACACTCCATGTTCAGACCGAGCTTCACCGACGAGTGAAGCGTGTACATCGACGCAACGTCCAATGTGCCGAAGCAGAGGACCTCGGAGTCCAGCAAAGAATGGGCCTGCTTACCCCTAATTTCATCGATGGTCGACACAGTCATCGCCACGTCATCCGACCGTTCGACACAACCGTCATCTGACATAGACAAAAATTCGACATTTCACATTGCAAGATGGCGAACTACGCTTGCGCTACTGAGCATCTGTCCTAAACCAAAAGATTTAAGCGCGAACGAGGCTCGCCCGCAAGAACCCTCGTGGTTAGCCATACGCGATAGTCTCAATCTCATGTTCTTCAGGGCTTGATACATCGCATCTTCATCATCGCCTCCAGCTTCGCACCACATTGAAGCATCACCGATGCCAACAACGGAGCACAACTGCTTGAAGCCGTACGGTGACTGGATCACTTTGACTTTGCCTTGAGCCTAGCGGACAAGTTAGTGAATGACGTCACCTTGCTTGCGGGGGGCAGATCGTTCTGTGACTTCTATCGTGGTGAATGCCCCGAGCGACGGCTTTAGCGGGCCCAGGTGGCGCCGGACGGGCGCGGGATGGGGCGGCCCACGGGAGCGGCAGCGGCGACGCCCTGGGGGCCGATAGGGACCTCGCTGGAGCGCCTTCGCCCGGGGTGGCTCCGCCGAGCCGCTGCTGGCCCAGGGGAGCTTCGGCCGCACACCGCGAGAACATCGGACCAGCCGACCCGCGCAGACCTCGCTTGATGCCCACTCAATCGCGACCGGCCACCTCGGGTAGCCACGGCACGGACGTCGGCCAAGGAACGCCAGCGAGCGGTCGAGATCGATGACGGCCGTCGCGGTGATGAGTCTCGGAATGCTCTGTAACGGCCCGCCGCGACGATCGGGGGCGGCGATGAGCACGTGTCCCGTCGCCCCCCCAAGGGACTCACAGGAGCCCGGTCGATCAGGCTGCTGCGGCGTCCATCACCGGCAACCCGTGCTCGGCGTCTGATTCGGCCGAGAAGGTATCCGTCTGGTCACACGTGGCGGGTTGCTCATCTTCTGTTTCGGGAATCGAAGCTTCCACTATCCGCATGAGGAAGGCGGCGGCGCGTGAGCCTGCAGCTGCCTCAACGTGGGCACACGTGGCATGCAAAGCCGCCCGCCAAAGCGATTCTTTAAACTCTTCAGCGGCCTGACGGTCAACATCCTGGACATGGAGCACTCCCCATTCAGCCTCCACGATGATCTTGCTGCCTCCCGGCAGTTCTTCTACATGGCAGTCGTTTGTTGACATGAGCGGGCGATCGGTTACGACCCATGCTTCGTGGGCCGAGGCTCGATCCAAGATCAACAATCGCTGATCAGTGACGAACACGGCCCGCAACATCGGTCGGTCTTGCCACTTCAGGTCTCGCTCAACATATCCTTCTGCGTAGCCACGCACGACCTCACCGTCATCCAGAAGCTCGGCGAGCAGAGGCAAGGCCATGGAGCCGTCGATCGTGATATTTGCAAGGTCCACTGCCACTTGCGGAAGCCGTTCGCGCCAATTGAACGTGTCGGCCTGATCGCGATAGCCTTCAGTCGTGTCATATGATTTCGTCATCGTTGTCTTTCAATAAGTAGAAAATCAAAAAGTTAGTGACCGGGTCGGCCCCGAAGAAGCTCGGGGTCCGATCACGACGGGATCCCTTGAGGGATTCCGATTTCACCGACGGGCGCGGTGGCACCGCCGGTGGATCGTCGGGGAGAGACCCTGAGGCCCCTCCCCGCGAACACTGCTCCGTCAGGCCGAGGTTGGTTCCCTCCCCGCCGCACGGATCATCAGAGAGGCACTGTTGGCCGCGTCCTTGAGCGCCGCTTGGCTCAGGTGCGCGTACCGCTCGGTCACCGCCGAGTTCGAATGCCCCAGGATCTTCTGCACCTCGTAGAGCGTGCGCCCGCTGTTGACCAGAAAGCTCGCGAATTGATGCCGCAGGTCATGCAGCCGCAGTTCAGGCAGTCCGGCCTCGTCGCGGAGGCGCTCCCACACCTTGTGGACGTGGGTCAGGGGCTGGCCGGTCCGCTCACTCACGAAAAGCCGCCCCGCGCTCGCCTTCGTCCCCAGCCTTCCCAGTAGCTCGATCGCGGCGTCGTTCAGCGGCACCGACCTCACCCGCTTGGACTTGCTGTTGCTGGCGGGGATGCGCCAGACGCGGGTGCCGAGATCGACGTGGTCCCAGGTCGCCTGCAGCGCCTCGTTGAGCCGGGCCCCGGTGCACAGCAGGAACAGCGCGGCGTCGCACACCCCCCGATTCCGATCGGTCCGCAGCACCCCCAGCAGTCGGTTCAGCTCGTCACCCTCCAGGTAGTTCTCCTTTCGGTTGTCGGGGTTGAAGAGCTTGATGCCGGCGATCGGGTTCGCTTCGATCACGTCCCACTGCACCGCCAGGTTGAGCATCTGGCGCATCAGCTTGACGTGATGGTCGGCGGTGGCCTCGGCGATCCCTCCGTCGCGCATCGTCCCGAGGAAGTTCTGCACTTCCCGGCGCCGGATGTCGTTGAGCCTCACGGCCCCGAAGGCGGGTGCGACACGGAGCCGATACAGCGTCTCGTCGCGCTTCCACGATCGCTTGTGCTGCTTGGCGTAGGGCAGGTAGCTGTCCTCGTAGAACTCCGCCAGCGTCGGCACGGCCTTGCGGGCTTTGGCCTCGGCTCGGGGGTCGGCGCCCAGGCGGATCTCCGCGCGGTAGTCCCGAGCGGAACGTCGCGCATCCGCCAGCGAGGTCTCGTCGGTGCGACCGATCCACTGGTAGCGGGTCTTGCCCGTCGCATCCTTGTAGCGCAGGTAGTAGGTGCCCCTACCGGGGCTTGCCCGGCGGACCTCCACGAACAGACCGGGGAGGTCCTTGTCGCAGTACTCGATGCGTCCCTTGTCGGGTGGGCAAACCAGACCGGTATTGATGAAGTTGGTGGCCAGAGAAAGTGTCGGCATGTATTCCTCCTGATTTGATAAAACGATGTGGAAATGCGCTGCCTGACCCGACGGGTCAAAACACAAAGAAATAGAGAGCTGGAGATGGGTGTAGTCGCAGGCTACCGCTGGGTCCATCTGAGGACCATAGACGGCG
>JACCDQ011114153.1_pt1 | contig 10725 bp, 10 predicted proteins | sample 7446031 | NCBI WGS metagenome assembly JACCDQ01 (sample SAMN15323442, study PRJNA562643) | freshwater metagenome | isolation source: river surface water | place: USA:Blue River Watershed | collected 2017-08-17
AATATTTTGACATTCAGTTGGATTCGGCAGTCGCTTCACCATCCCCAGAAACCCCGAATGAGTTAGAAAGACTGACTATTGCCCTCCAAAATGCCACCGATGATCCCCAACTCCTCGATAGTTTTAGGCAGTATCTCCGTCAACAAAACTTCCGCAATGTTTACACCACTGAGGATTCTCCTCAATTGTTAGGGGAAACGGAAATTGTGGCGCAACAGGGTGATCTCAAGGCGGCCAAAGATCTGAAAGGTTTTCTGGGGATTGGTCAAGTGGAAGCCTCTTCAACGGGGGATTTAGCCTCAGAAATTACCATTCGTTTAGGAACCGATATTGCTACTTTTCTTGAAAAACAGCAAAATCTTTCCACCGACCCCGCTCTCTCAACTTCTCCGCTTTCACCGACGGCTCAATAATCCCCAAAGGACACTGGACTGATTTTCTTTCTAGGGGTTAGGAGATTAGGCGATTTCTCACGGTTTTTATGCCCCAAAAAATCAGATGGGGATCAACGGTGATCGGAACAGTGGCGAGAGAAGATTGCTCCCAATATTGACCTAATAGGGTTCCGTCTCCCCCCGTAAAAATGATGGCACTTCCCGGAAATTGCTCCTGCCAATCTTGAATCCAACCGGCTACCCCCCCCAAAACGCTATAGATAACCCCACTGGCGATCGCCGTTTCTGTGGCCAAGGCCCAACGAGGCGGTAAAGTAGCGGGAAGAGTTAAGTCCGGTAATTGAGCCGTTCGACGCGCTAACGACTGGAACTGGAGACGCAAGCCCGGTAAAATCGCTCCGCCGATCAAGGTTTGCTGTGGATCCGCCCCGGTCAGGGTCAGAGCCGTTCCCCCATCAATCACTAATACCGGAAAACCGTATTGGTCGCCCGCCCCTAACACTGCTAAGGCCCGGTCAATGCCCAGGTTCGGATAACAGCCCTTCAGGGGAATGTGGGTTAGGGTTAACTTTTGAGCCGTAGGAATCTGAGTGAGCCAAAGTTCGGTTTGTTCTGGGACGACGGAAGCGAGATATAACGCGCCTTGGGTATGGGTTAACGGCTCCGGGATGGTACTCTCCCCAGTCTTAAGGGATAAATGAGGCGTTTCCCAGGTCTCTTGTAACCGCTCCCCCTGAAAATAGGCCCAATGTAGCCGGGAATTGCCAATCATTAACCCCAACCAATCTCTATTCTTGGGCATAGTTTTTTCTATATCTTTAGGGGCGTTGTAATTCCCACAATTTAGCATTTTACTATAAACTCTAGGAAAGGTTTTTTGCCGTTAACGGTCAAACCTACGCTATTAAGTAGGGCAACTTAATTAAGCATCACACGGATTTAACGGTGTTAAATCCCGACGCAGAGAACTTTTAGGGTCATTATAAAACCTATTCTTCTCTTGATTCAATAAAGTTGAGCTACTTACTCACTAAAAACGATTAATAATTAAGTATAAAATTATGGTTACTACTCCTCTCAAAACCGAAAAGCGTCTATCGTTACAAACCCAGGAAATTGCCCCACAAACGACAGTAATTCGTTCCTTAGATTGGGATCGGGATCGGTTTGATATTGAATTTGGACTGCAAAATGGGACGACCTATAATTCCTATTTGATTCAAGCGGATAAAGTCGCCCTAGTAGATAGTTCCCATGCCAAATTTCGAGAAACCTATCTCGCCCTTTTAACGGGATTAATTGATCCGCAAAAAATTGATTATTTAGTGATCAGTCATACCGAACCCGATCACAGTGGATTGGTTAAAGACATCTTACAGCTTAACCCTAAAATTACGGTAGTAGCTTCTAAAGTTGCCTTACAATTTCTGGATAATTTTGTTCATCTTCCCTTTGAACGCTTACAGGTTAAAAATGGCGATCGCCTAGAATTAGGACAAGGTCACATTTTAGAATTTGTCAGTGCGCCAAATCTTCATTGGCCGGACACGATGCTGACCTACGATCATCACACCCAAATTTTATTTACCTGCGATGTTTTTGGGATGCACTATTGCTCAGAGGCGCTGTTTGATGAAGATTTAAGCAAAATTGAACCCGATTATCGCTTTTATTATGATTGTTTAATGGGGCCCAATGCCCGTTCCGTATTAGCGGCGATGAAACGCATGGATGAGTTAGGGGAAATTAAACTGGTGGCCAATGGTCACGGCCCTCTACTACGCCATCATGTCACGGAATTATTAACCCGTTATCGTAGCTGGAGTCAATCCCAAGCCAAAGCTGAAAAATCCGCCGTTATTTTTTATATTGCCGATTACGGTTACAGCGATCGCCTTTCCCAAGCTATTGCGAGGGGGATTACCAAAACCGGGGTAGCAGTGGAAATGATGGATTTAAGTTCCGCAGAAGCCCAGGAAGTGCAGGAAGTAGTGAATCGTTCTACCGCTTTAATTGTGGGAATGCCCCCCTTAACTGGCGAAAAACTGAAGGAAATTACCCCCAATATGGCAACCATTTTAGCGGCGGCCAATAATCAGCAATGGATCGGTCTTTATGAGTCCTATGGCGGTAATGATGAACCCATTGATCCGTTATTAACCAAGTTTCGAGAATTGGGTTTAAAACCGGCCTTTGCTCCGATCAAAATCAAACAAACTCCCACCGAAAATATCTATCAACTCTGTGAAGAATCGGGAACGGACTTAGGCCAAGCCCTGGTGCAAAGCAGTAAAATTAAACAATTAAAATCCCTGGATAATGAGTTAGAAAAGGCGATTGGTCGTCTGAGTGGTGGTCTGTATATTATTACTGCCAAAAAAGGAGATTTATCCAGTGCGATGTTGGCTTCCTGGGTTGCTCAGGCAAGTTTTGATCCCCCCGGTTTTACCGTGGCTGTGGCGAAAGACCGGGCGATTGAATCCCTGTTACAAGTCGGCGATCGCTTTGTTTTAAACATTCTCGAAGAAGGCAATTATCAACCCTTAATGAAACACTTTTTAAAACGATTTCCCCCTGGGGCTGATCGCTTTGCCGGCGTAAAAATCCAAACTGCTACCAACGGTTCTCCCATTTTGACCGATGCGTTAGCCTATCTGGAATGTGAAGTGGTGAGTCGTCTGGAATGTAGTGATCATTGGATTGTCTATAGCCAGGTGAGTAATGGACGGGTTTCTAATCCTGACGCTTTAACGGCGGTTCATCATCGTAAAGTCGGCAATTACTATTAGGTGATTTTCGATGAGGCTTTAGCTTCTTGCTGGTTTTTAAACCCTGTCCATTTTGGGAACTGTCGTTTTTTTCAGATATATTCCATGAACAAGTCCCCCTTTTTTCGGTGATGGACTAAGCCTGTCGAAGTCGGGATTCAGGGTGATCGATCTGAGAGAACTAAAAACGACGGGTTTCCATTTGACTGGGTTTATGAGACTTCTCCCCATTTTTGCCGACTACTACAGGTAGTGCGATCGCCTAGTTTGTGACTTAACGCATCTTTTTGTTTTTAATGACAATAAATTTACAGTACCCGCGTCTTATGTTGTGTCAACCAATCCTAGCCGGCGATCGCCAATTGTGTTGATTAAGCCCCATTCATGTTGGGTTTGAAGATACATTCCGGGGACAAGTTCCCCTTTTTACTGGAGATTTAGGGGGGATCATCTTGGAAGAGCAAAAACCCATGGGTTACGAGTTAGACAAGGTTTCAAAACCTTATTTTTAACAAAACTTATCATCTCTCAATTCTGTATGTTACCTTGATTATGATAGACTTCAAAAGAGCAAATTAGAAAATCGAAATTAGTGTTTATGAAAATTAAGTCAGTCATCATAAATCTTAGCCTAGGTTTTTTAGGGAGTCTCTTTATTGGTAACTTTCCTCAACCTTTAGGACTTACCCCCGAACGTGCATCGGCTCAAACAGCCTCCTGTCCACTTCCCTCTGAGATTGCTGTTACCTTTCTTAACTCTGAATGTAAGGAAATTGTACTAAAAGAACCCCAGAATTTTTATCGTTATTTCGGCAACAATGTTTCTAAATATGGCCGATATTTAACAACCGATCAATATAAAACCAATGTAGAAGTTATCAGAAACTTGGCTCTTGATCAAAGCTGGCAACCTCCTAATCCAGCCAGTATGAAAGTGACAGTAACGTTGCCGGCTGGAACCACTGTTTATCAGGGGATTGTTGCACCCCAAAATCCAGCATCTTGTTATCCAGGTGGTGGGCAACAGACATTTATTAAAGACTCAAGGGATCCTAATATCAAATGGTCTGAGGGTGAAAGTATTACCGTAAAACCGTTTAGTTGTCCTTAAAATTAACAAAATTCGTGTTACGCAAATTTTATGTCAAGCAAAAAGTCAGAATTTATTGCTTTGATTGATTCTGCTATTACCTTATCTCAAGAACTTTCTTCAGAGGAAGAACCCGAGCGTTTGGCAACGGTGGTTAGTGTACTTCAACGACTTAAGCATCAGGTGTTGGAGGATCAGTTGGAACCTTCGCAAGGTGTTTTAACCTTGGGATTATCCCGCGAAGTTGCTGATTGGATTGAGTCATTAGATTCGCCTTTGCTGAAGGCGGTCGGTTTAATCGAGCAGTATTACCAACAACATTTTTAGCGCAATTTGACGATAGCTCTCTTTTGTTAAACTGGGTTGCGATCTTGCTTTTTTGGGGTTTGAAATGTTGTCATCTCATCAAAATAGCCTTGCGTGACACAAGGGGAATAGGCCTTTGCTTATTATAAGTTGCAGAGTGATTTTCCTGAAAGCTCTGTAACAATGGGCTTAAGCCCCCCGCCTGTATGCAGTAACGGTGAGGGAGCATCCCTAAGATAATACATTAAGACTTAAAAGAGGAAATGAATTAAGGTAAACACATTTTCGTGATTCGTGATTAGCAATTAGGGATTAGAAGATTGATTCCCTTTCACATAATGGCGAACGGTGGCGACGAGATCCTGGGGCAAAAAGGGTTTACTAATGTAATCTACGGCTCCGACCATTTTAGCTTTTACCCGGTCAATAATCCCTGTTCGACCGGTTAACATAATAATGGGAATACCTTTCAGGGCGGCAGATTTATTACAAAGTCCACAGAGTTGATAACCGTCAATTTCGGGCATAGTAATATCCATTAAAATTAAGTCGGGTTTGTTATGTAATAGGGTGGTTAAGGCTTTAAAAGGTTCTCGGATATTTACTACTCGAAAACCACTATTTTCTAGGGTAAAGGTCACAATGCGTTGAATGGCCGGGCTGTCATCAATACAGGCAATAATGGGGCGATCATCCGATTGGGGTAGGGGATAGGGATGTAATTGGATGGCTTGGGTTTGAATTAAGGGATGTAACATCAGGGCCACATTCAAGGTGTTCATCTTGAGGCGATCGCCCAGTTCATAAAAACAGAGATGTTGCTGTAATAAGCCTTGAAGAATCTGAATTTTGTCGGCAGAGAGAACATCAGAACCCCAAAAAGGAGAAATAACTTCCGCTAAACGGTCATTCTGAGTTAAAATGGGTCGTTGAAAAGGAGAGACAATTTCGCCCCGTAGTTTGAGCCATTGTTTTAGTTGTTGCTCCACTGGGGTCATAATACTTTTGAGGTTTAGATAAAGCAGTAGATGCTCCAGACCTACTGTATTTTCAAATTGACAAAGGGATTGCCGGAGAGAGAGGGTTTGTACGAGAGCTTCCTGGGTAAATTTCGCCAGAATTGACCGAATTTCTTGAAAGGAAAACTCCCCTGCTTTCCAGAGTTGACAGAGGTATTGATAATCGTCTGCTGGGATCTGCTGTAGGTTAAAACTTTTTTGGGGGACATAACGCCGTAATAGGTATTGCAAGCGTTCTTTTTGGCCAATTTCGCTACCCGCATAGTGAATTCGACCGTTGCCCAGATAGAGTCTCCAGCGCACAGCAGGGTCTTGGGGATGATAGATGGTCAGTTTACCTGACGCTTGATTCAGAATCAGTTTTTGGAGGACTTTATAGAGGGAACCGTCCTGATCGCTGGTTTGAATCGCGGGATTGGGGGAAGACATCGGGGTAGGAGTCCGGGACGATACTCATTAACCGCTTATTGTACCCAGATTTGCCAAATAATATGAAGTTTCCCGGTCAACGTATCCGTAAAATTGAGGAAGTGGTGGGGCCACCTCTTTTTGCGCGTGTTAACTAATACCAAATTTCAAAATAGATGACATACTCGATCCGCTCACTGTAAGGCTTTGACCTAGCTGATCTATGACAAGACTTTTGAAAAATGGTATAAGAAGATCAACTTATGCTTTGGTGCAACCCTGGCGCATTAAAAAGTAACTGGTAATCGTCTTTGCATCAATGGGTTGACCGTCCCGAACGGCCTGTTCAAATTCAGCAAAGGTCATTAACACCACTTCAATATCTTCATCCTCATCCTGTTGAGGGGGTTGGGCTAATTTTTCTAATCCTTCCGCAAGATAGGCGTAGATATATTCATCGGAATAGCCAGGAGCCAAAGGAAATTTCCCCAGCGATCGCCATTGGCTGGCTCGATACCCGGTTTCTTCTTCTAATTCCCGTTGAATTGTTTCTGCCGGGTCTTCCGAGGGTTCTACTGTCCCGGCCGGAAATTCCAGGAGACGACCTTGCAGGGCAAAGCGATATTGTTTGACCAGAACTAATTGGCCCTCTGGAGTAATGGGTACGGCTAAGGCTCCCCCCGGATGGCGGATACATTCCCATTCCCCTTCTACGCCATTGGGTAAGCATCGTTGACTGACTTCAAAATTAAATTTGCGGCCTTGGTACTGTAATCGGTGTCGGAGCAGGCGATCAGGTTCGTGAATAAATGGTTCGTGGATGGGCATAGGGAAATCAATATTAGGATACAGGGAAAGTTTCAAGGTTAGATTAACGTTTAATGATGGCCGTTCTCACCCTAGGCGGGGGCTGTCTGGGTTCCAGTCGTGTCTAATGCTAAAACCTTGACTTCCGATTGAATGCCTTGATTTTGCCAGGTGGTTTGTAACGCCTCGGCGACCAGGGGCGCAGTGTCAGGGGAGGCGATCGCCAAAAGGGTTGGCCCGGCCCCACTAATCACCAGACCATAGGCTCCGGACTCCAGGGCAGACGTTTTCATCTCGGCATAACCGGGAATCAAGGCTTGACGATAGGGTTGATGAATTTGGTCTTCGAGGGCTAATCTCAACCAATCGCCGTTTCCCGCCTCCAGGGCTTTAATTAACAGAGCTAAATGGGACGCATTAAAAATGGCATCTTTGCGGGGATAGTCAGCCGGCAACACGGAACGGGCCTTTTCCGTAGATAGTTCAAAATCGGGAATGGCAACGATGGGAACGAGATGACTTTGCCAAGTAATGGCGATTAACTGACTCCCTTCCCCCGCATTAACCGAGAGTTGACACCCTCCTAATAAAGCCGGAGCCACATTATCCGGATGGCCTTCCAGGGCGATCGCCATGGCCAACAATTCTGCTGGGGAAAACGGTTGACCCGCCAATATATTGCCCCCGACTAAGCCCCCCACGATCGCCGTTGCCGAACTCCCTAGACCTCTCGCCAAGGGAACCCCTAACTGAATTTCCATTTTGACCGGGGGAGGATTCTGCCCCAGGGTTTGATAAACCTGACAAAAGGCTTGGTAGAGCAAATTACTTTTATCGGTAACGACGCGATCGCTTTCCGCCCCGGTGACCGTAATGATTAAATCGGGGTCAGTATCCCCCAGTCGAGCAAACGTAAAGTGATTGTGGAGATTAAGAGCCGCCCCCAAACAGTCAAACCCCGGCCCTAAATTGGCAGTCGTGGCCGGCACCGTAACAGAGATCCTGGTCATGGGTTGATTTGTCTAATGCTTTCTCAGTTTAGCTTAGGGCCGCAACGGCGATCATTCAGCCATTAAGCCAAGATTTGGGATTCTATCCATTCTCGGATCGCATGACGAAAACGACGACGACCCAACAAACGATAGGACTCCATCAGTTGCGGAAGTTCCGTAATCGCTAGGGCCGGAAAAATATCACTCCGGGCCGTTTCTTGATAGACTCCCTGATGCAATTGATAGATCTTCAAAGAGCCAGCATCATAACACCAGATTTCAGGAATCCCTAAACGAGCATACAAAGGAAAACGCGGTAAAGACTTATGGGTCAGATCGACTTCTAGCACTAAATCGGGAGGCGGATCTTGCTCTAAATCAAACTGTAATTGACCGCGAATTAAGGGTTCGTGTTGAAAGTAAAAGCAATTATCGGGTTCTACCCCTGTTGCCATCTTTTCCCGTTTCCAGGTACTGGAACCATAACAGGCAAAATCTAAATCTAGGCACTCGGCGATCGCTTTAATGACATCCCCTAGGTGTTCTTTATAATACTCATGTTCGGGAAGTGGTGTCATAATTTCGAGGTTTCCTTGGTCATAGGCCAGTCTGACCGATCGCCGATCACCGAGAATACTCAGGAGGTCTTCAAATTGTTGCCAACTAAGGGAGGATAATAGCACGCGATCTGCACGGGACAGGGTCAGCATAAACACAAAGGGGTTAGGGATTGCGTCTGAGGCACACAGTAAACGGAGTTAACCGAAGTTAAACAGCGTCAACTGCTTTCTATTCGCTCCCTGATTGACCAATGGAGGCTTACGCTTCCTTGGTTCTAGGGTCTGGGACTTGCCTTTGTCCGCTTTCGCCTCGAATAATTGACCCTGAAAAGGAGCCAAGTTATCCAGAAACTTCCGAGTCCGTTCTAGCAATATTTCCTTAACCCGCTTGTGGCTAAGGAAGCGGGGAATTTCAACATCTCCCATTCTTGCTAGAATGTTCTCAGCAGCGTTGATGTCAGAGTGCAATACGACCCCATCATGTCCGATAAACCGCTCCCCCGAACGAGTCCCTGTGAGAGTCCCGAACCGAGAATCGAGTTGTGACGTATAGGCACTGTTAACCGCAACAATCGCGCAACCTACGCGAGTTGAAACCTGATTAAGAGCATCGGCGACTACGCCTTTACACCAAGAAGAAACGTTTCTTTTCATCCGTTTGGTTCTTGGTTTTTTATTGCGAATTTGCTCTGTTAAATCCTCAAAAGCCACCTTAATCGCATTTTGCATGAGTTGATGGGTAGCAGTAAAAACAAGGGTTTTAATTTGCCCTTTGAAACGGGATTCTCGTTTATCCCATTTCTTTTTGCCTAAATTGTGGCGATTAATTCTATCGGCTTTAGCGGTCTCCCCTTTTTGGATAGCTTTATCGGCAACAGACTTTAACTTATTGCGTTTAACCTGTTTAGCTGTACGATAATCCGTTTCTTTCGTTTGCAAAGAACCAAAATTACTCCCTAAAAGTCTTCCTCCGTCATTAGATGAGGTGGCATAAACTTCTGTATAACCCCTATCGCAACCAATGATTAAACCTTCCGCTTTAGGCTCTGCCTTTTTAATATCGGTTGTGTAATGAATTTCCCATCTATCCGCCCGTTTAATTAAGCGTAGTTGACAGGTAACTTCATTGGGCAAAGTTGTTGGTATTTTGATTGTCTTCCCTTTCTTTAAGCCACCGAAACGAAGCCAAACTACTCCATTTTTGTCTGTCTGGGTATCAAAAGCTCTCAGGACAATTTGATTTTTGACATTGGTATGCCCACGATGCCAATACTTACGGACAAGAGAGCGTAACTTCGGGTGATTAAGCCAATCACGACTTTCTAGGGTTAACTGGAGGACTCCTTTTTGGGCTTGATATGTCTGATAAGTCTGTCCCAACGCCTTCATTACCTTCTCAATACAAGAAGCCTGTACAAGGTGAATGTTGTCTATGACATCGTAAAGAGTAGAATCCCATAATTTGGCTGGCAACTCATACTTCTCACGAAAGGGACGTAATTGCTTGTCAATCTCAAACTTAGAGACTCCCCATGCCTTTAATGAACCAAACTCATTCCATAAATCACAACGAAGTTGACCCAATCGAAGCGCTATGGTGTCCAGTTCTTCTGACTTCCACTTATTTAATTCGTGAGTCCCTAAAATAGCAATTCTAGTTACTGTCAGTTGACCTTTTACTTTGCGTTTCATTGAGTAAACCTCCTTGTTTTATTATAGCGATTCACATTGTTTTGGGGTGGGGCTTACTGTAGAAATATTTTGTTCATCCTCTATCTTTTTTTTGTAAGCACGAAGAAAATAGAGTTTGGAACTAAAGCAGTGCATGATATTCATAAAATCGTGCATCAACTCTTCTTGGGGCGACAGTTTACTGTTGTTGATTACAGTGATTTTGCAGTCGTGAAGGTGGCAAAACCATTCCACGAAATCAAACCCAAATCGACACAATCTGTCTTTATGCCCAACAACAATTTCACCGATTTCCCCTTTTGATACTTGAGTCATCAACTTAAGAAAACCTTTTCTTTTCCAGTTCATTCCACTGGCAATGTCCTTAACTACTCTTGTCCCTGGATAGGCTTTTCCTAAAAACTTAATCTGGGTTTCCAGATCGTCGCTCTGAGTTCTCGTGCTTACACGAGCATACAAGACCCGTTCTCTCTCTACAGGGATAGCCCCCTCAAAGGCAGATTCAGGGTATCTACGATGCCCACCAGGGGAACGAATACAAGGAATTTTACCTTGATCCGCCCAATCTGATGTCGTTCTTGGGTGATAACCATATTTTTGATAGACTTGAGTTGGGGTTAGGTACTTCATTTGATTTACCTCGTTTCACCCCATTATACTTCGTTATTCCGCGATTAGGTGCGTTGAC
>JACCDQ010238942.1_pt1 | contig 10724 bp, 6 predicted proteins | sample 7446031 | NCBI WGS metagenome assembly JACCDQ01 (sample SAMN15323442, study PRJNA562643) | freshwater metagenome | isolation source: river surface water | place: USA:Blue River Watershed | collected 2017-08-17
CCGTGGTGAGCCCGGCCGCCTGCTCCAAAGACAATTGGCTGATTTGGAACGAGCTGAGCTGAGCCACATCGCGAGATTCAATCGCTGCGACCTGCGCAGCCGTCAAGCTCTGAATAACCGTGGAGGTCAGCCCCTTGACGCCTGCCGTAGACAAAGCAGCAATCGAAGCGTTTGACAAGCTGCTAACAGCCACGGTGCCCATGGCACCAACCTGCGCAGAACTCAAAGCCCCCAACTGTTCTGACGTCAACGCGCGAGCTTGATCCGAGGACAAAACAGACACCTGATCGGTTGACAACAACTTAACGTTAGCGGCAGAGAGGCCTGCCACGGCAGATGTGCTCAAACCTTGGAGGGCCGTGGTGGATATCCCCTTGAGTACATTGGCACTCAATCCCGCCGTACCAGCCGACGTTAGGGTAGTCAGTTGCTCAGAAGTCAATGCCCCGGCTTGTGCACTGTTGAGTACATTCAGCTGGGTCTTGGTGACTTTGGCAAACGCCTCCGAAGAAATGGCCCCAATCTGGCCGGTACCGAGTTTGCGAATAGCCTCGGGCGTCAAGCCGACAATGTTTGCTGTGGACAGGGCCGCAAAGTCATCGGAGGAGAGAGCCGCCACCACAGAAGGCAGCATAGCCTTGAGGCTGGCTGAGCCCAAAGCTGCCACTTGCACAGAGCTGAGCACGTCAGCTTGTGCAGAAGACAACGCAGCCATCTGTGCCGCGGTGAATTTGGACAGATCCTCTGCATCCAAGCCTTTGATTTGATCTGTCGTCAGGGCCTTGACGCCCAAAACCGAAATGCCCGCAATGGCACTGGTTGTCAGCCCAGTCAATGCAGCCGTGGCGATGGCCTGGATGGAGTTGGCATCCCAAGCTTTTAGATCGGTCGATGTCAAAGACGCCAGTTGCTGCGAATTGAGCACGTTGACCTGCTGGGTGGTCAACCCCTTGAGCTGCGCAGAACTCAGTGCCCCAATCTGCTCAGATTTCAAAGCTTGAATTTGACTTGAACTCAACACCTTCAGGTCAGCCACCTCAATAGCCGCAATTTGTGCGGTTGTAAGTGCGCGAAGCTGATCAGAATCCAATGACTGCACAGCCGCCGTCGACAATGCCTTGATGGCTGCCGGTAGCATTTGCGACAGGGTCAATGTGGTCAGGTTGTCGACGCTGGAGGCGGTAAAACCAGACGCCTGTTGCGTGGTAATGCCAGCGCCCCCCAATGCAGCAAGCTGGGTAGAACTAAGCTGTGCAAAATCAGCAGCTTCCACGCTTTGCAATTGAGTGGCGCTCAGTGCCGCCAATTGTTGCGTACTGAAACCCGACATCTGCGCCGTGGACAAGGCTTTGATGGAAGCTGCGCTCAAGCCCTTGATGAAATCAGTAGACAAAGCATTGATTTCTGCAGAATTGAGTGTAACAAGTTGTGCTGTTTTAAGAGCCTGGGCTTGCGCGCTGCCCAACATGTTCAAGGCCGCCGTACCGATTACATCGAATGCCGCTGTGTTGATACCAGCGAACTTCTGCGCAGACAATGCCGTCAAATCCGCACCGTCCAACCCGGCGATCTGCGCCGAATCAATGGCTGCTACCACCGCTGCGCTCAATGCATTCAGATCATCGGTGCCCAAGGCAGCCAGTTCGATTGACGTGATTGTACGGAGCTGAGCGGTGGACATCCCCGCCCACTGCGTTGTCGTTAACACCGCCTGCTGACCAACCGATAGCGCGTCAAAAGCGTCAGAGGACAGTGCCGCCAGTTGGGTTGCTGACAGCAACCCGATATTGACGGTACCCAAACCTGTCACTTGGTTGGCACCGAAATTTTTGATCACCGTGGCAGCCAAAGCCGTGATCACCGCCGTGTCCAGCGCAGCAATTTCATCCGAAGAAACCGTAGGCATCTGCGCTGAAGTCACACTGCCCCACTGGGAAGCAGTCAGAGCAGCCAAATGAACCGAAGTGAGTGCTCCGAAGTCATCCGTTTGAATGGCTTTGATTTGAGTGGCCGTCAGGGCACGGATTTGGGCTGAGGTCAACCCCACAATATTTGCAGAGGTGAGCTGAGCAATGCCGAAAGTGGAAACTTTGGCCAATGTAGCGGTAGCTATCTCGCCAACCGCACTTGAACTCATTTCGGACAAAACACCCTCTTGCCCCAAGGCAAGCGCCTGATTCCCACCCAAAGCGCTCAACTGCTCGGAACTCAAGGTATTGAACTTGGCAGACCCGAGCGAAACCAACTGTGAAGCGGAAAGCGCCTTGATTTGATCAGTGGTAAGACCATCCAACTGTGCAGAATTGAGCGTTTTGAACGCCGCAGTGGTTATTGCTGCGATTGCAGTTGAAGACAAGACACCAAGTTCTGCCGAATCCAGTGTGGCAATCTGAACACTGACCATGCCTTTGGTCTGCGCCGCTGTCAAAGCAGCCAGGGCCTGGGTACCCAACGCCGCAAAGTCACCCGACTCAATGACTTTGAACTGGGCATCCGTCAGAACACGCAGCTGATCAGACGTGAGCGATCCCACTTGAACAGAAGACAAAGCAATCAAACCAGAGGTGCCCAACTCCTTGACAAAAGCGGTGGACAAGGCCTGCATCTCGGCCGTGTCAAAGGTTGCAAACTGGTCAGAACTGAGCGCCTTGATATTGGCTGCTTTGAGCGCATTGAGTTGATTGACGTCCAAAGAGGCAAAGGCGGTCGTTGTCAAAGCTTTGAGCTGGCCCTGTGTCAGGGCATTGACATCTGACGTAGACAGACCATCAACGGCACCCGCACTGAGGCCGGCAATGGCTGCTGTTGTAATGGCCACGATGGCCGCACTGGACAATGATGCAACCTCGACAGAATCCAAAGTAGCAACGTGCTGCGACTTGAGGCCCGCCGCGTTGGTACCGACGAGAGTGGACAACTGCAACGTATCCAGCGAGGCGAACGCCACGGTTTGCAGCTGGCCAACCCCGTCTTTCGACAACTTCGACATCTGCACAGAAGACAAACCATCAATGGCATCCGCACTGAGCTGCCCGTAAGCAGAGGTGGTCAACCCGCTTACAGCCGCACTGGTGATCCCCTGAATGTCAGAAGAGTTCAATGTGGCAGCCTGCGCCGATGTGATGGCACCGACTCGGGTCGAATCCCAGTTGCTCAACTGCGAACCAGAAAGCGCGCTGAAATCAGCCGTTTCCAGCGCTTTGATTTGCGCAACACTGAGGGCCTTGACCTGCGCCGAAGTGAGGCCAGGCACAGCATTTGCATCCAGCGCTGCGATGACGCTGGTTTTGAGTGCGGCCACCGCAGCGGTGGACAGCGCCCCCAACTGGACCGAGTTCAGTTCCGCCAGCTGCCCCGAAGTGATGGCAGCCGCCATGGTGTTGCTAAAAACAGACAATTGCTCGGAAGCAAGTGCATTGAAATCTGCGGCCTCGATGGCAGCGACTTGGGTGGCAGAAAGCACCTTCAACTGCGCAGAAGTGAGACCCACAATATTTGTGGAATCCAAAGAAACGATCTGTGCGGTGGTCAACGTTTTGACGTCTGCCGTGCTGAGTGCAGCAATATCAGCAGATGTCAAGCCAGCCAAAGTACTCGTGTATGCCATTTTTACCACCTTAGCCCAAAAGGGCATGTTTCCTATCGCGCCAGAAACAGCTCTCCCCTGCCATCTTCCGGCACCCACTTGCGCATTTGATCAGAATACCGATTCAACAGCAATGACTTAGGTCAAACTTCTGACGCATCACGTTACCTATGCGACACAGACGCCATCGCGCCAGACGCCACCTTAGCGCAAACCACCCGGCCCAAGCCCCTGAATAAACGCACCCTTATCTTGCTATTCGGCAGCTTCAAACCAAACTTGAGGGTTTTTTACACATTGAACAAAAAGTTCATCACATCCCCATCCTTGACAACGTACTCCTTGCCTTCGGCGCGCATTTTGCCGGCATCCTTGGCGCCTTGTTCGCCCTTGAAGGCGATGAAGTCGTCGAAGGCGATGGTCTGGGCGCGGATGAAGCCGCGCTCGAAGTCGCCGTGGATGACGCCCGCCGCCTGTGGCGCGGTGTCGCCGATGTGGATGGTCCAGGCACGCACTTCCTTCACACCAGCGGTGAAATAGGTTTGCAGACCCAACAGCTTGAAGCCGGCGCGGATCAACCGGTTCAAGCCGGGTTCGTCCTGGCCCATCTCCTGCAAAAACACCAAACGGTCTTCGTCGCTCATTTCACTCAATTCCGCCTCGATCTTGGCGCAGATGGCCACCACTGGCGCGTTTTGTTGGTCAGCGTATTCGCGCAGACGGTCCAGAAAGGGGTTGTTCTCGAAACCGTCTTCGCTCACATTGCCCACAAACATCGCGGGCTTGGCTGTGATCAAACACAAGGGCTTGAGCAACACTTTTTCCTGATCACTCAAAGCCAATGCACGCACCGGCCGGCCTTCGTTCAGCACCGCCTGCACCTTGGTTAACAAAGCAACCAGGGCGGCCGCCTCTTTGTCGTTGCCGCTGCGGGCGGCTTTGCTGTAGCGGTGCAGGCTTTTTTCCACCGTGCCCAGGTCGGCCAGGCACAGCTCGGTCTGGATCACCTCGATGTCGGCAATCGGGTCCACTTTGTTGGCGACGTGGATCACGTTATCGTCTTCAAAACAGCGCACCACGTTGACGATGGCGTCGGTCTCGCGGATGTGGGCCAGGAATTGGTTGCCCAAGCCCTCGCCCTGGCTGGCTCCAGCCACCAAACCGGCAATGTCCACAAATTCGACAATCGCCGGAACGATGCGCTCCGGGCGGATGATCTCGGCCAGTTGCAGCAGGCGCGGGTCGGGCACTTCCACCACGCCCACATTGGGCTCGATGGTGCAGAAGGGGTAGTTCTCGGCCGCAATGCCCGCCTTGGTCAGGGCGTTGAACAGGGTGGATTTGCCGACATTGGGCAGGCCGACGATACCGCACTTCAAACTCATGGAAATTCCTTGGAAATCAAGATGCTGCGGCCACAGAACGCGGCAAACGCAGGGTTGCTGCTGCCAAGCGGCGAGCCAAATGGTCTGATTTTACTAGGGGCGACCCCAGGCACGGTGCCTCAGTCCCAGGCGCTCCAGCGACCTTCGCCCAACATACCCTCGTGCAACATCTGCCCCCAACCACCGCGGACGATGGCATTCATGCCAAACGTGATGGCCCCCAGCAGGCGCTTGTCGGCCCGGTAGTGGCGCATGGCCTCGGTCACAGCGGGGTGCCGCACTGCGGTGTCGGGCTCCACCTCGGGTATCGAGCACCGCGCGCAGGGCTTGACGAGTTGCAACCAAACAGACGGCGCTGTCGATGCGCCCAGTGCACGCAGACGCAAATCACTCAGGCGGTCTTCGTCGTGTTCCTGCAGACCACCCAGCACCACGTTGGGACGAAAACGCGCCATGGTCACGGGCTTGTGCCCGTGCACGGCCAACCGCTCGTTCAAACCCACCAAAGAAGCCTGGGACAGTACCAGCACGGGGAACCCATCGCTGAACTGATTGGTGGCCTCAACGCCTTTCGTCCAGTTCATCGACGACAAGCGTCGCTCCTCCGGATCAAACCGAACCAAACGCAAGTGCTTGATGCCTGCGGTGGGCGGTCCATCGGACAACAAAAAATCGTTGAACCACTGGGCGGCCAGGTCGCCCATATCGAAGGCATTGACCTCGTCGTCCCATACCCGGACACGGCAAGGCCTTTCGGCAGCATCCAATCGAACCTGCAACGACAACATGCCCGGGGCGTGCAACTCCAGTTGCCCCAAGTGAAAACGAGGCTGCACCCGAGCCATCCGGGGCAATTCGCGCTGGGATACAAATTCACCGCTTTCGTCCACCACCATCCAGGTGCGATCCCACTCCAGGCCTGTGTCCAGCAGTTCGGCGCTCGACAAGCGAATCCCTGCGCAAGACTTGACCGGATAAACCCACAATTCGGCCACGCTCAGAGGCATTGTGTTGGCAGAGTCAGGCCAGTCGATCATGGGCGGCTTTCGGCGTGTGGTATCGGGCAGGTATTTTGCCTTGCTTCTAAAATCCGGGCATGAGCAAAAAGTTTGACGTGGCCATTCGCGGTGGGGGAATTGTGGGGCAAACCCTGGCGCTGCTGCTGGCCCGTGAACGGCTGCACGTGGCTTTGGTGACCCAACCCCCAAAAACGGCCGCCACGCCAGACATCCGGGCTTATGCCCTGAACGCGGCCTCGCAGTCGGTGCTTGATGCCTTGCGGGTGTGGCCCGGCGCGTCCGATGGAGACACCCCCAGTCCCGTGACACCCGTGCAACACATGTGGATCAGCGAACAGGCATCGGTTCGCTTCGATGCAGCAGCGCTGCCCACGCCAGCGTTGTCATGGATTGTGGATGTGCCCGCACTGGAACAGCGCCTGCAACAGGCGGTGGGTTTCCAAAGCGGCATTGAATTGATGCATGAAGCCCCGCCCGCTGATCTGACGGTGGTGTGCGAAGGCAAGCGCAGCGCCACCCGAGAAGCCCTGGGTTTTGAATACGACACCCGGGCGTACCCCCAAACCGCAGTGGCGGCGCGGTTGCGCTGCGAAAAACCACATGGTGGCGTGGCGCGGCAATGGTTCATCAACGGTGATGTGTTGGCCTTGTTGCCGATGGAGGGCAGCGCAGGCCACCTGGTGGCCTTGGTGTGGTCGGTGCCGCACGAGCGGGCACAAGAACTGTTGGCTGCTGCACCGGATGCATTCGCACAAGCGGTTCAAACCGCCTGTGACCAGGCACTGGGCGCCATGCGGACCGAAGGCCCTTCAGCAGGCTGGCCGCTTGAACTTTCGCGCGCACGGCACTGGGTGCGCCCAGGCGTGGCACTGGCGGGCGACGCCGCCCACGCCATGCACCCCTTGGCGGGTCAAGGTTTGAACGTCGGCTTGGGCGATGTGACAGAACTGTCCAGGGTGCTGCGCGAAAAAGAATACTGGCGTGGCCTGGGTGACCCCAAGCTGTTGCGCCGTTACGAACGCGCCCGGCAAGCCGATTTCGCTGCGATGGCTTGGGTCACTGATGGCCTGCTGGGGCTGTTTGGCCACACCGACACCCGTGTTCAAGCGTTGCGACAATGGGGTTTGCGCAACTTTGACCGCCTGACCCCACTCAAACACTGGGCCGCACGCCAAGCCATGGGCGGCTCTGCCAGCAACGCTGGCCGTTGACCTTCAGCTCCAACCCTAACATACATATATGCGCTCAACCTTCAAATCTGCTGCCTTCTGGGTGGCTTGTGCATTGCTGACCCCCCTGTGGGCTGTGGCCCAAGAAGCCGCCATCCGAAAAAATCTGTCCGAACGCCTGCCCAACCTGCCCAAAATCGATGAAGTAAGCAAAACGCCGATGAACGGCCTGTACGAAGTGCGCATCAACCAAACCGACATCATCTACACCGATGCCGAAGGCAGTTTCATCTTGCAAGGGTCGCTGATTGACACCAAGTCCCGGACCAACCTGACCGAACAACGCACCGACAAGCTCAGCGCTGTGGCGTTCAACCAACTGCAATTGAAAGATGCCATCACGTTGGTGCGCGGCAATGGCAAACGCAAAATGGCCGTGTTCGAAGACCCGAATTGCGGTTTTTGCAAACGGTTTGAGAAGGATTTGGCCAAGCTTGAGAACGTGACCATCCACGTGTTTCTCTACCCCGTGCTGGGTCCGGACTCCATCACCAAGTCGAACAACATCTGGTGCGCCAAAGACAAGGGGAAAACCTGGGAGGACTGGATGACACGCAGCATCCTCCCTGCCACGGCCAGTTGCGACACATCGGCCATAGACCGCAACGTTGAGTTCGGACGCAAGTACCGCATCACCGGCACACCCACCACGTTCTTTATCGACGGCACCCGTGTTCCCGGAGCGGTCCCCTTGGACAAAATCGAACAAGCGCTCAACAGCGCCAAGTAACAGCACGACCACCCACCGCAATACCGGCCCGCCATGCCCCACAACCACCACCCGCTTGCCCACCTGATTCGCCAACTGGGCCACGCCGGTTTGGCTCCTTTCGTGTTGCTAGCAATCACCGTCTGGGTATTGACCGATGTCGACTTGCAGGTCTGGGCGGCACTGGCCATGGCGTCGTACGCAGCGCTGGTGGTATCGTTCTTGGGAGGTATTTACTGGGGCGCCTTGTGGGCGGCACCGAAACCGCAAACCCACGCGCTGTGGTGGGGGATTGCCCCCAGTTTGCTGGCGTGGCCAGGTGTGCTGATGCCCCCCCATGCGGGGCTGGTGTGGCTGGCCCTGGTGTTGGTGGCTTGCTATTTGGTTGACCGCAAGCTGTACCCAAGCTTGGGCTTGACACATTGGCTCACCTTGCGGTTTCAGCTGTCTGCTGTGGCGGCCTTGAGTTGCCTGGTGGCCGCAGGAGCGATCTGACGTGACAGCACCCTCCGGACGCGCGGCCGTTCATTACGACATCGGCATACAGGACATCCATGCGCACCTGTTCAAGGTTAGCTTGACAGTGGCCCAACCGGCCGCTCGGCAACGATTGAGCCTGCCCGTGTGGATTCCAGGGAGCTATTTGGTGCGCGAATTCTCACAGCACCTGCAATGCATCCGGGCCCACCAGAACAATCGACCTGTGGCGCTGTCCCAAACCGCCAAAAACCGCTGGGAGCTGGCCGCGCTGGACACACAAACCCCATTGGTGGTGGAGTACGAGGTTTACGCGTTTGATCCGTCGGTGCGCACCGCGTATTTGGACACCACGCGCGCCTTCTTCAACCCGACCAGCCTGTGCTTGCGGGTGTGGGGCCAGGACGACACGCCGCACACCCTGACGGTTGAGGAGCACCCAGATGGGGCCGATTGGCACATATTCAGCGGACTGCCCACTGCCCCAACAAAAGGCAAGAAGCAAGCCCAGAACCACCGCACCTTTCTGGCACAAAACTACGATGAACTGGCCGACAGCCCCTTTACTTGGGCAGCTGGCTGGACAGGAACTTACCAAGCCCGGGGGGTGACACACCAATGGATCGTGACCGGAGCCGACTCTGGGTTCGATGGCGTGCGCTTGCTGCACGATGCCCGGGCCATTTGCGAAACCCAGATCGCCTTTTGGCATGGTCAGAGCGATCCCCCCCCATTCGACCGCTATGTGTTCATGCTGCATGCCAGCGCCGAAGGCTACGGCGGTCTGGAGCACCACAATTCCACTGCCTTGATTTGCCAACGTGCGGATTTGCCCCGTTTGGCCGCAGCCGCCCACCCGGGTGACACGCCACCCGCCCGCCCGGGCTTGAAAGCCAGCGACGGCTACACCACCCTGCTGGGGCTGATCAGCCACGAGTATTTTCACACCTGGAACGTCAAGCGCCTTCGGCCACGCGAATTCGCCCGCTACAACTACGAGCAAGAAAACCACACCGAATTGCTCTGGTTTTTTGAAGGTTTTACCAGCTATTACGACGATTTGTTGGTCAAACGAGCCGGCTTGATCAACACCGACACCCATTTGGCCTTGCTGGCAAAAACCATCAACCAAGTCCAGCAAACACCCGGACGCGATGTGCAAAACGTGGCCGAGGCCAGTTACGACGCCTGGACCAAGTTCTACCGTGTTCAAGAAAACACGCCAAACGCCACCGTCAGCTATTACACCAAGGGCGCGCTGGTGGCCTTGTGCCTGGACCTGACACTGCGACAGGAGGGCCAAACCACACTGGACGAGGTGATGCGAGCCTTGTACCAACGCTGCGTGGGCGGACCCATGCGCGAGTCCGACCTGCTGGCGGTACTGAAGCAACAAGGCAAACGCGATTTCAGCCAAGAGCTGGACACCTGGGTGCACAGCACGCAGGCCTTGCCGTTGGAGCCCCTATTGCAGGCGCACGGTGTGATGTGGCTCAACAAACCCGCCCCTTTGGCGCAGCGATTGGGACTGCGTGTGACTGAAACCGGCGGCGCGTTGTTGTTGAAGAACGTGTTGCGGGGCTCGGTGGCCGAAATGGCCGGAATGGCTGCAGGCGATGAATGGCTGGCGGTGCAAACCCCAGCACCGCACACGGCAGGGGCTGATGGCGATGCCTGGCGCGTGCGCAAGCTCGACGAAGTGGCCCTTTATGCCCAGCACCACCCCACCTTCGTCGCCTGGGTGGTGCGGGATGGCCGGATATTGCGCTGCCCGATGCGCTGGCCCGAACCCTGCAACACCGTTGAACTGCGCCCGGTCAACGGCGCCGGGGAGGCAACCGCCCAGGCCACCCGACCCCACTGGCTGAGCAACTGAAGCCCCCCGAGGTCAGCGACGGCGCAAATCCAGCACCCGCTTGGCCTTGCCCTGGCTGCGCTCCACCCCGCCTTCGGCCCGCAAATCGATGGTGGCCGAGGTGCCAATAAAGGTTTTGATGTCTTTTTGCAGGGCCTTGGCCGCCGCCTTGGCGGTACCGGAATCCGGTGCCAGGCCCGGCTGTGTTTCGACCAGCACGGTCAGCGCATCCAGAGGCCCCTGCTGCGTCAGCACACATTGGTAATGTGCCGACAGGGCCGGTTGCCGCAAAATCAACTCCTCGATTTGTGAGGGAAACACGTTCACGCCCCGCACGATCATCATGTCGTCGCTGCGGCCGGTGATTTTTTCCATGCGGCGCATGGTGCGCGCCGTGCCCGGCAGCAAGCGGGTCAAGTCCCGCGTGCGGTAACGGATGATGGGCAAGGCCTCTTTGGTCAGGC
>JACCDQ011592189.1_pt1 | contig 10722 bp, 18 predicted proteins | sample 7446031 | NCBI WGS metagenome assembly JACCDQ01 (sample SAMN15323442, study PRJNA562643) | freshwater metagenome | isolation source: river surface water | place: USA:Blue River Watershed | collected 2017-08-17
GGGAGGGTCATTTGGGTCTCCTGCGCTTGGCAGCGCGTCGTGTCTGGTTGAGGGCGAGGTCTGAGAACAGCAGGCCAAGGGACAAGGTGCGAATCAGGCCATCGGCAAGTTGGCACAGGGCAAACTCAAGGTTGTTGAGCCAGCCTGCGGGGTGCCGGTTGACGCGAATTTTCACGATTCGTCCTCGTTGGGGTTGATTTCTTCTGCAAACTTCATGGCCAAGTCGGCAATCCGTTGCAGGTCGGCAGTGCGGTTGTCCTTGAGCTCAATGATGTACAGCAGGCTGTCGATGGCCGATAACAGGCAGTCTTCCTTGGAGCGTTCCTTGTAGGCCAGGTTTCGCTCAAGCTGCTCACTCCACAGCCAGTAGCGTCCGGCCTTGTCGGTGGTCAAGGTGCAGCCTTCGATAGTGCGTTGTGCCCCATCGTGATCGGTGTAGGTGAGGGCGGTCATGATTTCTCCTCTGGCAAGGGTTGCCTGTCAATTTCAGCTTGCAAGATGCGCATACACTTGAGCAGTGCCTTGCGCTCGGGACGCGAGTCTCTCCCTCCCATTCTGGAGTACAGGATGTTCATGCGTTCAGAGATTTCTCGCAGATTCTGACGCTCGTCTTTCTCGTATTGGCGCAACCTCATACAAGCTCCGGTGGTATTTCTATTTCTGGGCCAAGGCGTGAGGCAACATAGCAACGCATGGCTGCGATTAGAGGGGTGGGGCCGAGATTACTAAACATAGCGACGTGCACGAAAGTTTTAAAACTCTCGTTCCAGTAGCTTTCTGCTTTCCATTGGCCTTTACCCAAGCGCATATCAGTAATTTCTCCCGCTCAATAATCGGCCCGCCTTGGCTCCAATCAGTTGAGTAGTTCAGTTCATACATAGCCACCCAGCCGTACTCTTTACGCGGCGGCATAATCTTCTCTGTTAAGGGGTCATAGTCTGTGAACCCTTCACACTTCGCCACTGCCCAGTCAAGTTGTGGGCCTATCAAGTCTGCTGTTTTCATTGCGAGACTCCTGCGGGCTGGTGAGGCTGTGGCCAGACGGGCCAAGCCATGCTTACGGTGGTTGGGGCGCATCCAAGGTTTGGATGGGCCTCTGTGGCCTGTTTACAGGCCTCCGTGAGGCTCTTTGCTTGTATGCCACGCACCCAGGCGGTGTTGTGGCGGTTGAGACTGGGGTGCAGGCTCCGCACAAGTGCGACGTAAGTCATGATTTCTCCTTAAATCTGCGCGGATAGCCTCCGCAATTAACACAAGTTTTGCCCGTTCAATGAGTGCAAGCAGCTTGCCCAAGGTAGTCCCCTGCTTCGTTGTATCGGTTGGTTTGGGTCTGTCCGTTGTGGTGGACTTCCAAGGTGAAGGGTTTGCCTTTGGCAAGTGGTACGGCCCAGTGTCTCAGGGCGCTCTTGGTTGAGGTGTAGCGGTCGGTTTGGAGCGCTTTGGTGGGTGTGTGCAGGGTTATGAGCATCTTGCTTCCTCGATCCGTTTTGCGGCCTTTGTGATGAGGTTGGCCAGAGGTTCTTGATAGCCTCGGGTTATACCAAGTGCGTGGAACACGTCTTGCAAGTGATCGGCTGGTGCTGCCGGGCTGAAGTGATCCAAGGCGGGGAACTTTTCTTTGGCGTGTGTGATTACGTCTGTGGCCCTTTGAAGGTCTTGCAGCGTCATGGAGTGAGGTTGGTACAAGCGCATGTCCACACTGATGAACTTTTCGTCGAACCAGACGAACAGGGCAAGCCCCTGTACGCCTGTTCCGTGTAGGTTGATATAAAAGGTGCGGGGTGTGGCTTGAATTAGGTAGTCTGAGGTGTGCATGATGGTTAAAACATGTCGTCGAATTGAACAAGATTCTCAAGGGCTGTGGGTGGGGGCTCGGGCACTTCATAGGGCGGGGAATACCAAGCCCATTCTTGGCCGTCTGCGTCTTGCCACGACTCTTGCAGATCAACCCGATCGAAATCGGGCGGTGCATCTCCCACCACAAAGGGCCAAGAGTTGGGCGGCCTCTCGGTCTTGCTCGGCGGGACAGGTAGTTGGATGACTCGGCCTCGCCGTGAGGCGTGGATTGGAGTCACCCAGGCGAAACCTTGGGCCTTTGCCACTTCTTCGGCCTCTGCATTGGTTCGTGCATTGACCAAGAACAGCTGGGAGCCCAGCGGATTTCGTCCGGCCACAAACAAGTTGTTGCCTGTGGGCTGTATCGCTTGGGCTGTGCAGTGTACGCACTTGTGTCCTCGCAGGAAGTAGGTGCTGGGGGCCAGGGTGTGCTTCTCACAAGCGGTGCACTGGCCTACCCACAAGCGGCGCTTGTTGTAGAGCACAGAGCGCAGAGAGCGTTTTCCGTTGGAGTCGGTTGTGACAAGGGATTTCAGCCCAGGGGCCACGTCCCAAGTGTCGGGCAAGGGCTGCACTTGGTCTGGGGTTACTTGCCACCAGCCTTGGTCGTATCGAGTCACCTCGTTGACGTACTCAAGCACAGTCAGTTGCTCGGGTGGGTCGTACCACAAGTGGGTGGTTTCGGGGGATCTTCGAGGGTCGGGGATGAAAACTTTCTCGCTGAGGGTGGGTTTCCAAGAGGGTAGGCGGTGCAAGTCCTCCAAGGTTGATCGTTTCGGGGCTCGGAAGTCTGTGGAAGGGGCTTCCGAGGGTGAAATTTTGCGGATTTTTCGGGTTTCTGGGGCCATGATTATTGTTTTATACCGGAGAGCTAAATAAGGGCACTGGAGGGGAGTGGCTGAAAACGCCCTAAAATTTTCAGACCCCAAACACAAAACACAATTATACCCGCCGTTAGTTAATTGTGATATGTGAAATAAAACAATAAAAAAGAGGTAAAAAGCCCTATGAAATCAAGCACTTGGGAAAACGGCTTGTTTTGGCGGCTTGCTTACAGCCATTTTTCGGAACCAGAGTTACTCTATGGGTTTTTATCGCAATAAGCCGAAATTATTGTGATTTCGGCGTTATTGCTTTTTTCTGGTGTGCGAATGATTCTCATTTACCTGTGTTCAACTTGGTCTGCAAGCTTGGCCAAAGCAAAACCGGCCGCAACTTGCAAAACGATCATCGGAAACAGGGCAAATTTGCCCCAAAGCATAAAAATGCTAAGTGGAAAACTTGCCAAAGTGGCAATCAGAAGTGCCCAATATGCCACTTTCATAGCACCTCCAACTTGTGGCTTGGGAATTTGACACTGAAAGCTTGGATGGCTTCTTGTTTTGACAAGCCTTGGTGGCTGCCCACGTATTCACCATTAACAAAAACTAAGAAGGTTTGCCAACTCATAGAATTTCTCCATAGGATTCAGTGCAAAATCGCACTGGCAAGGCTTGTGACGGCCTTGACGGTGGGATTTCAAGTTAAAAACACAAACCCCTGAACACTTGGAAGTGCTCAGTTCGTTTGCGCTCTCGCAAAATGGTCGATTCCAGCGTTTTCCACGCTTACTGCTACCGAGACCTTGGTAGCCCAGGAAAACGCGCCACGGCGGGCTGTGCGGTGGATTTCAGGCACAGCCCGCAAGTGGGCGGTTTGGTTGAGGGTTGGCCCCTGTTCAACGGGGGCGAAACGTTGCCCATCACTCTATCGGTGGGCTCGAATCCTGCGTTATCCCGCAAGACGGGTCTCTATTGTGTTTTGCTGCGGCGCGTATTCCGTCTGACTGTGCCAAAACCGTCAACTTGTTGGCCAGGGAGCTTGACCTTTTTGGTCTCAGCGTACATTTTTCGACCGGGTTTTTGGACACGCCCCGAAAGGATAGGTGGGGGCGTTAACCGCGACACGGCCTACCTAGTTTCTGCTAGTAGGTACGGTTGCTGTGAAGTTGAGGGCATCGGATTCTCAGAACTTGGAATCGTTACCGCAAGGCGCCCATTGTCATTACCGGGGGCACCTATTCCGCCAAGATGGGCGGACAATAAACTGGTGGGCATACAGGGTACACGCCAGACCCTCTTATGTGGCCTTATGCGTGTTCGTTTACCGCCTAGGTTTACAGGCCTTTTGACTCGCCACATGGGGCGGTTTTAAGGGCTTGTGCTTGCCGCTTTATCGCCACTTTTCAGGGTGGGGCATGGTACGCGGGACTGACCCGCAAGTGCGGGAATTGTCGGCCATTGTCGGCCACCGGGCGGACAATGTAGGGCACCATGCGCAACCCCTACGGGCGGCGCATTATTGGCAAACCTGAATTTTTAAAGATAGGCGTTTATCACGGCCACAATGCGGCATTGGTGCGGCATTGGTGCGGCAAATGGTCAGGCGCGATAGCCTGACCCGCTCAGAGTCTTACACGTAAGGGTTTTCCCTTACGTGTAAACCCCTAGGGGTTTACGGTGGGTCAGGCTATGGCAGGTGCGGCGGCCTGAGCGGCGGCGACTATGCTCTGCAGATCTTGTTCGGAATAAATGCCGCTTAGGATGGCAGCGACGATGTCGGCCGCCGACAGTGCGGCAGGTGCGGCAGGTGCGGCAGGTGCGGCAGGTGCGGCAGGTGCGGCAGGTGCGGCAGGTGCGGCGGCCTTGGCCGCTTTTGTGGCCTTGGCCTTGGCTTGGCTTGTCTCATGCGCCACTAGCCAAGCGGCCTTGGGTAGGGCAGGTGCCCCGAAAATTTCCCGAATGGCGGCGAAACCTTCAGCGAAACCCGCCGCCGCTTTAATTGGCAAACCCTTTGGCAGTTTTGCCGCCGCATTGAACTCAGCGGAAAATTTCAGGAAACCCGCTTTCGATGCGGGTATCTCCAATCCGTACTGAGTGGCGGCGGCGGCCGTGAGAACGTGGGCAACACGGCCGCTCTTGGCCTGAGCTTCGATCTCGGCGTCAAAGGCGGCGCCAAGGGTTACATTGGAAAACAGAGCGGCGAAATTAGTCATGACAAAACCCCTTAAGGTGAAACCCTACCAGTGCCGGTAGGGGCGCCGGCGGTTTCGAAATGAAACCTAAGACCGACAACTGAACTATAACAGAAACCTAGGCTTTGAACATAGGGGAAACCCTAAGTGCAAAAATACAACACTAGGGAAAACCCTTATTGACAGTGGCCGCGTCAGTGACGTGTACCACTTAGGCGTCGGTGACGGCGACCTGGCCCAGTCAGGGCACCAAAAAATTTGCAACTTTTTTCGCCAAAAAGTCCCTACACCCAAAACCTACATCCAAAACCTACATTGAACCAAAAACCCCACGCTGCCAATTTACGCCCTATAATCACCGCTCATGACTATCCATGAAAAAGTGACACCCGAACAGCTTGACGCGCTGTACCACCGAACCCTAACCGTGCGCCAACTTGCCAAAGACCTTGGTTACAGCGAGTCTTGGGTGGGGAAAGCCCTGCCCGCACGCAAACCCAGACGAGACCCAAGGCTGCTGAGGAAAACACGCATTGAGTTTCAAAATCAGATAGTTGAACGCTATCTGAACCACCAAATCAGTGCAAAACAAGCCGCAGCACAGGCTTTCACCAGCCCACGCACCTTCTTCCGCCGCCTGAAAGCCTACAAAGATGCCCAGTCTTGACGAAATCTACACGCAGAAAGCTGCGCCAGCCGTCGTACAACAAGAGCTTGACCTGCACCAAGAGCTGCTCAAACAGTACGCCAAGGCCAAACAAATGCTGCAAGACGCCGAATCCTCAGACGAACCCCTGAATTACCGCGTACAAGCACTCAATGCCATAAGCTCCATCATCTCCCAGCTTGTCAAACTGCAAGCCGACTTGTATCAGATGGAGGAAATCAAGAAAGTAGAGGGGGCGCTTGCCCAAACCCTCAAGAAATTCCCGGACATTCAACAAGATTTTCTGGATAACTACAAGGGAGCCCTGTCCCTATGATTGCACAAGACCACTTTCAGCGGCTTACCGATGAGGTATCTAATCGCTACAATCTGCACAACTTGTCAGACTACATCGAAAAGAACATTTACCTCGAAGGTAAACGTATGTCTTTCAAGAACGGCTATCAATTTCAGAAAGCTATCGTTAACGATACCAGCCGTGCGACAAACATTAGTAAGTTGGCTCAAATCGGAGCTACGACCGCAACCTGTGCCTATTTCCTAGCAGGTATGGCTACGCAGCCAAGATTCAACGTAATCTATGCCTTACCTACAGCCTCTGACGCCAGTAAACTGACTACAACTAAGGTAAACCCTCTGATTTATGAGTCTCCGGCCCTGCGTAGGATGCTCGATAAGGACGTAGATTCGGTCGAGCTGAAGAAAATAGCGAACAACTTCTTGTTCACACGAGGAGCTAAGTCGGAAACTGCGGCCTTGTCTATCAGTGCCGACTGCCTTGTGATCGACGAACTGGACCGTGCAGACCCAGAAACCGTGAAGCAGTTTCGTTCACGACTGCAGGCCAGCCCTCTGCAGATCGTAAAGCAGTTCTCCACGCCCACGATACAGGGCCTTGGCATCAGCAAAGAGGCAGAGACCAGCAAGAAATACCGCCACATGGCCAAGTGCGCTTGCTGCAATCACACCTGGCTGCCCAGTTTCCACACCGACATCATCATTCCCGGCTACGGCGGAGACCTGAAAGACATCACATCCACCACCATCAAAGATGTGCAGTGGCAACAAGCTCGATGGAACTGTCCAGAGTGCGGCCGAGACCCCAAGTTAAAAGAGACCAGCATGACCTGGGTGTGCGAGAACCCCGGAGACAATTACGAAGCCCACACCTACTTCATAAGCCCAGCAACCGCCTGTGAAGTGCTTAAACCCAGCTATTTTGTGCGTGTAAGCACAGAATTTGCCAAGCGCAGTGAGTTTTTGAACCAGTGTTTGGGTGAAGTGGCCGAGGAAGAGAACGAGCAAGTAACACAAGGTGACATCGACCGAGCCTTGGTTGACTCGCCACTAGACAGTTCTGAAGTCCATTATCTTGGTGCTGACATGGGTTTGCTGTGTGCAGTTAGCATCGGGCGGCTGACAACACAAGGCCAACTTGTTGTAGTGCATCGAGAGATGGTGCCCTTGGCCAACTTTGAGTCTCGGCGCAGGGAATTGATTAGACAGTATCGTGTAATTGCCAGTGTGCATGACTCACAACCTTATGTGTCTGAAATCATGCGAATATGCGATTTCGATCCTAATGCTTACGGAGCCATCTTCACTAGCAGCAAAAACCCAGAACTATATACTTTGCAAGAGAAGACAGAGGATGCCGAGGAAGGTAAGCTAAATCTACGCTTGTTAAAGATCAACCGCACAGCCTTGTTCGACAACATTCTTGGAATGTGGAAGACAGGCAGCATCGTGATTCACAAAGACACGAAAATACGAGACGACCAGTACCTGAGCCTGAAACGGGCGCAAGTGATGCAAAAAGATGAGCTTGTATTTGCCTGGGTGAAGTCGGACGGCAATGACCACATGATGTTCTCACTTGGTTATCTGTACTTGGCCTGTCGCTTGCGCCGAGGGGCAGGATGGGCAGAAGGTACTGTACCTCTGGTCTCAAGTTTTGCTGTACAGCAGCGCAAGTCCTGATATACTCGCCCAACGGGCGAGGCCCGACCAAGGACTTAACCCATGTTTGAATCCATCAAGAACATCTGGAATGCAGCCACGCTGACTCCGCCGCCCCTGCCAAAGGCACCGCAAGGCGCCCAGGCCCTGCCGGGCTACCGGACCAGCCTCACGGCGAAGACCAGCGCCTCGACCAAGCGCGACCGAAACCTGAAGTCACTCGACCGCGTTGCTGACCTGCGCAGCAGAGCGACGACGAGTGAGGTTCTGCGCGAGATGGCTGTGCAGAGCCCGGAGTTGTCGTCGGCCGTTTCGCTGACCCTGCGCACAGGCATACCGGACAAGTTCACCTTGGTCGGGCGCAATCTTGATGGCCAAGTGGACCCAGCGGCCACAGCCTTGGCCCACGAGTTGCTCCGCCGCCTGACTTACCTTGGGAATGCTGACGGTTCGTTTGGTGTTCAGCAGGGGCTGCAGTCCCTCAGCGAGACGCTTGGACGAGACTTGTTGCTGGAAGGTGCAGCTTGTCTTGAAGTGGCATTGGACAAGGCGCGGGTGCCTGCCAGTTTCAACACGATTGCGCCCAGTAGCCTTGTCTACTACGAGGAGGACAAGTCTTTCCGTCTGGCCCAGAAAGTGGGCGGTGATGAGATCGACTTGGACTTGCCCACCATCATTTTCTCCACGGTTGACCAGAGTTCGGCAGAATTGCACCCCACTTCGCCCTTGGAAGCGGCCATAAAGGCGGTGATAGCTGACTTGGATTTCGGACAAGATGTGCAGCGAGTGCTCAAACGGGCCATCATGCCGCGCTTGACCGCCACGATTGACTCTGAGAAGCTGAAGAAGAGCACGCCGCCCGAGATACTAGCTGACCCACAGAAGTTCGCTGAGTACCAAAATGCAGTAATTGCAGGTGTTCAACAGACGATCAATGGATTGTTGCCTGAGGACGCACTCGTAAGCTTTGACAGTGTTACTTATGCTTACGTAGAGGGTGGGCATGAGCCCGGACAGGTGCTTGAAAGAGTGCAGAAGTTGCTGAACGCTAAGTTGGTGGCAGGGACGAAGAGCCTGCCGGTGACTCTAGGCTTCGCATCGACTTCCAATGCCAGTTCGACAGAGAGCCTGTTGTTCCTGAAGCACTGTGACCTTGTCCGTCGAAAACTGAATGAGATGTACAGCCGAGCCTTGACGGTGGCCGTGCGCTTGATGGGTGTGGATGCCTATGTGGAGTTCGTGTATGAGCCGCTGGACTTGCGGCCGACGAAGGAACTTGAAGCATTCAAGGCGATGGAGCAGAGCCGGATTTTGGACTTGCTGTCGCTGGGCATGTTGTCGGACGACGAGGCGTCCATCATGCTGACGGGCCACTTGCCGCCCGCTGGTTACACGCCCAAGAGCGGCACCATGTTCAGGGGTGGTTCACAAGCACCGGTAGAGAACCCCACCAGTAACACTTCTGCGGTCGAGCGCACGCTCAAGCCGGAGACGCCAACACAGCCCAAGGGGCCGGCGAAGGCGGAGACTTTGGACCCCAACTTGGCTTTGGCCCACCACCAGAGTGAGCAGGCGAACGCAACGACTCAGCAGGCCCTGAAGGCGATGGCCGACTTGACCTACGTGATGAGTCAGCAAACGCAGAAGCCCACGCAGGTGCACATGCAGCAGGAGCCGATAGAGCTCAATTTGAGCATTGCGCCTGAGCCCAAGGCCCCGACAAAGCGCAAGGTCAAGGTCATTCGTGACAAAGATGGCCGTCTCTCTGACTTCGAGGTGACCGATGCACAACAGTGAACACCTGCTCTCGTTCTTCAAAGGAGAGCACCGGGCGACCGACTTGTACAAGTTGGCCCTCTACCTGGAGACGCCGGGCGAGACCTACTCCAGAACCGGAGAAGTGAAGGGGCCGGGTTACGTGGCAGGCGGCAAGGACTTGCCTGCACCGGAGTATGGGGCACCCGAAGGCTCGGTCTGGATGACTTTCAGTGGCTCTGTCGTGTGGCCGGGCAGTTCCATAGGCGCTCGCTACGCCATGATTTACAACCATCGGTCGAAGTCTGTGGTGCACATAGAAGACTTTGGCAAGATGAAGTCGTCCGAAAACGACCGGTTTACAGTAGACTTGCCGGGAACCGAACAACCCTTGATCAAGGTGAATTTGAAGTGAAGTACCTGCTTGTCCTCTTGTCTTTCCCCGCATTTGCAGCCTTGCCAGTGCCTGGAGCCCCAGATGCGCCCAAAGACCCACGGTACTGTGGCGAGCCAGAACGGGACAAAGACGGCAAGATCAAGCGCAGCAGATCAGAACTTCGCAGGTTTGCAGCCGTTTTCCCGTGCCCGTCTACGTTGCAGCCCACAGCTTCTTGCCCAGGATGGGCCATAGACCACACCATTCCGCTGGCCAGTGGCGGGTGTGATACGGTGGCCAATTTGACCTGGTTGCCCGATTCCATCAAGAGTTGTGCAAGTCCATCCTGCAAGGATCGGTGGGAGCGGAAGTACCATGCCTTGCCTAGGCAGGCCATAACGACACCATAAGTCCGCGATTATGGCATTACCAAGTGGGCACAGCGGAGGATACAATCGCAGGGATTGTGCTTAACACTGAGGAGTTGCCGAGATGGCTATACAAGACGACTTTACAGTTGCCCAGAACGGCAACATCCGATATGTGGGCGCGGCCCACGGTGCCGCAGGTGCCGGTTACTACACGGTGATCCAGTTTCACCGTTGGCTGGGAGACCTGGCTGACGATGCGGTGGCCTCGGCCAGTTCGTCTGACTTCCTGGACATCACGGACGCCACCCCGTCCGAACGGTCAACGGACAACATTATCACGCTGCTGGGCGTGTACAACATTGACGACACCGCAGCAGAACACTTGTATGACGGCTCGATCATTCAGTCCAGTGGCGCCGAGATTTACGACGGCTTGGTGGTTATTGCGAACCGAGGCATGGACTTGCAGATCGTGCAAAACGGCACGGTCATCGTCAACGACTTCTGGAACAGCGTACCGAACGGCTCGAGCTTCAAGGGCTTGAACTCTGACCCGGCACAGGGTTACTCGCACCGGTTCATGCTGAAGGTGCGTACAGCGGGTGCTGACATTGACGGTCGCCGCCTCATTGGTCAGACCCGCGTGTTCGGCTTCTCTTACTCTGAGTTCCGTATCGGTACGGGTACGCAGCGCGGCAACAACGTGCTGGCTGTGACCTACGCTACCGACTTGAACAACCAGACC
>JACCDQ010488551.1_pt1 | contig 10721 bp, 6 predicted proteins | sample 7446031 | NCBI WGS metagenome assembly JACCDQ01 (sample SAMN15323442, study PRJNA562643) | freshwater metagenome | isolation source: river surface water | place: USA:Blue River Watershed | collected 2017-08-17
GTATTTCTTATCTAAACAATGGTGAATTTCATTGGTTGGATTCATTGTCATACCAGGGTATCCCCTTGTTGCAATCCACCGGAAGATCACAAGATGGCGTTGGACCATGGATTACTTTTTCAACGTCAACACCAAACGTATCCAATGAATTGGTCGGTGTAAATGACCAAGCTTTATCAACAGACTTGATGGTATACCCCAATCCAACATCGGAGTATTTGTATTTCCCAAAGACAGAGAATGTTACAGTTTGGGAGATGAATGGCAAGTTGTTGATTGAAGCGTTTAATGTCAATGCAATCCATGTGGCTTCTTTGAGCACAGGATTGTATATTGTTAAATTGAATGATTCGGTTCAAGTTTTTGAAAAGTTGAACTGATTTTAAGTCTTTCCGCACTATTTTTCGAGCATGAAAAATGTCTCGATATTAATTCTTTTGTTTGTTTCAACCTTGGTCCTGAATGCGCAGACCCATCAGGTTGGCAATACCACATTGACCGAATCCAATTTGGTAACGGGTGTAAATGTTCCCTGGGAAATTCAGTGGGGTCCTGATGATTATATCTGGTGCACATTGCGCTCTGGTAAAGTGATTCATATTGATCCAACTACAGGTAACTACACTGAATTATTGAATAAATCAGTTCCTTACAACGGAGGCAGTGAGCCTGGAATGTTGGGAATGGTATTGCATCCCGATTTCTTGAATACACCCAAGGTGTATGTCGTATACAATTACAACCAAGGTAACGCGGTCAAAGAACGTTTGTCGGTTTTTGATTATGATGGAACAGCTTTGATCAATGAAAGTATTTTGATCGATGCAATTGGTGGAAATGCCATACACAACGGTTCTCGTTTGTTGATTACGCCTGATCAAAAAATAATGATGACTACTGGTGATACAGGAGATGGTGGAGTGAGCAGTCAAGATATGACCTCATTAAACGGGAAAATCCTTCGTGTGAATTTGGATGGATCTATCCCAAGCGACAACCCCAATCCTGCTTCATATGTGTACAGCTATGGACACCGCAATGGTCAGGGTCTATGTGTTGGTCCAAATGGATTGATCTATGAAAGTGAACATGGTCAAAACAACAGCGACGAATTGAACCTGGTTGAGCCTAACCGCAACTACGGTTGGCCTACCGTTCAAGGAGCATGCAACACGGCAGCAGAGCAAACCTATTGTACTGCAAACAATGTTCGTGAACCATTGATGGAATGGTCGCCTTGTCGTGCCGTAAACGGATTGGAGTATTACACACATCCTGCTATTCCAGAATGGCAGAACACCATTTTGATGGCTGTTTTGGGTGGACTGAATTCCAACTATGAGCGCTTATCCGTTATTCATTTGAGCGCGGATGGTTTGTCTGCTACTTGTGTAGACGCTGATGATACTTACTTCCAATCTTTCAATCAGCGTATTCGCGACTTGTGCGTGAATCCCCATACAGGTGCGTTGTATATGGCATTGAATGGTGTGAACTATCCAGGTTCAGGTCCAAACATTATCAAAGAGTTTCGCAATTTGGCATATCAACCAACGGCTACTCCAGTATACAAGAATCGCCAAGATGTCAAAGTATATCCCAATCCCACAGCGGGCAATTTGAATTTGGAAGTCACACCTTTATTGGTGAATGCACCTTATGAAATCTTTGCATTCAATGGCCAAAAAGTGGCATCGGGTATTTTCAATCAATCTTTGAATGTGATTCAAACAGAAGGTTGGAGCAAGGGTCAATATTTCATGCGTGCATCAAACGCAATGGGAACAATTACAAAAACTTTTGTAGTGAACTAATGCACCACATGACGAAAGACATTTTGAAAAAGGCCTTGATTTTATGTCAAGGCTTTTTCTTTTTTTCAGTATCAACATCAGCACAAGTAACCGATGCTGATACGATCATTCAAAGGACTGCGCCAACTTTGGAAGTGAGTGCATTTTCTTTTACTTTGAAAAGTTTGAGACAACCAAGCGCAATTCAAACTTTATCTGTTTCCAAAATTGGATTGTCCGATCATACTTCTTTTCAAAATGCTTTAAATACAGTACCAGGGGTTTATTTCGAATCAAGAGGCAATGGAGGAAGTCCGAGATTGAATATCAGAGGATCCATGTTTAGATCGGCATTTGGTGTTCGCAATGTTCGAATGTATTGGGAAGATTTTGTTCTTACCTCACCAGATGGAACAACGCCGATAGAAGTTATAGATCCCAATTGGATTCATTCCGTCGATATCATCAAAGGGCCTTCAAGTGTGCAATACGGAAATTCCACAGGTGGTGTTATTCAAATGAAAAGTTTGAATGTCCCAAAGCTGAGCTTTGTAAAAGTCAGACAATTGGTAGGGCAGTGGGGTACCTTTCAACAACACTTTACAGTATCAACAGCCATACCCGCATTGTTTAGTTTTCGTTTTGCTCAAATCGATCGTCAAATCAACATTTATGCATCGAAATCGGGAACACAAGGCTATCGTGAACAAGAAGCTAACGCGCGAAAACAAGTCATGATCGAGATGAGAAAAACTATCAAAGCACCTTTGCTGTCATGGCGATTCAATGGGAAATTTAAAGCTGAGAACATTTCGGTATTTCAATGGTATCAAGGGGGATGGCAATTACCAGGAAGCCTCAATCAACAAGAATTAGATGTAAATCCACGTCAAGCTCGACCATATTCTGTCAACAATAACGCATCATTGTACCGCCATCGCTGGATGTACGGTACAGGACAAAACAGAACTTGGAACAAATTCTCTTTGACGTGGCGCGCAGCTGTCAATGGTATTTACAAAGTCAATCCTTACGGAACTTCTCCAATGAACCAAGGTTACAAAGACGAGAAAAGTACAGGGTCATCGGCATTAATTCGTTTGAATCAAGTTGTTATGGAAAACAAAGTGTTTTCATGGGAACTAAGCGCTGGTGGAGAGAGCCAGTGGGAAGATTATCACATCAATGAATATGTCAATGTATTAGGCAATCCCGGTAGTGCGAAGTATGATTTCAATGTTCACTATTGGCAATATTTCTATTACCTCAATAGCCAATGGAGATGGAAAGACAATTGGGTGGTGCAAGTGGGAGCAGCCCAACACTCAACCAATGCAGAAGTGAATGGCAAGTATGGAACCCAAGAAGATTCGGGCGAAATCAAATGGAATCCGGGCATCACGCCTCGTTGGGCCATATCCTATAGCCCTTTGTCATGGCTTTCTTTTTATGCATCTAGTTCTACTGGGTTTAGCAATCCCAATGCTTTTGAGCAAGTTGATTTTCAAAACAACAGATACAATTCCGCTTTAAGTCCAGAACGTGGACGCCAATTGGAATGGGGTGCCAAGTGGGAGTGGGGCGGATTTGAAGGTGAGGTAACCCATTACAACCAACAAATGACCAATCTGATTGTACCCGTATCTATCCAAACCGAATCCCCATTGAGTTATGTCAACAATGCATCAGGAATATTGAAAGGATGGGAAGTGAAAATCGGTAAGAAATGGGAATTTGAAAAACATGTTTGGGATATTTCCTTGTCTGGTCACAAAGCCGATTACAATTGGACAGAGTATGCTGGAGCGGACAAAAATTGGAATGGGAATCGAATTGCTGGAAATGCCCTGCATGCCGCTTCTGGCGTGATCCAATACCAATACAATGAAAAATGGTTGATCGACCTTTCCAATTATTGGGTGGATCAAATGCCATTGAACAATGACAATACAGTGTATTCTCATGCTTACAATTTGACCAATGTAAAATTGTCACAAGTCACCAATGGTCAAACGACGAAATGGAAATGGGAAGTGGGTGTAAACAATTTGTTCAATACCTCATATACTTCATTCTGGCAATGGAATGATAGCAACGCGCGCTATTACAATCCAGCCCCAACGCGTAATTTCTATTTTGCTGTAACGGCTTACTTGTTAAAATGAGTAATTTTGGAACATGACCTTTAATATTCATTCTCCCTTTGAACCTTCCGGTGATCAACCTGCTGCAATAGCTCAGTTGGTGAAAGGAGTTGAATCAGGTGAAAAACACCAAACCTTGTTGGGTGTAACGGGCTCTGGTAAAACTTTTACCATCGCCAATGTTATCCAGCAAACGGGTCGTCCTACTTTGATCTTGTCTCACAACAAAACATTGGCTGCTCAGCTGTACGCTGAGTTCAAGGCATTCTTCCCTGAAAACCTTGTGGAGTATTTTGTGAGCTACTACGATTATTACCAACCGGAGGCCTACATACCCGTTACCAATACTTACATCGAGAAAGATCTTGCAATCAATCAGGAGATTGAGCGCATGCGTTTGAGTGCAACCTCAGCGCTGTTGTCGGGTAGAAGAGATGTGATTGTTGTGGCGAGTATTTCGTGCATTTACGGTATAGGAAATCCCAATGAATTCAATAAGTCTGTCATTGATCTCAAAAAGGGTCAGAAAATGAGCAGACAAGGATTTTTGCATCGCCTCGTGGAATCCCTGTACTCCAGGGCTTTGGTCGATTTTGGTCGCGGGACTTTTCGTGTAAACGGTGATACAGTTGATGTCTTTTTGGCTTACGCTGAACATGCCATTCGTGTAGTCTTTTGGGACAATGAAATAGAATCGATTGATTCCATCGATCCCCTGACAGGAAAGAAAATCATGAGCTTTGATGCAACCCGAATTTATCCGGCAAACTTATTCGTCACGAGCAAAGAGACGATGAACGACGCCATTTGGGAAATTCAGCAAGACATGGTGAGGCAGGTAGAGGCTTTCAATCGTGAAGGAAAAACGACTGAAGCCAAACGACTTGAGGAGCGCGTAACCTATGATATTGAGATGATGAAGGAGTTGGGCTACTGCGCGGGAATTGAGAATTACTCGCGTTACTTCGATAGACGAGAGCCGGGTCAACGTCCTTTCTGCCTCATGGATTATTTCCCCAAAGATTATTTGTTTGTAATCGATGAAAGCCACGTGACGGTATCGCAGGTTTCTGCAATGTTTGGCGGAGATAGAAGTAGAAAAGTCAATTTGGTTGAACATGGATTCCGATTGACTTCAGCCATGGACAACAGACCATTGAAATTTGACGAATGGGAAGCCATGCAAAGCCAAGTCATCTATGTCTCGGCGACACCGGCTGATTATGAGTTAACCAAATGTGAAGGCGTTGTGGTAGATCAAGTGGTACGTCCAACGGGACTTTTGGACCCACCTATTGAAATCCGTCCCACCAAAAATCAAGTGGACAATCTTCTAGAAGAGATTCGAAAAACGGTCGATGCTGGAGAAAGGGTTTTGGTTACCACGTTGACCAAGCGAATGGCGGAAGAGCTCGCGAAATATTTTGATAAAATCAACGTTCGTTGCAGATACATTCACAGCGAAGTGCAAACATTGGACAGAATAGAAATATTAAGGGGATTGCGTGAAGGCGAATTTGATGTCCTGATTGGCGTGAATTTGCTTCGCGAAGGTCTGGATTTACCAGAGGTGTCTTTGGTTGCCATCATGGACGCTGACAAAGAAGGTTTTTTGCGAAGCAACCGCTCCTTGACCCAAACAGCGGGAAGAGCAGCGAGGAATATCAATGGTCGTGTTATTTTCTATGCGGACAAAATCACGGATAGCATGAAAGCTACAATGAGTGAAACAGAACGCAGAAGAAATAAGCAGATTGAATACAACGAACTACATGGCATCACGCCACGTCAGGTGAAGAAGGATCACATCAGTACTGCTGCTAAAAAGATTTACGTGGAACCCGAATACAACGGCATGAGTGTAGCTGCAGATCCGCTCAACCAGTATCTCAGCAAAGATCAATTGCAGAGTTTGTTCCAATCAACCAAGAAGCAAATGGAAGCAGCAGCCAGAGAATTGGATTTCTTAAATGCAGCCAGATTAAGGGATGAAATGTTCCAAATACAAAAACAATTAGAAAAAGAAACGATATGAAAAACTGGATGTTGTCTGCCGCTGTAGCGGTTTCGTTGTTTGCTTGTAAGACCAAAAAACAAGTAATCGTCAAAGAGGAAGATGGATTGGGTGCGATGTCGGAAATGCTAGTAGGCAATGATGGTTTCATTGAAGTTAATAAGGATTACTTCGGACCGGCCCAAGGAGATGCGATTACAATCAATGCTGTGAAGGTGGTTGGCGATAGCTTGTATGTGGATGTTCAATATTCGGGTGGATGCAAAACCCATGAATTTAAAATGATCACCAATGGCAATTTCATGAAAAGCCTTCCTCCGCAATTGCCTTTATTCTTGGAGCACAACGCCAATAAGGACAACTGTAGGGCATTAAAAATGGAAACATTAAAGTACGACTTGAAACCTTTGCGCTCCGCACAGACCAAGAAAATAAAGGTCTTTGTTAATGACGATAGAGACAAAATGGTTGAATACGTTTGGAAGTAATGAATGAATAACCGATTCAAAGAAATACTTTCAAAAGGTTCCATATTGCTGGGGGGTAGTGCACTCGCCCAGCTTTTTACTTTTTTGTCCTATCCCATTTTATCGCATTGGGTAACATCGGATAAATGGGCAACATTTGGTGTCTTTTCCGCTGCTGTTACACTGTTCGCGGTAATGGCCAATGGTGGATATGAGCAAGCGATTTTGTTGCCAAAAGAAAATAGTAAGGCTTATGCATTGTGGAAATTGTGCGGAAGGTATACAATGGGAATTGCATTGTTGAGTGTAGTTTTCATTTTAGTGAAAGGGTTATATTTTCCGAATGCATTGACTGAATTACATTTCGCAGGAATCATCTTCGCATTATTCGCAAGTGTATTTTTTGAAGGATCCATCATTAGCACTGTAGTTGTTTTTAATCGTGCTGAAGAATACAAAATATTGGCAAAAGGACGAGCGATTCAGGCATTTGTTTCGCTGTTGGTTCAGTTGTTTATGTCTTTTCAGTGGTCAGATTTTTCAAGTGTACTGATTTGGGGCTGGTTAGCAGGACAGGCGGCTCATTACTTCTGGCTAAATTGGAACATTGGTAAGGTGACATTAAATTGGAATTCTGAACAAATTTCAACCAGACAAGTTGCTTCGGAATACAAAAGGTTTTTTAAGTTCTCCGTCGCTTCCTCCTATATCAATACATTGTCTCGGCAATTGCCTTTTTTGATTTTGCCTTTTTGGTTAACCGAGGATTTGCTAGGGCAATTTACATTTTCGCACAAGATACTGAGCGCTCCTTTGGGATTAATAGGCGCGACAATAACGCAAGTGTTCAATGCCCAGTCAAGTAAATCGAAAAGAGGTGAAGCGGAGCCCATTCATGCATTGACACGTCAATGGTCGAAATACATTCTTTTTCTTGGGTTACCAGTTGTGGTTGTCGTCATGTTGTTTGGTCCTACCATTTTTGATTGGACTTTTGGAAAGGATTATCGTGAAGCGGGTGAAATGGCGCAATGGTTATGTCCCTGGTTGTATATGCTGTATTGGATAAGTCCTCTTTCGAGCTTAATCAGTACAGAGAACAAGTTAAAGGAGTTTTTTTATTACAATTTAATTTTACTTGTGATTCGATTGGGGGCAATTGTCGGAGTTGCTTTACTTATCTCAGGCAATGCAGCTGTTAAGGCCTATAGTATCGTGGGATTGATATTTTCTGTTTTCATGTTAGCTTGGTTATGGAGGCTTTCCAAGAATCAAGGCTTGACAGCGAACAAACCTGTTGCAAAGCAAGAAGTGACGCTGATTTTTGTTGGGGACACTTGTATTTCAGGAAGATTTCAAAATGCCATTCGCGATGGAAAAGAAATTTTCAGCGACGATATTTTGTCAAGGTTTAAAAATGCCCAAGGGGTATGTGTCAATTTGGAAGGTGTTGAAACCAGTGATTACCGTTTTCGCAAGAAAGGGGAGTCTGTTACCAATTCGCCAGGCAGCTTGAAATATTTGTCCAACCGCGGTGTAAATGTTTTTAATCTGGCCAACAACCATATTTTGGACGAGGGGATTGATGCTGCTAAGCAGAATGTTCTAGAGATTTTAAAACAGGGTGACGTTGCTTTGGGTTTAGATGAGAATGGGAAATGGTCGCTATCCCCGCATTACATATGTTTTCACGGTATGACAATAGCGCTATTCGCCTTTGAAGAAAATGTAAGTTGGTCCAATCAAGAGCTCATGGCGTCAATTAATATGGCCCGTCAGCAATCTGATTATGTGATAATGCAATACCATGGTGGTGAAGAGTATTCGAGGATTCCATTTCCCTTCAAGAAGAAGAGATTGGAGTTTTTAATGGGTCTCGATGTAGATGTTGTCATAGCTCACCACCCTCATGTCGCGCAACCTATCGTGCATCAAAACAACAAATGGTTGGCTTTTTCATTGGGTAATTTCGTTTTTGATATTGAAGAACACCATGGAAGGGCTCATGTGAATGAAGGATTGATGATTGAATTGAAATTTGATGCTTCTGGAATTCAATGTCTAGGAGTTCCTCTTCGAATTGATCCGATGACCGCCATGGTTTCTCTTTCAAAGTTGAGCGCATGGCATGAAACACAAAGTGGTTATTATCATCGCGCTTATTTGTATCAATGGGCCGCTGAATGTAACCGAATTAGAAAAGAGGAGCGTTTACTTACCCTCCGGAATATGGCCAGTGCTATCAATTTACCTAATTCAAAGAATTCTTTTCACACCAAATGGGGGTCTCTTTTCAATGCGCCAAGAAGGTCATTGTTTTTCGGTGATATTTGTTATCGAATATTTTTCAGATACTTATGAATGTCCAAATACTAGTCGATGACCAAAAGGTTTTTCCTTGGCATAAATCAGAGGTCGGGTTTATAAGAGGGTATATTTTATTGGACGATGGTGCTGAATTATCAGGTGAGAAAGCATTGGATTATCTAAGGGGTGTATTGGTTAATGCAGATTTAAATGATTTCCAGAATTGGAATGGTAGTTTCGCCGCAATTGTATTAGATCAAGACAAATGCTACGTAATTTCAGATGGCATCAGTTCCTTTCCTTTGTTTTACAGGCAAAGTAATGATGGGATTATCATTTCTGATAGTGCCATTAAACTGTCTGAGTTGGATGAAAATATTTTCAAATCAGAAACGCTTCATTTTGAACTTTTCTCCATTTGTCCGGGCAATGAAACCCTTATCAAGGGTGTATTTCAGATTCTAGCGGGTGAAGGAATTCTATTCAGTAATGGAGCGATTACCAGTTTTCAGCATGGGAATATTGCTTTAAAAGTCAAGAGGAAAGATGATACCATTCAAAATGTTTGGGACAATGTTTTGGATCGACTTCTAAATGATAAGAAGCCCAGTAAATGGCTGATACCATTAAGCGGTGGTTGGGATTCACGTTTGCTGCTTGCTAGTCTTTGGGACCGGGGTGTGAGAAACATTGTGACCTATACCTACGGATCAAAAAATAGTTTTGAAGTTAAGACCGCACAAAGCGTAGCTCAGCAACTCGGTGTCGAATGGCATTTTGTAGAATATGACAATGAATGCTTGTCCACCTTTTGGAAAGAAGATGTACAAAATTTCTTTAAGGAGCAATCCAAAGGAGCGTTTTCGATTCAAGAACAAGAAGTTTTTGCTTTGCTTAAACTGAAGGAGAAAGGAATCATAGAACCAGGTTGTAAAGCTTTGCCAGGATATTGTTGTGACCTTCTAGCGGGAAGCTATACAATACCCGGTGTTAGAGAGACTGATTTATTTGATAGGGAAGTGGCAACTCAATGGGTCAAGGCCAAACACATGTCGTTTATTAAATCTACGGATCTTCCAGAGGCAGCAGAGGAGTTGCTCTTTTCTCAGCTATTCATAAGAGACTTTAATACTATGGGTGAATGGATGAGTCATTATGAAAGATGGTTTACACAGCAGAAAGTTTCGAAGTATATAATCAGCGGATTAAGGAGTTTTGAATGGATGGGGTTAGAATGGCGACTTCCATATTGGGATCGCCAATGGATGAATTTGTGGTACAATACAGATTTTGAATTTCGATGGAACCGCAATTTGTTCAAGCAATGGGCCAATGAACGTTACTTCACACCATTGGGATTAACAATGAGTGAAGAATCAGAGGAATCATTTAAAGCCAACAGTTGGAAAGAGAGATTGCGCGTACATTATCCTAATGTATTCTCGGTGTTAAAACGATTTGTTTTTTGGAGAAAGGCAGTAGACATCAACAATGCGAAGTATTTACAAAACAGTATTAGTAGACATTTAGAACAACATGGGATTCCCCCAAGACTGCAGGAATTAAATCCATTGCTTGCCCAATGGGTGTTGTTAAAAGTCGGCAAAAGCAATAAGCATAAATAACATTTCAAAATTCTTTTGAAATGTTAAGTGCTAGTTGATAGTGTTTTAGGTAGTAGTCGAAGAAATAATCAAAAAAAAAGATGCATAAAAACTTGTGTATGTAAAAAAAGGATGTACTTTTGCACCCGCTTTCAAACAAACAAACGTTCTTTGAGTCAGACGGAAAGCCTTTAACGAGTAGAGTAGCAGAAAAAAAATATTTAAAAAAAATATTAAATAAATGTTGCGGGAAAGAAAAAAGGTTGTATGTTTGCCGCCCGGTTCGACAGAGGTTGAATCGAGTGAAGTGAAAAAATGAAGTTCTTTGAAATAATGCAGCGATAAATTTTAGGTAAGAAAACAAATACCTGTCAATGCCAGGAAACAAATTA
>JACCDQ011502787.1_pt1 | contig 10716 bp, 7 predicted proteins | sample 7446031 | NCBI WGS metagenome assembly JACCDQ01 (sample SAMN15323442, study PRJNA562643) | freshwater metagenome | isolation source: river surface water | place: USA:Blue River Watershed | collected 2017-08-17
GGGGCGGCTGCCAAAGGAATGTGTCCTTCAGTTGCCAATAAACCAGACGTTGGGTCGATGCCGACCCAGCCAGCCCCTGGAATAAATACCTCGCACCAAGCATGAAGCTCAGCCACATTCTCTTGGCTCTCAGAGGGACTGTTTAAATTGTGCCAATCGGCAGTTGCTTCAATCAAATAACCTGAAACAAAGCGTGCGGCAATGCCCATGTGGCGACATAACTGAACCAATAGCCAGCTAGAGTCGCGACATGATCCAGAATTTAACTTTAGAGTTTCTTCGGTTGATTGAACGCCAGGTTCTAATCGGACCATATAACGCACTTTATTAAATACGAGTTGATTGAGGTAAACAACGTACTCAATCGTGCGTCTCTTCTCAGGTGGTATTGCTTTGATAAATTCTTGAAATAGTGGCCCGCATGGCTCAATTTCCAAGTATGGCGATAGTCCTGCCATCAAATTGGCTTCATATTTGAATGGGTGGTGCTCAGCTGCCGGCTCAACAAAAAAATCAAACGGATTGATTGTTTTTAATTCAGCCGTTAACTCAACATTGATTTCAAAGAAATTGGTTTTTTCATTGAACACCAATCTGGCCACGTGATTAGAGAACGGATCTTGTTGCCAGTTAATGAAATAAGTCCTTGGCTGAATCGTCAATTGATAAGAGCTGATGGGTGTTCTACAGTGCGGGGCAGGTCTCAATTTGATCAATTGAGGTCCCAATTGAACATCTTGGCTATATTGATATTGAGTGACGTGCTTCAGTGATACTTTCATGTTCATTCAATTATCTATGCAAGTCTTGTGCCAAAGTCAGTGAAATTAATAAAAAAGGGCTTAAAAGAGTTAAGCCCCTTTAAGCCCTGACAGAATACCAGTCAATGGATGATCAAGCTTCCATAATTGGAATTTGCTCAATCTTGGAGGCATTCTCTTGTTCAACGTAACGCGCAAGGAACGCACCGTTACTGCTCATTGGGAGTTTCGCCCATACGGTGTAACCTGCACCAGGAACAACACGCATCGGCTCACCTTTTTGGCTGAAAATCTCTTCAATCACAAAATCAGTGTTGCCACTTGGCTGAATAATTTCTAATTTATCGCCCACAGAGAAACGGTTCTTGACTTCAATCTTGACCAATTGCTTTTCGTTATCAACATCGACAACGTTACCAATATAGAGGCTGCGGCCTGATAGAGAGAAGCCGCGCAAGTAATTTTGATGGTCTTTGTCTGGGTGGCGAACATAAAAGCCATCGGTGTATCCGCGATTGGCTAAGCCTTCTAAATGACCCATCAATACTGGATTGAATGGACGTCCAGCCACAGCATCATCGATTGCAGAGCGATAGGCTTGGGCTGTTCTTGCCACGTAATAGGGAGATTTGGTTCTACCTTCAATCTTGAATGAATCAATGCCCATTTCAGTGAGGCGCTGAACGTGTTCAATCGCACGCAAATCTTTTGAGTTCAAGATGTATGTGCCGTGCATATCTTCTTCAATCGGCATCCATTCACCTGGACGATTGCCTTCTTCTAGAAGGTAGATGTCGCCAGTAGCATCTTCATCAGCTTTGGCTACTTTGTAGTCCCAACGGCATGAGTTAGTGCATGTGCCTTGATTTGGGTCACGATGGTTGAAGTAACCAGATAACAAGCAGCGACCAGAGTAAGCAATGCACAATGCACCGTGAATGAATACTTCGACTTCCATTTCTGGACAGTCTTGACGCACTGCTTCAATTTCATCAAGAGATAACTCTCTTGAAAGAATCACTCGGCTAACGCCCACTGAACGCCAAAACTTGGCAGCGTGACCATTCACTGTGTTGGCTTGCACTGATAGGTGGATTGGCATATCTGGCCAATTTTCACGAACCAACATGATCAAACCTGGATCTGACATGATCAATGCATCTGGTTTCAGGGCAATCACGGGCTCCATGTCTTTGACATAGGTGCGGGTTTTTGCGCCATGAGGGAAGATGTTTGAAACCAGGTAAAAATTCTTACCTTGAGCATGAGCTGTCTCAATGCCTTCACGTAAAACTTCAATATTGCCGAAGTCATTGTTGCGAACTCGCAAAGAATATCTTGGCTGACCAGCATAAACGGCCGTCGCACCGAAGTCGAAGGCGGTGTTGAGCATGGTCAGGCTACCAGCAGGGGCTAAAAGTTCAGGTGTTTTCATAGCCCGTATTTTAGGTGTTTTCAAGCCTTTTTGCCCATGAAGCCTATCTTTTGCCTAGGGGTATTTCAGATTGTGAGCAAAAAAAGCTCTTAATTGAGAGAAATGCCTTCAGAACTGAAGAAAAATAAATGAAATGGATTGCTTTGTGAGCTATCTAGAAAGCCTCTAGAAACGTTCATTCGGCCCTAGATGACGCCATTGGCCCACAGGAAGATTACCCAGGGGAATTTGTCCAATACGAATGCGTTTTAGACCAATGACTTTTAAACCAACCAATTCACACATGCGACGAATTTGACGTTTTTTACCTTCACGCAAAACAAAGCGCAATTGATCGGTGTTTTGCCAGCTCACTTTGGCAGGTTTCAGTGTTTCATCATCCAGTTTTAAGCCATGATTGAGTAGACGTAAACCTTCTGCAGTTAGAGTGCCTTCAACACGTACCAAATACTCTTTTTCAATCGGACTGTTTTCACCAATCAAGAGTTTGGCGATTCGTCCGTCTTGAGTTAATACCAATAAACCACTTGAATCAATATCCAAGCGACCAGCAGGAGCTAAACCTCGGGTATTGAACTTGCCGGGAAGATTGGCTGAAAGCTGATGAACAAACTGATTCTCTGGTGTGATCAGCGAGGCAGCTGGTTTGTATTCTCGATCTTCGTCAAAGTGAGAAATATAGCCAACTGGTTTATTCAGAATAATGGTGTAGCGACGCGCTTGTTGTGCGATAGCCGCTTTCTTCAATTCAATTTTTTGGTTAGGAAAAGCTCTGGCGCCTAATTCACTCACCACTTCGCCATCAACCAATACCAAGCCCTGCTCGATATAGTTATCAGCTTCGCGTCTTGAGCAAATTCCTTGCTCAGACATTAGTTTTGAAATGCGTACTTTTTCCACGGAGTTGATTATCGCTTAGTTAGCATGTCACAGCCAAAATCAGTCACATCAAACTACTCATCACGGCTGAGGAGTTTGACTATTTTCTTTGAATGATTCTGTTAAGGCCACTTGTAGTTTGGTGTGGATCTTCACCAGTTGTTTGCGCAAAAGGTAAATGATTGTGCCCATTAAAATGACCAAGATGAAGAGCATGCCTACCGGAGGCAGAATGCTTGAGCTCAAGGCTGATACCAAAACCATCAAAGAAACAATTGCTAGTACTGGCATCAATTGAGTGAATAACATCTGTGTGGCGACAGTATCTTCAGTTGAATGTTTTTTAGAATGAAGTCTTGCGTCGGCCAATAACATGCCAAGGGCCTCTAATTTTCGATAAATAGCGAATAAGAATGGCGCTGATAGTAATAGGCTGGTAGCCCACATGAAGGCTTGCTGATAAATCTCAGTGAACCAAATCAGATGCCCCGTATCAACATAGCTATTGATGAAGGTAAAAACTTTTGTGGCTGACAAGAATAGGGTGATGACCACGCAAGCATTCACGAAAACATGAAATGTGATTCTTCGTACGAATGGCCTTATATCTGAACGCATCTGATCATCAGAGCGAATTTGACCAAGCCACTCTGAATATTGCACAAACACATTTTTAATTGGACTTGGAATGCGTTTGCCCATCCAATCACTCAATGGATCAGATCCTTTGATCAAGTAAGGTGTGAAGAGGGTGGTGATGGTTGAAACGGCTACCACGATTGGATACAAAAAGTCACTGGTCACGTTAAGAGTCAAGCCGAGCGATGCAATGATGAATGAGAACTCTCCGATTTGCGCTTTACCCATGCCCACGCGCATGGATGTTCTACCATCATGGCCAGTAACGAAAGTACCCATGCTGCATGAAATAACTTTAATGGCTATCACGGCAAAACTGATGAGCGCAATCGGAACGGCATATTTCCAAATGACACCAGGATCAAGCAAAAGACCAATGGTCACGAAGAAGATAGCAATGAACATGTCTTTGACTGGTTCAATTAATTTTTCAATTGAATGAATATGACGAGACTCTGCCATGATGGCGCCAATTAAAAACGCACCCAAAGCAACGCTGTATTCCATCTTGATCACCAGCAAGCAAAAGCCAAAACATAGACCTAGAACAGTGACCAGCAACATTTCCTTGCGATGAAACTTTGCTACGACATTCAATAAACGTGGGATTAGCAAGATGCCAGCTGCCAAAGAGATGGTCATGAATAAAATCAACTCGCCAATGGTCATGGCTGCATCCATCGCTGCTAATTGGCCGGTTGTGGCGATACCGGTGAGCATCACGATCAAACTGATGGCTGCAATATCCTCAACAATCAAAATGCCATAAATAAGATGTGCAAACTTTTCTTTTTTTAAGCCAAGCTCTTCAAGAGCTTTGACAGTGATGGTGGTGGATGAGATTGCCATCATCGCGCCTAAGAAGATGGCATCCATCGATGACCAATTAAAGAATCGCCCAATTTCATAGCCAGCCCATATCAAGAGCACAATTTGAGCAATCGCCGCCACGAATGCGGTTGCGCCAACCTTGGCCAGCTTTCTTAAGCTGAATTCGAGACCTAAGCCAAACATCAAGAAGACAACGCCAAGCTCCCCAAGGGTTTTAATGGTCTTCTCGTCAGAAATAAATGGAACAGCGCTTGTATATGGCCCGATAATGAGGCCCGCAATGATGTAGCCCAAAACGACTGGTTGTTTTAGGTAATGAAAGATCACCGTAACCACGCCGGCAGTGAGCATGATCACTGCCAAGTCCTTGATGAAATCTACTCCATGCATATGTTTGGTCTCTTTTTAAATTTAACCGCGATAATGTGATTATGGCTTTAATTGTTTTAAATGACGCAAAACTGGCTTTTGGCCACGTAGACCTGCTAGCTGGGACTCAATTCTCACTCGAAACCAGTGAGCGCATTGGCTTGATTGGCCGAAACGGTACCGGTAAGTCGTCACTGCTGAAGATTTTAGCGGGTTTAGAAAAACTTGATGATGGTAGCCTTCAATATCAACAGGGCTTGCGCATGGCTTATGTTGCGCAAGAGCCGATTTTTGATCCTGTTGAGACAGTCTTTCATGCAGTTTCTAAAGGGGTCGCAGAAGTCAAAGCTCTCAGAGAAGAATATGAAGAGCTGAGTGTTGCTGAATGGAATGATGACTCTCATCATCGTTTGGATGAAATTCAGTCTCAGCTAGAGGCTATGAGTGGATGGAACTGGGAGCAACGCGTTCACGAAACTTTGGATCGTTTGCATTTGGATCCAGATGTTGCAATCGGTTCGTTATCGGGCGGTAACCGTAAACGAGTGGCTTTAGCACAAGCATTGGTGGCAGTTCCTGATGTTCTTTTCTTGGATGAGCCTACGAACCACTTGGATCTAGATTCAATCACTTGGCTGGAAGAATTGTTAAAAGCATTCAAGGGCTCTGTGGTTTTGATCACCCATGATCGTGCATTCTTAGATGCCGTCAGTACTCAGATTGTTGAGTTGGATCGAGGTATCTTGAGAAGCTATCCAGGAAACTTCACAGCTTATGAAACATTAAAAGAGCAGGAGATCGCTTCTGAGGCGCTGGCCAATGCCCGAGCAGATAAATTGTTAGCGCAAGAAGAAGTGTGGATTCGTAAAGGTGTTGAGGCCCGTCGAACCCGAAGTGTTGGCCGTATTGCTCGGCTTGAAAAGCTCAGAGAATTGCGAGCTGCACGAAGAGATGCGATGGGGCAGATCAAGTTATCGGTTGCATCAGGCAATCGCAGCGGAAAAATCGTGGCCGATTTAGAAAATGTCAGCAAATCCTATGATCGCCCGATTGTGAAAGACTTCACTGCCACCATCTTGCGTGGTGACAAGGTTGGCTTGTTGGGGCCTAACGGAGCGGGCAAGACAACTTTGCTTAAATTGATTCTTGGATCCATTCAGCCTGACACTGGGGCTGCCACGATGGGCTCTCAAATTGATGTGGCTTATTTTGATCAAATGCGTGAGGGTCTTGACCTGAACGCAACATTAGAAGATTACATCAGCCCTGGTAGTGAATGGATTGAAATCAATGGTGTGCGCAAGCACGTTAAAAGTTATCTGAATGATTTTTTATTCTCCCCTGAAAGAGCCAATTCACCAGTGAGTACTTTATCGGGTGGTGAGCGCAATCGACTTTTATTGGCCAGATTATTTGCCAGACCAGCCAACGTCTTAGTTCTTGATGAGCCAACCAATGACTTGGATATAGATACCTTGGAATTGTTGGAGCAATTACTGCAAGACTACAAAGGCACTGTTTTTCTGGTCAGTCATGACAGAGCGTTTTTAGATAATGTGGTCACATCCATCATCGCTCATGAAGGCGATGGTTTTTGGCGTGAATATGAAGGTGGCTACGAAGATTGGAAGATCCAAAAGAAGAGATCCGAAGAGTATCGAAGTAACCAGTCTGGAAATACTGAGTCTGCCAAATCAAAATCTTCCATATCAGAGCCTGTCAAAGTAGCATCAACAAAAGAAGTCTCGAAACCCCCAAAGTCATCGGTACAAAAGTTAAATGGCAAAGAGCGCGCAGAGCTTGAGGCCATTCCCTCTCAAATCGATGATTTGGAGAGGGAGCAAGCCAGTATCAGTGAGAGCTTGGGTGACCCAGAGATTTATAAGAACAGGCCTGCTGATGTGATCACGTTACAAGAAGATCTGAAAATCATTGAAGCAAAGTTAAGTGATTTGATGTCTCGCTGGGAAGAACTTCTGGCGCGCTCAGACTCTTAATGATTGCTCTGTCAGTGAAGTGCTGCATAAATTGCTGCTGCGATGAGTGTGGCGCTTCCTAAAAGAGCGCTGATCACACTGCGCTTATTTTTAGGATTCATTTTCCCAAAATCATATTGAAATTTTTCTGATGCAATGTGTGCCAATGGGGCGCCGAGTTGATCAAGACTGGTTTCCACGGAGTCAATCATCTCGGCTGGACCGCAAATCAAAAACTGCGCAGTCTCAAGATTGATTTGTTGCGAACGCAATATTCCTTCTAGTGTTGGAGTATCTAATGCCCCAGTTAGACCTTGCCACTCTTTTGAAGGTTCGGAAACCAGTTGAATCACCTCAAGGTTCTTGAATGATTCAATCTTCACCATCTCTTGAAGATTAATCGCTTGTTCTATCACTCGATTGCCGTAAATCAATAAGATTTTCTTATTCAAGAGTGCTACATCTTGATCACGTTCTATTTGGCGCAAGATACTGAGCATCGGAGCTATGCCAACACCGCCTGCAATTATGATCAGTTGATCGTTCTTTACTGAAAATGCCTCAGCCCCAAAGTTGCCATAGGGCCCATCCACGAACACTTGCTGACCATTTTGTAATTGACTGATTTGATGTGTGAAGTCACCCACATCTTTAATCAAAAAGCTTAATTCAGAGGAGTTTGGATGCGAACAGGATGCAATAGAAAATGGGTTCTCTGGGAGCGGAGAGCTGCTAGCAATTTTTAACCAAGCAAACTGACCCCCTTGATGCTTCATCTTCTTTGCTTTTGAGTGTTTGATCACCAGTTCCAAAATCTTCAAAGATACCTCTTTGATGGAAACCACCTCGTATGCATTTTTATTTTGTAACAGAGGTTTGAATAGATAAGTCCAGACTAGGCTCAATATTGCCAGTCCCAGCATTAACTGCCAATATGCTCTCATCCAAACTTCTTGTGCATACCTACCAGCATCCATGGTATGAATAAAGCCAATGATGGCAATGACCAATGCCAAGATAACATGGCTCAATCTCCAGGACTCATAACTGATCTCAGAATTTTTTCTCGTGATTGCAAAGCCAATCAAAAAAATCAAGGCAATCAAACTCAGCATGCCTGTTAAGCCTGATGTGAGAGTCAGACCTATAAAGTTTTGATGAGATGCAGCGGTCATCCAAGCAGGTTGACTTGGTAGGGTGTACATGAAGGGGTGGAGCAGTAAAAAAACCAAGGCAGTTCTGGCAAATAACTGATGAACTTGTAAGACCCAGTCGATGCCTAAGACCTTGGATAGCAGTTTTACTCGGCCAGACAGCCAAAACTCAATCAGGACAATATTGAAGCCAATCATGGCAAGACTTGAAGAAAGCTCATCAAGCCATGGTCTATTGGGTAGATTGAGCGTCATAGAAATACCCAGTGGTAGCAAAACAAGGCTGAGGTAAATCAATAAGCTGACACAGCTGAAAACATTTAAGGTCATATTCCCATTATGATTGGGTAAGCAAGTTATTTCTAGCAGAAATGATAAATTTATAAGCAATAAGAACACCAATCACACTGATCACCATGAGAACATTTTTAGCTGCACCACCTGTATCAGCCTTTGCCATGGTCATGGGTTTGTCTGGTTTGTCTTTGACTTGGTCAAAGTTTTCTCATGTGTCTCAAATTCAATTGGCACAAGATGTTTCTTTGGTATTTGGCTTATTGGCCATTTTTGTGTTTTTGGTCCTGGCTGTGGGTTTGGTTCGCAAGCAATTACAGGCGCCTGAAAAATTAGTTGAAGAGTGGAATCATCCGGTGAAGTCTTCATTCTTCGGAGCTATTTCAGTGGGTGTTTGTCTTTTAGCTGCGGTGATTGTTCCATATTCATTTCAAGTGGCTGAAGTTGTTTGGATCTTCGGTGCCGGTTTGCATTTGCTTGCTTTATTGGCTGTTGTGAACGCTTGGGTGCATCGCGAAAGTTTGCAAGCAGCTCATGCCTGTCCAGTTTGGTTCATTCCGGCGGTGGGTAATGTGGTGATTCCTTTGGCTGGAGTGAAGTTAGGTTATTTTGAAATCTCTTGGTTCTTTTTCGGTGTTGGTCTGATCTTTTGGGTAGTGCTTTTAGCGTTGGTGATGCATCGCTTGATGTTTGTTCAGCCACCTTTACCTGACCGCCTCAAGCCTACGATGGCGATATTTTTAGCTCCACCAACAGTGGCTTTCTCATCATGGCTTTTGTTGACACAAAGAACAGTCGAGCAGGGTCTTGATCCTTTTGCGCATATTCTGATTGCGATCGGATTCTTCTTCGCCTTCTTTCTGATCACGCAATTTAAAAAGTTCGCACAATTACCTTTCTTTATGTCGTGGTGGGCTTATTCATTCCCATCAGCATCATTCACAGTGGCAGCATTTAACTATGCTTTGTTTGTACCAACTGCTATTTACTTTGCTTACATGGCTTTGATTTTTACAACCATCTTGATTGTTGGTTTATTCATCAGGACTTTGATGGCCATTCACATGAAAGACCCTCATTGGGTTGATTGAAGATTTCCCACACTTTCGTTGTTGAGAATCATTCTCATGTAAGATGACGCTGGTAGTTCACTCATTTTGCACAAGCCAGCCGTTCTCTCCTTTTAGCAAGCCAGTGCCTATTTTTATAGGAGGGCTTATGTGCAGTACGTTTCACGATATTCGTAAAAGCTTTGCTTCGTTGAGAGTTGAGAAAAAACACCGACATCGAGAGATTGCATCATTTCTAAATGTCACAGAAGTTGAATTGATAGACGCGCATGTTGGCGTCACAAAATTAGAATCAATCAAGTCATTCCCCAATCTGGCAAGGGCGATCAGGTTGAAGCCATCATGGTCAAACATCATCAAAGATATTCAGGGGTTTGGCGAGGTCATGAGTTTGACCAGAAATGCTCATGCAGTTCATGAAAATTTAGCTTTTTATAAGCAAGCATCAGCCAGCGATGATATTGGGATTGTGACATCTGATGAACTGGAGATTCGTTTGATATTTGAACGATGGGAGTATGGATACCTGTTTGAAGAATGTAAGTCCACTGTTCTTCAGCGCAGCATTCAATTCTTTGATGAGTTTGGTGCATCAGTTCATAAGATCTTTCTCTTGCCTCATAGTCATCATTGGTATTTTGATGAGCTTGCTAAAAGATGGGCTGATTCAAATCAAGATCCAGGAATCATTGTTCATGAAAAATTAGAGCATGATCAGCATTCAGAAAGAAGCACATTGACCACCATGATTGAAGAGCAATTGGCCAATCAGAGCGAGTTGATTGGGCTTGGTGAAATGCAATCTTTCTTAAATGCTGCCGTTAAGGCCAAGTTGCCCTTGCTCATCACTCTGCAAAATCATGGTGCCAGTCAATCTCATGATGGAGTGATTCATGAAATAGAAGAGCGCAAGGATTGGTTACACCTAAGCAATCAACAATTCAATGCTCATTTGCAATTAAGCCAGACGCTCAAAGTTTTCGTTAATCATCAGGTAAGTCCATATTCAATTGAGATATTTGATGATAAGTTCGATCTTTTGGTTTTGATTTCCCTTTCTGCAAAAGCCAGCCCAGTTGATAGGGAGGTCTGGGAGGGTTTGCCAGAGATGGCCAGGGCAAGAGAAATGAGTCTTTTGGAATAAACCAGCACCTTTTAGATAAAAGGAATAAAATAGCAAGACTGATATGCGTATATCGGGGCCGACATGGTTTCGACGTGGATTGCAAAGCATTGAGGGCATACCGAGGACCCGTCATCTCGTAAAACAATGGGAATGTAATAACTGCTAACGACGAACGTTACGCA
>JACCDQ010532802.1_pt1 | contig 10714 bp, 8 predicted proteins | sample 7446031 | NCBI WGS metagenome assembly JACCDQ01 (sample SAMN15323442, study PRJNA562643) | freshwater metagenome | isolation source: river surface water | place: USA:Blue River Watershed | collected 2017-08-17
GAAGTGGCCCCAACAGAGAGCCATTTGTGTTGTGGTTCGGCCGGCACCTATTCGGTGTTGCAGCCCGAGCTGTCTTACCAGCTGCGCGATCGCAAGCTGGGGCACCTGCAACCCTTGGGTGCATCGGTCATTGTGTCTGCCAACATCGGTTGCATTGGGCACTTGCAGTCTGGCACTGAAACGCCCGTCAAGCACTGGGTTGAGGTGCTGGATGCCGCGCTTGCTGTTTAAACCTTCAGCGCCTCTTCAATGTCAGCAGCCAGCTTGGCAGGCGCATCTTGGGGCGCATAGCGTTTGATGACGCTGCCATCGCGGGCCACCAAAAATTTGGTGAAGTTCCACTTGATGGCCCGGGTGCCCAAAATACCGGGGGCTTGGGCGGTGAGCCATTGCCACAAAGGGTGCGCGCCCGGCCCGTTGACTTCGACCTTGGCCATCACAGGGAATGTGACGCCGTGGGTGCGCTGGCAGAACGCCAAAATGCTTTCGTTGCTGCCGGGGTCTTGACCGCCGAACTGGTTGCAAGGAAACCCCAACACCACCAGGCCTTGGTCGGTGTATTGCTCGTGCAAGGCCTGCAAGCCAGACAATTGGGGCGTGTACCCGCAGGCGCTGGCGGTGTTGACCACCAGCAGCACCTGGCCACGGTACAAGGCCAAAGGCCACTCTTGGCCAGTGGATGAGTGTGCGGTGAAATCAAACGCTGTGGTCATGGTCAGCCGTGCAAGTCGTCGCGTCGGGCAATCTCCAGCAGGCGCTCGAGTTCGTGGGGATGCACCCGCTCGTTGTGCGCGTGCCAACGCTTGATCACCCACATCACACCGGCCACCACCAAACCAAAAGCGGTGATGGCACCGAACGCCGACATTCCCATGCCGGTAGAAAAGCTGTACATAAAGCCCAGCACCAAGATACACGCCTGCTCATTGAAATTTTGCACCGCAATTGAGCGCCCAGCGCCCATGAGGTTGTGGCCACGGTGTTGCAGCAAGGCGTTCATGGGAACCACCAAAAACCCACCCAAGCCGCCCAAGACGATCAAAAACGGCGCGGCCAGCCAAACGTTGTCAATAAAGTTCATGAGGACCACCAACAGGCCCATGGCAATGCCCAGCGGCATCACCCCCGTGGCTTGATCCAGCCGCATGCGCATAGAAGCCACCACCGCCCCCACCGCGGTGCCTATGGCCACCACACCCACCAGAGACGACGCCTGCGTGGTCGTGTAGCCCAGGGCCGCGGCCGCCCAAGCCAGCACGATGTAGCGCAAATTGCCACTCACCCCCCAAAAAAGGGTGGTGGTGGACAGGGAGATCTGCCCCAAACGGTCGCGCCACAAACGGGTGTTGCAAATCCAGAAATCGGGCAACAACGCCAAGGGGTTGCTGGGCATGTGCCGCGGCGCCGCACCGGTGAGCGGAATGCGGGTGTTGAACCAGGCGGCCAAGGCGTAAACAAACACCAGCCCCACAATGGCCGCCTCGGGGGCAGTGTCCAACCCGGTGTGGACGCCCGGAATGTCTATCGACAGCAAGTGGCCGGACAACACCGGCCCCACCAACTGCCCGCCCAGCACCACACCCAAAATAATGGATGCAATGGTGAGCCCTTCGATCCAGCCGTTGGCCTTGACCAACTGAGACGGCGGCAACAGCTCTGTGAGGATGCCGTACTTGGCAGGCGAATACGCAGCGGCCCCCAAACCAACCACCGAATACGCCAGCAAGGGGCTGATGGGGGTGAGCATCAACAAACACCCGGTTACCTTGATGGCGTTGCTGATGAACATGACGCGCCCTTTGGGCTTGGCGTCGGCAAACGCCCCCACAAACGGCGCCAGCACCACATAAAACAGGGCAAACATGGGCACCAAAGCGGCACTTTGCCACTCCGGGGCTTGACGGCTGCGCAACAACTCCACGGCCACAACGAACAACGCGTTGTCGGCCAGCGAGCTGAAAAACTGCGCCGTCATGATGGTGTAGAAGCCGCGCTTCATGTCGTGTGAGGTCTGCGGTAATGGTCGGTTGAAACGCGCTGTCGTGCAAGGGCATGGCTTGCGCCACAATCTCGCTGTCTCCTGGCAATTGAGGCGGGTTATAGCATGCCGCAACACCCCCTACCGTTTTGGGGTTGCCGGGGTGTTTCATTGTTGTCAATTAATGCCATGCCGCGCCCCATCAAAGCCACGGTCCACCAGGGCGCCCTGCGCCACAACCTGCAACGTTTGCGCCAGTCTGCGCCAGACGCCCGGATTTGGGCCGTGGTCAAAGCCAATGCCTACGGGCACGGCATTGAACGCGCTTTTGGCGGCCTGCGCGGCGCAGATGGTTTTGCCCTGTTGGACTTGACCGAAGCTCAGCGCCTGCGAGCGCTGGACTGGAGGGGCCCGATTTTGCTGCTGGAAGGGGTGTTTGAGGCGCGGGACCTGGAACTGTGTTCGCGGCTGAACCTGTGGCATGTGGTGCACTGCAACGAGCAAATTGACTGGTTGGCCGCCCACAAAACCCACACCCCCCACCGCGTGTTCTTGAAAATGAATTCGGGCATGAACCGGTTGGGCTTCAAGCCCGACGCCTTTCGCGCCGCCTGGGCCCGGCTGGACGCACTGCCCCAGGTGGAAGAAATTTCGCTGATGACCCATTTCAGCGACGCAGACGGCCAACGCCAAGGGCGCGATGGCATCGCGCATCAAATGGCCCTTTTTTCAGCCACCACCCACGACCTGCCCGGTGAACGCAGCCTGTGCAACAGCGCCGCCACCCTGCGCCACGCAAACGAGCCCCTGGCGGCCGATTGGGTGCGCGGCGGCATTGCCCTGTACGGCAGCGCCCCCGACCACCCCAGCCACAGCAGCGCCGACTGGGATTTGCGCCCCACCCTCACCCTCAGCAGCCAGTTAATTGGCATTCAGCAGTTGGCTGCGGGCGATACCGTGGGCTACGGTTCCACCTACGTGGCGCAATCCCAGCAACGCATCGGCATTGTGGCGTGTGGTTACGCCGACGGCTACCCGCGCCACGCCTGCGGCCTCGGCGAGGCGACCGCACCCGTGCTGGTACAGGGTGTGCGCACACGTTTGGTGGGGCGCGTCAGCATGGACATGCTGGCCGTGGACCTGACGCCCGTGGAAGCCCAAGGCACCCCATGTGCGGTCGGAGACGAGGTGGTTTTGTGGGGGCACAGCCGCCACGGCAACCAGCTGCCGGTGGACGAGGTGGCGCAAGCCGCGGGCACCATTGCCTACGAACTGCTGTGTGCCGTTGCCCAGCGGGTGCCGTTTGAGGAAGATGAACGGTAGGACTTCATGCAGCCTTCATGTTAGGTACGTTGAATGGCACCCGTGAACACGTTTTCACGCGTTTAATCACCCTTAAAAGCAAGGAACCTGACCATGAAGATGGGCACCCTTTCAGCCACCCCAGTTTGGGACCCGTTTGTTCGCCTTTTTCATTGGAGTTTGGTGAGCTGCGTGGTGCTCAACCAGTTCATTCTGGAAGAGGGGGAAACAGCCCACCAGTGGGTGGGCTATGCCGCCACGGCGCTGGTGTTGGCACGGGTGGTGTGGGGCTTCGTGGGCACCCGCCACGCACGGTTCACAGATTTTTTTCCGACACCTGAGCGTTTGCGCAACCATGTGCAGGCGCTGAGGCGTGGGGAACAACCCGCCTACGACGGCCACAACCCCTTGGGCGCCTTGATGATGTTGGGTCTGATGGCCTTGATATTGGCACTGGGTTTGACCGGATGGCTGCAGGGAACCGACGCCTTTTGGGGCGAAGAGTGGCTGGAAGAGTTGCACGAAGTGCTGGCCAATGGCCTGATTTTGGCGGCCGGGCTGCATGCGGCCGCAGCCATCGTCATGGGCCGTTTGGAACGGGTGCGCCTGGTGCGTGCCATGATCACAGGTGTAAAAGAACACTACTGACCCGTTTATGCGATTGCTGCTGCTGGAAGATGACCCCACATTGGGCGAAGGCCTGCGCGACTACCTGCTCAGCGACGGGCACGTGGTGGACTGGTGCACCACCCTGGCCCAGGCCAAGATGCTCGCCAACGAGCCCTACGACGCCTGGTTGCTGGACTGGAACTTGCCCGATGGCTCTGGCGTGGACTGGTTGCGGACGCTGCGGTCACTGGGTGCCAAAACCCCGGCATTGGTACTCACCGCGCATGACTTGCTGGCCGACCGCATACAGGGGCTGGACAGTGGCGCCGACGATTTTTTGGTCAAACCCTTTGCGCCCGAAGAGCTCGCCGCCCGCTTGCGTGCCGTTACCCGCCGGGCCGCAGGCAGTGCACAGCGCAAGGCATTTGGCGCGGTAGAGATCGACCTGACCGCCAAAGCAGCTTGGCTCAACGGCCAGGGAGTCGACCTGACCGCCCGCGAGTGGGCGATTCTGGAAGCCTTGGTCTTGCGGGCCGGGCGCATAGTGTCCAAGTCCGATCTGGAAGCCTTGGTGTGCGGCTTTGACAGTGAATTGGCCAGCAACTCCCTTGAAGTCCACGTGTTCAAGCTCCGCAGCAAACTGGGCAAAAGCTTTATTGAAACCGTGCGCGGCCTGGGTTACCGCGTCCCCCTGCTTTGAGCCATGAACATGGGCGCGCAAATCCCCTCCATTCGGCACCGCGTTACCAAAACGCTGCTGGGCATCTCATTGATCTGGGGGGTGTTGGTGGCGGCGGTGGTCTGGGGCGTGGTTCGTCATGAAATTGATGAATTGATGGACCAAGGGCTGCGCGAATCGGGCGAAACCATCTACAGCGTGTTGGAACCGGCATGGCACACGGCGCAAAAAGCACCCCAACCCCAGCAGCATTCGGCATACGAAGAACACCTGATCTGGCAGATCATCGAGGTGTCAACCGGGCAGGTGGTTCACCGCTCCCACAAAGCGCCCACCACGGCCTTGCAGACCCAGCCACAACGCGACCTGACCCGCTCTGCCGACGGGCAGTGGCGCGTCATGACCATGGCCTTGGAACATGACAGCACCCACTTTTTGTTGGTTGCGCAAAGCGAATGGGAACGCGGCGAGTCCAGAACCGAAGCCGTGTTGCTGACCCTGCTGGGTGCCTTGCTGATGGGGGCGTTTGCCACCTTGATGCTGAGTTTGCTGATCCGCAAGGAATTGCAGCCCCTCTCGGACCTGTCGAACGCGGTGCAAACCCACGACCCTTTGCAGCCGGGCACTGCCTTGCCCGCGCCCCAGCGTGCCGAATTGGCCCCCATGGTGCTGGCAATACAAGGGCTGGGGCAACGGCTGGCACAGCGGGTGATGAGCGAGCGCGCCTTTTCGGCCCATGCGGCCCACGCCATGCGCACGCCCCTGGCCGGCATTGACACGCAGCTGGCCGTTGCCATACGGGAGGCCCCGCCCACCCTGCAACCGCGCTTGATGCGGACCCGGGATGCCACCCGGCGCCTGAGCCACGTGATGCGCGCTTTGTTGACCATGTTTCGCAGCGGCACCGAACCCAAACCTCAGCAAGTGAGCATAGGCACCCTGTTGTCCCCCTGGTCCTTCGATCGACTCGCCATCGAGACCGACGGCAGTGAAGTGGTCAACGCCGACCCCGATTTGCTGGGTGCAGTTTTACTCAACCTGCTGGACAACGCCTGCCAGCACCACGCAACACGCATCCACATCACCCGTTCGCGCTCCGCCCAGGGCTTGCAAACCCTGCGTCTGCATGACGACGGCCAAGGCTGCCCCCCAGAGCGGCTGCAGCATTTGCGCAAAGCGCTGCAAACGCACGACCACCACCCCGAAACAGGCTTGAAAGGCCTGGGGCTGATACTGGCTGACTTGGTGATGCAAGCCCATGGCGGCCAGGTAACGCTGGCAGATGTGACACAAGGCTTTTGCGTGGAATTGCAGTGGCCCGACCTGCCATCTCGTCAATAGTCCGGCAACAGCCACCCCTTGCGGTGGGCCAGCCACTGCAACATTTGCAGGCTGAACACCGCCCCCAGAACGGTCGCAGCCACCCCACCCCACTGCAGCCACCCCAAGGTGGCAAAACCAAAGGTTGACGCCAACAGGGGCCAAGTCGTTACCAGCAGCACCGCCACGCCGGTTCCGCCCAGCACCCAACCGGTAACGCCACCCAGTTTCAGCCAAGCTTGTTGCCACCCTTGCCGTTTGCTGCGCATCAGCAAAATCAACAACGCGTTGGCGCACACCAAGGCTGCAAACGCTGCGGTTCGGGCCACATCAGCCTGCCAGCCATTGCCCAAGGCGGCCCAGTACAAACCCACCACCGCTGCAGACACCACACCCCCCAAAAACAAGGCCTGAACCACATGGCCCCAGGTGATCAAGGGAGCGCCCGCCACTCTGGGCGGTTGTTGCATGGACCGTGCGTCATCCTCCTGGGCTTCAAACACCACCGAACACGACGGATCGATCACCAGCTCCAGAAATGCAATGTGAATGGGCAACAGCACCAGCGGCAAACCCAACAGCACCGGCAGCACCGACAGCACGATGATGGGAATGTGAACCGCTAAGGTGTAAATCAGAGCCTGGCGCAGGTTGGCAAAAATTCTTCGTCCCAAGCGGATGGCGTCCACAATCGCGCTGAAATCGTCGTGCAGCAACACCAGCGATGCGGCTTCGCGGGCCACGTCGGTGCCACGCTGGCCCATGGCAATGCCAATGTGGGCGGCTTTCAACGCGGGCGCGTCGTTTACCCCGTCGCCTGTCATGGCCACCACCTCGCCGCGGGCTTGCAAGGCGCGCACCAACATCAGTTTTTGTTGTGGAGAAACGCGAGCGAACACGTCGACCCCCGCCACCCGCCGCGCCAATTCAGCGTCGTCCAGGGCTTGCAAGTCCGCGCCGGTCAGCACTGTGTGGGCGTTCAACCCGGCTTGGGTGGCAATGGCCCGAGCGGTGCGTGGGTGGTCGCCGGTGATCATGACCACGCGTATGCCCGCTTGGCGGCACTGCGCCACCGCTTGGGGCACCTGCTCCCGCAGGGGGTCGGCCAAACCGATCAAGCCCAACCATTCAAAATCAAAATCGTGCTGCGTGGTGGGCCACTCTTGCGCCACGTGGTGCCTTGCTTTGGCCACCGCCAGCACCCGCAGTCCCTGATCGGCCATGGCCGCAGCCTGCGCGGCCACCACCGCACGCTCTGCAGCCGGCAAGTGGCACAGCTCGGCCATGGCCTCGGGGGCCCCTTTGGCCGCCACCACATCGTGCTGGCCCGAGCCGTCCCGCCACAGGTGCGACATGGCCAACAGTTCTGGCGAGAGCTCGTATTCGCGCGCCAAAGCCCATTCGGGGTGCAGGTGGTGGGTGTCCTCCAGGTGCTGCGCTGCCAGCGCATGAAAAGCCTGCTCCATCGGGTCGTGGGGGTCGATTTCACTGGCCAGCACGGCGTACTCCAGCAGCTCGTGGCAACGCTTTGGCAAGTCGCCTGACTCCAATCCCAGCGTATTGACGACTTCGCCATGCACGCTCAGTGCGGCCACGGTCATGCGGTTTTGCGTCAGGGTTCCGGTCTTGTCCACGCACAGCACGGTGGTTTCGCCCAGCGCTTCTATGGCGTTGAGTCTGCGCGTCAGCACCTGCCGAACGGCCATGCGCCGCGCGCCCAAAGCAAAGAACACGATCATGATGACCGGGAACTCCTGCGGCAACAAACTCATGGCCAGGGTGATGCTGGCCAGCAAAGCCTCGAGCCATGACCCGCGCAGCATCCAGAAGGCCCCTGCAAACAACAGGCAAACAACCAGGCCAAACCACACCAGGCGCCGGGTAAATTTTGCAACCTCTTCCCGCAACGGCGAAGCCTCGAACTCTATGCCCTGCAACGAGTGTCCGATGCGGCCCAGTTCGGTGTGTTCGCCCGTGGCGGTAACACGCACCAGCCCCTGCCCGCGCACCACCAAAGTGCCTGCAAACACGCTGTCCTGGTCCGATTGCTTGGCAACAGCCACCGACTCACCGGTCAACATCGACTCATCGGTGGCCAACTCGTGTGCCTGCAGCACCTGCCCATCGGCCGCAACGCGGTCTCCTTCGGACAACACCAGCAGGTCGCCCGTGACCACCTCGCGCCCGGCAATGCGCTTGGCCACCCCGCCGCGCAACACCAAGGCGCGCGGGCTGGACAAATCGCGCAAGGTGTCCAGCGCTCTGTCGGTGCGCCGCTCCTGCAACACAGTCACCGCCACAATGATGACGACAAAACCCAGCAAAGCCATGGCCTCGTGGGCATCGCCTATGACCCAATAAACAGCCCCGGCACCCAACAACAACAAAAACATGGGCTCGCGCACCACCTCCCAGACGATGTTGAGCAGTGTGCGGCGCCGGGCAGGGTTCAGCTCGTTGGGCCCGTCAACACCCAGCTTGAGGGCGGCCTGTTCGGGGTCCAAGCCTTGTAAATGCTCCATGTTCATGGGGTCAATCATCACACAGGTTCGAGTCGCCTATTGTACCCCTGGGGGTATATTGGTATACTTCGGGTGATTGGAGGACACCTCATGCGAACCCACCCGTTTTCTGCCTCGGCAACCCTCAACAGCACTCGCACGCATCGGCGCGTGGGCGGGGTTGCCATTGCCGCTGCGCTGGCGCTGATGTTGGCCCCTTGGCAAGCCCTGCATGCGGCGGGCCCAGCGGTGCCTGTGATGCAGGTGTCGGCGCAGGCCACTCCCGCCGACATGACACTGGAAGGCACGTTGGAAGCGGTCAAGCAAAGCACCTTGTCGGCGCAAGCCAACGGGCGGATCGTGCAATTGCTGGTGAAGGCAGGCGATGCCGTGCGAGCCGGCCAGGTGTTGGCCGTGGTGGACGACCGGGAAACGCAAGCTGGCATGGAGCGGTCACAAGCGGGTCTGAGCCAGGCGCAGGCCGAATTGCGCAACGCCGAAGCCAACGCCAAGCGCACGCGTGAACTGCGGGGCCAGGGTTTCCTGTCGCAAGCGGCACTGGACATGGCCGAAACCCAACTCCAGGGGGCACAAGCAGGCGCGCAACAAGCGGCCGCCGGGCAAACCTTGTCCAAACTGGCCCAAGGCCACACACGCCTGACCGCGCCGTACGACGGTTTTGTGCTGGCCACCCATGCCGAAGCCGGCGATCTGGCCTTTGCTGGCAAGCCCCTGCTGACTGTATACGCCCCCCAACCGCTGCGGGCCGTGACGCACGTGCCTGCATCTCGCGCGGCATGGGCCACCCAAGCCAGCCAGGTGGAACTGCAATTGCAAGACGGCCTGTGGGTCAGCCCAAGCAGCCAAACCCGCATGCCCGCCGCCGACCCGGTGTCGCAAACCATTGAATGGCGCTTCAATTTGGCGCCCGCCCAAGCGGCAAAACAAGTGCCCGGCCAGCAAGTGAAAGTGCGCTTTTTGGGCGTTGGCAGCGCCAGCAACCACCGTTTGACTGTGCCTGAAACTGCGCTGCTGCGCCGTGGCGAGCTCACCGCCGTGTACGTGGCCAGCAGCACGGGCTTTGTGTTGCGGGCGGTGCGCCTGGGCGCTCAACGTGGCGCGGCCGGGGTGGAAATTCTTTCTGGCATCAAAGCGGGAGAGAAGATCGCCTTGGACCCGGTTCGTGCCGGTTTGGCCGGTGCCAAGGCCGCGCAATAAGGGGGACACAACATGAGTTCACAACCACCCACCCCTTTGGCAGGCGACAACGAAGCACTCGGCTTTTCCGGTCGCGTGGCACGCACCTTTCAGTCCAACGCCATCACCCCGCTGCTGGCATTGGTTGCGCTGTTGCTGGGCCTGTTCGCTGTGGTGGTAACACCGCGCGAGGAAGAGCCGCAAATCAACGTGACCATGGCGAACGTGCTGATCCCGTTTCCCGGTGCTTCCAGCGCCGACGTGGAAAAAATGGTGGCCGCACCGGCCGAGCACGTGTTGTCGCAAATCCAGGGCATTGAACACACCTATTCGGTGGCGCGCCCCGGCGTGGCGGTGTTGACCGTGCAATTCAAAGTGGGGGTGCCGCGCACCGAGGCCCTGGTGCGGCTGTACGACGTGCTCAACGCCAACCAGGACTGGCTGCCGCAGGGCTTGGGCGTGCTCACGCCCATCGTCAAACCAAAAGGGATTGACGACGTGCCGGTGTTGGCCGCCACCTTGTGGTCCACCGACGCCACCAGCGCCCACGACCTGGAGCGCATAGCCTACGCGGTGGAAACCGAAGTGAAACGGGTACCGGGCACCCGAGAAGTGGAAACCATCGGTGGGCCAGGCCGCGCAGTGCAGGTGTGGATCAACCCCGGCAGCTTGCGCGAACGCGGTGTGCCGCTGGAGGCACTGTACGGTGCCATCAAAGCCGCCAACTTTGGCCTGCCTGCAGGCAACGTGGTCAACAGCGGCCCGGGCAGCGAGATGCTGACCGTGGAAACCGGCGAATTCCTGCGCACACCCCAGGACGTGGGCGACATTGTGGTGGGCGCCAACCAAGGCCGGCCCGTCTTTTTGCGCGAAGTGGCGCAGGTGGAGGCCGGCGCCCAATTGCCCCAACGTTACGTGTGGTTCACACCCGGCGCTGGCGATGGTGCTTTGCCAGCAGGCGCACAAGCCGGTCAAAGCTACCCCGCCGTGACCCTTACCGTGACCAAGAAGCCCGGCGAAAACGCGGTGGATGTGGCCGCCGGCGCCCGCGCCCGCTTGGCCGAACTGCAAAACACCCTCATCCCAGACGGGGTGCAGGTGTCCATCACGCGCGATTACGGCCTCACC
>JACCDQ011466152.1_pt1 | contig 10713 bp, 20 predicted proteins | sample 7446031 | NCBI WGS metagenome assembly JACCDQ01 (sample SAMN15323442, study PRJNA562643) | freshwater metagenome | isolation source: river surface water | place: USA:Blue River Watershed | collected 2017-08-17
ATCTTCTCCTCTTCGTCCATGATGTACAGTTGATCAGCTTCTAAGCCAAACACCAGACCAGCTTTAGTTTCAAACTCAATAGTCATGTAGGTTCTCCTTCAACGACTGTATACGGTACTGTACGAACTGTAGGAAACTTACTCATGAAGTCTTCCCTTGTGATGTCTCTACCAATGTTAATCTCTTTAAAAGGCTTACCCTCTTGTTTGAGAGTAGCCTTCAAAGATACACAAGCTGGACAGTTATCCTTTGTGTAAACTGTAATCATCTTAGATCTCACATCCACCAGCAGCACATGACAGTGTCTGAGCACCTTCAACATTGTCTGTACGTTCAATGAACTTATCCCAGTCAATACCTAAAGGCATCTTAGATACCATGTCGTGATACTCAAACTCAGTCATGGACTCATAAGGAGCTTGTCGATATGTTCCTCCATCCATAGGCAGGAAGCTCACACCTGTAATCTCATCAAAGTTATTCCACACCCAAGCTCCAACTTCAGGCCATTCATTCTCGTTAACTGAGATAGTCACTGAAGGCTTATGCTCACAGTAATGACGCTGGAACAACAACCACAGTTTCAAGTGCTTCAAAGCATTCAAGTCCTCACGCAGTACAGCACCTTTCTCAACTCGCATTGGGAAGCTAAACACTGTAGTACTCTCAGGTTTCATCACACACGGTTCAGCTGGAAACCCTTGAGACTTCAAGAAGTCAGTCAGAGGGTCTTTGTTATCAGAGCGTACACGACGAATAAAGTACTGGCTGTGCTGAGGATGGATGCCACTAGCAGTGCCTGTAAGCTGAGAGACTGTGCCCTCTGGCTTAATTGCAGTGATGGCAGCACTACGGTTAATCCCGATAGCATCAGCCAGCTCAGCGTTAGTGTCAATAGCAACATTCTTCAGTCCTTCCAAGATAGCAGGTAGTTCAGCATTATCAGGATCATTCAACAAGACATTATCCAAGATACCTGTCATTGATACACCCAACAAACGCTCCTCTTCAGTATTTGTCTGCCACACCTTACGCAGGTACGGGAAGTGAGTCATTGTCGATTGAAAAGTCCCCAGAATAGTTGCCAAGCGCACTTTATTCCGTAGAGTATCCACACTATCGCTGCTCCGCACAATAACAGAAGACAGATTACAAAATTGATAAGGTCTAAGGATAATCTCACTGCAAGGGTTCGTACCCCACTCTTTACCCAGTTCCCTACGTCCATTCTTAGCTGCTTGAAGTTCACTTGCATAACGATTAAAGATACCTCGCTCTCCTGAGTGTGATTCATAAATGCTTGACCACTCACGCATGAATTTACCTACATCAGGTTTAACTTCGTAAATAGCACTGTTGTTAGCCAAGGCACGTTGACCATTACCGTCCCACCAGTTACCAGCTTTAGCGTGAGCCATACGATCATCACTCAAGTCTGACAATGAGATCATAGCACTTCGACGCACTCCACCGACCACAACAACTTCGCCAACCTTGCAGAGGATGTCATGAGCTTCCAAGCTTGTAAGTTTTCGTCCCGCAGCAAGCTTGAATTTACTAACAACATACTTGAACAAGTCCACGAGAGGCTCAGGGCCACTGGCACGTCCACCGAAGGTCTTGAGTCGTGTACCTGCTGGGCGAACAGCTGATACGTCCCACTTCGGAATCTCGCCAGCATACAGTAAGGCAATGACTTGTCGCAGTGACTTAGCCCAACCTTCTTTGGAGTCTTTAACACCAATAGTAGTGTTAGACTCAAACAGCTCAGTTGGGATCTCAGGTAACTTAGATACATACTTTTGCTCCACACTAAAGCCTACACCTGTTCCGCATAACAGAATGTACATAGCTTCATCAAAGGCTTTAGGATCATCGATAGGCAGATATGAGCAGTTATAACCTGCAATGTTCTGACGCTCCAAAGCATCACCAGCTGTCATGATGCTACGCATTGAAGGCATCACTTCCAAGTTAGTCACAGCATCCTGCAACTCTTTACGCATAGCAGCTGGGATGTCGTAGTTATGGTTAGTCTTCAATTGCTTAGTCATGAACTCAAAGTAGCGATTGACTGTCTCAGGCCAGTGCTCCCTACGTCCTTTATCATCCAAGTAGCGAGAGTATCGGCTCTTGCCAATGTATTCTTGGTATGGTGTCATTACAGCTGTCATATTAATCTAGTTCCTTTGTTAAATATTCTTGTTTTTTCTCAATCACATCATCAAATCTTTCGACAAGATCATCACTCTGGATTCCTAGCAGTTCCAAGAGTGTGACCTCATCTAAACGCTTGAGAGCCTCTTTCAGTTCTTCAAATGTTATGTTTAACACGTTTATCGATCTCTCTGTCAATATACCACTTAGCCTTCTTAAGGTCTTCAATGGCATCTTTCTTCAAATCACATCGCCAGATATATTTGATTGCATTACCTAAGTTAAAGCCCATGTGCTCAGTAACTTGGATACATTCAATACCTGAGGGATGCTCCGTGTAGTGCTTAGGCTTGTTAACTACATCGTCCTCCTCTTTGCAGTCAACCCATTCCTTAATTGCTTGGTTTAGAGGCATGGAAGATTCTCTGATGTACATATTACGATTAACCCACTTATCATAATCGTGACAGTGATTACAAGGATGAATCCTAGCATCTAGTTCACTATAAAAGCAAGTCTTACACTTCTCGTCAACCACCATACTTCCTCCCTAAATACTCTACACTAAGAAACATCTCATCAAAGTGTCCATCGTTAACTTCATTCATCATTAGTAAGCCACGCCAGTGACGGTTACTTAGCTGATCCATATAGCTTTCATCATGAAGATAATAAGACCCAACAATGATAGCACATATAGGCTTACCGTCAGCTCGTTTACCGTAGGCGATCTGTTTGCCTTGTTGATGACCAGCGATGCAAGACATGTGAAGCTTATTGATGATAGCACTAGCAGCACCAGCAGGTCGTCCCATAGCACCCACAGGCCAGTAATGATTAAACCCAACACCATTAATGAACACAGGATGGAGGAAACCGTGAACTTCCCAATCTTTCTCATACTCCAAGTCCTTAGTTGAAATCAAACCCTCTAGAGTTGGGTTGTTGTTAACAGCTCTATCGATACGATTCTCATGGTTCCCTAGAGTCATCACCATACGAGGCTTGTAGACCTTGTGTTTGGATTCCTTCTGAGTCTTCTGAGCTTCTCTCAATGGAGCCAGTAACAACTTCATGGCCTCTTTAGCAGCTTCAATGTCTTTCTTGTAGCGTAGACCTTCAAAGTACTTACTTCCCTTGATGTCGTGGCTACTAAGGCTTGGCATATCTGCAAAGTCACCTAGATTAACAACTACATCAGGCTTGTAATCGACAATAGCTTTACCAGCCCATGTCAGATGCTCTAGAGGTACACCTTCTTTAACTTGGCAGTCAGGTATCACTAAGATTTTCAATGTCATCCCCTTCAACTGTTAATCGTTCACCTTCACGTAGTCCAGCTTTGATAGCTTCTAGGATACCGAAGGTGAGGAGTGCTTGAGCTTCACTAGCAGTTAAGTCAAACTGGTATGTAGCATCACCATTCTCATGCTCTTTAATCAGGTTTACGTTCATTTTCAGCTTCCTTTAAGAACTCCTCAGCATCAGCGATGTACATAAAGTATTTAAGACACACTGCTAAAGCTGCGTTGACTTCTTTGTTACTTGCAATATCTTCAGGATGGCTACTGAAGCCTCCATTAAGAGTATTGAGGTAAGTCTGCTTCATAGTTTCCACTGTGATAGCGTCTGTGAAGTCTTCCCAAGCAGCCTTAATCTCAGGTGACTTCATCATTGCTTCAATAAGATTATTTAACATAGATCTGTTTTCCTTTACCTTTTTCAGTTAACCATGCTTTAGGAATATCTTTATCAGCATATTTAAACCCATGCTTATCACACCACATACCGTATGTTGTCTGACTTAGCTTTGAAAGCTTAGCTTTAGAGTTACTAAAGACAAACCTAATATCTAGATCTGGGAGTTGTTCCTTGATCATTAGATGCTTCTGTCTGTCAGCTGTGATAAACCTACCTTTACTTTCAATAATGATACCGTTGTTCAGAAGTACAAAGTCAGGAGTGTATTTCCTGTCCTTAGCTGGCTGAGTGTAGCCAATCACAAGTTTCTCATACTCAAATGGAACACCTAGATTAGTTAGATTCTCAGCTATCTTGTCTTCTAAACCTGATCTGAATCCATGCTTCAAAGCTACTTGACGTACTGACAGTGGCTTCTTACGTTTGTTCGCAAACTCACGTTTAGATTTCATGTGACTCCTTCGTAACGTGATACTGATGGAGGAATGCTCCAAAGGTATCTACAAACTCTTCATCGTGATTTAGCTTACCCATCGTGAATAGAATGGCATGAACTAACTCATGGTAGAAGGTTTGCTCAGTAGTCTGCTTGTTCATGTCCATGCGAATTGAGATGATCTGCTTTTCAGCGTCACACTTACCCATATCATCCATGTGCACTACGTAGTTGACGAACCACTTTGATCCTGCGAGTTCAAAGGAGGTTGCCACATCTGGTTTGGTTCCCTTCTTAGCCATAGGATGTTTCTTTCAAAATAATGCTTTCCTTATAAAGTTTAACTGCTGGTATTGCTTCATCTTTATTAGTAAAAACTCCCAAGTGATTTCGTGCTACTCTAGCTCTCCACTTATTTCCATGTAAAGAAACACCGTTTGCTTTATTGTTTAAAGCATTTACACGTCTTGTAACTTGCCTTAAATTTTCAATTCGGTTATCTTTTATATTCATATTTATATGGTCTATATGTAAAAGAGGATCAGGCCACACACCATTGTGTAAATACCAAATAACATGATGAACCAACTTCTTTTTATTTCCACACTGCATGACTCGATAACCTATAGAAGAAGAAAAATGCCCACACTCTTTTCCTATTAGACTTTTCTTTCGTGGATTTACCCAATAAAGTTTACCGTCTTCATATCTTACTTGATCTTCTATCTTTCTGTTGGAGGCTCCCACATTTCACCTTCCTTTCTTCTTAAATAGAGTAGTTTCCCGTTCTCCAGTACCCTTTCAGAGTTTCCATCATAAGCCTTGAGGCAAGCATCATATAGTTCCCTTTCAGTTGTACAGTCTTTCAAGATCTTATCAGCCTTTACAGGGCCAATACCTCTGATTCCCTCTATGTTATCAACCCTGTCACCTGTCAGTATCTGTTTATAGAAACTGTACAAGCCTTCAAACTCAGTAACATAGTATTCTTCATCCTTTACAGGATTGTAATGCCATCCCGGTAACTGGTCAAGATCCTTATCTACGTGCACAATCCAGTAGTTACCTTCAGTGGAAGCTATGCCTACAGCATCATCAGCCTCTTCACCCTCTGACATCGTAGCTCCAAGCTTCATGAGGTGGTTTCTGAGAGCATCATAATGCTTAGGTTTAGGAGCATCCTTACGATTGCCCTTGTAAGGAACTGTGGTAGCTACCTCGAATCTAAAGTTAGTTTTACCTGTAATCCAAGCTCTGTAGTCATCACACTTCAAGCGCATATAGATTATGTCGGTAAACCACTCTGTTAGTCGATTTAGTGCCCACCGTTCCTCTTCATCCTCATTGGAGAAGCCAACTTTATAAACTAGAAAGTCAGCATCTACAATAGCCTCAGTAGGCTTATCAGAGGATGTCATCAGCTGTCTCTTCCTCAGCGACACCTTCAGGGATATAGAGCTTCAACTCAGTGATCACCAACTTCTTGATGGACGGTGCTGCACCGAACTTAGCTGACATCTTGTGGCGGTATGAAGACACCAATGCAAAGCACTTAGTACCATTACCAATATGAGATACGTCCACAGGATTACCTTCCTCATCCACAGGCTCAAACAAAAACTTAGACTTACCAACAATGTACTTACCCATTGTGTCTTTCTCTTTGATCTTGATGCCCAACTCTTCAAGCTTAGCTGCTGCAGCATCGCTCAGTTGTCCCAATGTGCACTCATACTTATCGTTATCGTCATTGAACTTCTTGTTGTAGTCTTTCATCCAACCAGCCCAGAACAGTTCGCCAGCAACTTTAACGGGTTTCATGCTATCAATACTCATTTCATTTTCCTTTAAGTCAATGCAGTTCATTATTAGGAGGAACTGCTACCCCTCCAGCTAGATCTTCCAAGTAACACAATGCCGATAAAAGCACTGTATACACCTCTTCAAGATCTAGATCCTCACCTATCTTAATCTTGAAAGTTTCCCCTTCAACATTAAACAGGATCTGATTCTTCTCAATGTGTTTCACGCCAGTTTGCACCAATTTTATACTCCCCGTCTAGTGGACAACGAAGCTTAAAGTACTCACCAGCTTCAACGATACTTGCCTTTGCAGCCTCACCTACTATTGTAGCATATTCCTTAGGAACTTCAAGCTGAAATTCATCATGGACGTTAGCTACCAGCTTCACAGGCCACTTATTTGCCTTAGTCTTATCATAAAATAGTACTAAAGCTTTCTTCATTACAATTGCCCCAGCACCTTGAAGCAATGAATTGAGGGCAGCGTGCTCCGATCTAACCCATATCTTACGACCATCAAGCCCGGGTACAAAGCCCTTACCTGCATATTTGCTAACCGTATTTCTAAGACGCTGTAAGGCAGGTGTGTTTTTAAGGAAGGCATTGATAAGTTTCTCACCCGCTTTAGCATTACCACCGACAATGGAACCAATCTTAGCTGGCCCTGCTCCGTATAGGAATGCGTAAATAAACGTCTTGGCTTGATCCCTTGTCTCAAGTCCAGCAGCTTTCTGATTTTGGGTGTGAACATCTGTGCCATCCTTTGATGATCCTTCAGTGACAGTCTTAACATATCCATCATCTTTCATGTAATGTGCAAGCATACGCAGCTCAAGGCCACTAGCATCACAACCAACCAATACGTTATTGCTTTCCACAGTCCAACACTCTCTACATTCTTTTCCATAGATGCTACCTGCATTAGGAATCTGTGCCATGTTAGGACTACTGTGTGTCATCCTACCTGTTACAGCTCCATTCGTGATCACCTTACCATGAACTCTACCATCCTTACCTACAGCTTCTAACCAGCTTTCAATCTGAGCTACACGTTTCTGTAGCATCAAGTATTCAGCGATCATTTGAGCTTCAGGAATCTTAACCTTAGCCAGTACTGACTCATCGACAATAGGCTGTCCCTTCTCAGTAAAGTCCTTAGGCTTCCAACCTAGCTCCATTAGCTTTTCTCCGATCTGCTTTCTACTTCCGGGATTGAAAATATCAACGGAGTCTTTGATAGGCTTACCATTGGTCTTGTGGAACCTTGGAGTGATGACTGGAGGCCATCTTTCTTGCATCTGCTCATATATTCCTGCCATCTTTCCTTTGATGTCAGCAAGTAAGCAGGTTGCGAAGGGTAAGTCAAGTTTGAAGCCATTACGTTCCTGTTCAGCTATGATAGCAGCTACCTTATTTTCAAGCTCAAGGCTTTCTTGTGAAAAACCTTTCTTACTGAATTCATCATCAAGATGCTTGTAAAGATTGCAAGTGACCTCAACGTCCCTAATGCAATAATACTCAAGAAGAGCCATATGAGGAATATCGAAGCACTCACCTTTGTACTCCTCTCGTCTTTGCATTAACCATTCCCATACACCTTTATAGTTCACCTTCTTCACTGTCAGTCTCTCGCCCCATGCGTCTAAGCTGTGCCCGTTCTCTATTGAGGGATTTAACAACCTTGAGGCTATCAACGTATCGTACACTTGGCTCAAACGAATCTTCGTATTCCAATGCTTGTTCAATATCGGAAAATCGAAGCTTATCCCGTTGTGGGCTACTATCAACGTAGTGTCCTTTAAATACTCCACGAGGTTGTTTGCTGCTTTCCATACGTTAACTTCTCCAGTGTCAATGTCCTTAGTTACTACCATCCAGATCGTGTTGTGATCTAATGTTGTCTCGATGTCTAGAACGATACGCTTCATACTCTGCCTTTAGGTCTTCATAGTGATGGATAAGTAATTGATACTTGTCTTGCAACTCATAATACTTACTCTCCAAGTCAAGCATTCTACCAGCTATCTTATCTAAGTCCATCATACCTTACCTCTATAAGTTAACTCAGGACAGTTATACACAGGAGCTTCCTTCCAGTTAGGACGATAGGTACTCTTGATAATTACCTTAGTTTCCATAATCTGTGCAGTTTTCTTCTTAGCCCTATAAGCTCGTTTGTGTGCAGCTTTCTTGTCCTTATTAATCAAAGCCCACTGACGATCCTTAGCTCGTCTAGCTTCAGCTCTCTGTGCAATGACATCAGGATGAACACCCATGTCAATCATACGTTGCATCCACTTAGGTACAGATTTAACGTTATTACTCATTTTGCACTTGCCTCTATATACAGTCCTACATTACCTAAAGCATAGCCTACGAAGGCAATACCTAAACCCATGTTACCTTTGATAAGTAAGTCTACAGCTACAACAGTGTAGACAACTCCTACTACAGCAATTAACCATGCACTCATTTATTATCTCCCCTTGCTCGGATGGCGGCACCAACCGCTCCAAGGTAAGAGGCTTTGGTGTACTCATCAGCCACCTTTGCACACGCCTCACGCTCTTCCGCTTGCGCTTGTTGAGCAACTAGCTTGACAAAGGGTTCAAGCAGTTCAATATTACGACAACGGGTCAAAACATCAATATTCATTCCTGCTTGTCTAGCCATCTCAATGATTTCATCTCGTGTCATCTTTAGTTTCCTCTTTCTTGTCCTGCTCTTTGTCGAACTCAAAGGCACGTACTTTATCGTCCTTGTCTCTACCAAAGATAGCATCCCATCGTGAGTCATATTCCTGCTGCGACACACTGTAAGGACGAGGTGAACTACCTTTACCACCGTCTGACTTGCTCATGTGTTCCCTTTAAACGTAGTTATAGGTTTTGACGCAAGCTGAGCACGTTCAACTTGTAGTTTTTCTAATGCTGCAAGTGTTTCTTTTGTATGTTCTCTAGTTTTCCATAAAAGACCACCTTCAAGAGACGGTACTTGCACAAATTCTCTAGCTTTATTAATAGCTTCTTGTAGTTGTTGATTATTCATAGTACTTCCTCCTGCATCTCCATCATACGTCCAGTTTCCATATCATACTTAAGTACACAAGCTGGGCCTGTATAGCCATTGTAACGATTCTTAGCCACAGCTATCTTAGTCATGTGACGTTCATTCTCATCCTCAGCCATACTGTTACGCTCCAATGTGATCACAGCATCTGACAACTGAGCAATAGAGCCTGAGCCTCGCAGCTGAGATAACGATACAGCCTGTCCATCCTCATGTCCTGCATTACCTTGAGGCCTACGAAGGTGGCTTACACAGATCAATGTAATCTCTAGTTCTTGAACCAGTGTACGAAGCTTCGTCATCATGTTATCAATAGCCTTACGCTCATCTCCAAGGTCTTGACCAGATACAACAATGCTAATATGATCAAGAAACACCACACGACAATCGCACGCTTTAGCCATATATCTGATTCTGTTTGCAATATTATCCACATCACTGCTACCAAAATGATCAAATAGATAAATGCGATTAGATCCAAGTGTTGCGTCAAAAGCATCTTTAAGTTCCTGTTCATTAGTAGGTGTATCAGGTAAGTGCAACAGCTTATTAGCGTGCAAAGACATGATACTTCTAGCTGTCTTACGAGTTGACTCTTCGAGGAATAATCCTCCAATGTTCCACTTTGTAGTGTTCAGAATGTTAAACAATATCTCACGTAGGAACTGACTCTTACCGAGGCCTGACCCTGCTGTGACTGTAACTAACTCCGAAGGTCTCATACCATAGAGAAGCTTGTTCAAGCCCTTCCAAGGATACATCGCCTCAGCCTTAGCCTCAGGTTTAATCACTTCCTCCCACAATGAAGCAGCATTGATAATCCCATCTGGAATGTAAACCTCAGCTCTCCACCACTCATTAACGAACTCTTTGGTAGCCCCTGCAATGAGGTAATCACAAGCATCTTTGTAGCCACTCAAATGCTTAACAATCTTAGCCTTCTGTCCGAACAGTTCAGCCACCTCCTTAGAAGCCTTCTTACCCGGCTCATCAGCATCAAAGCAGATAACAATGTTCTCGAAGCTATTGAGCCATTCATACTGAGCTTTACAGTCCTTTAGAGCTGCTTGTGCTCCGTTGCGAATGCTGACACTAGGCCATTGAGATCCTGTAAGCTGGTATCCGGCCAACGCATCAAGTTCTCCTTCATAAACTGTAACATACTTCCCGCCTGAGTGAAAGAGATGTTGACCGAATAGACTTGCATCTTTAAAGTTTCCGCTGATGGAGAAGCTCTTTTCAGCAACACTACGAACCTTATAAGCGACTCTAGTTCCTCCGTTGTCAGTGTAAGGGTAATAGTGTCGTTCTGCATCTTGAGTTACTCCGTACTTTTCACAGGTTTGTAAGGTGATACCTCGATCAGGTATTGATTTAATCTGCCCTTTGATGTCTAACATCTGAGTTTTCCTAGGTTTAACTGCATCTTGTTTGACTGAAAAGTCATCGGCATCGTTCTCATGAGCATACGTATGGCATGAAAAGCAATAGGTATGTCCATCGTCATAGTAGCCATTGGCATCTGAGCTTCCACAGGCATCACAAGC
>JACCDQ010023208.1_pt1 | contig 10711 bp, 5 predicted proteins | sample 7446031 | NCBI WGS metagenome assembly JACCDQ01 (sample SAMN15323442, study PRJNA562643) | freshwater metagenome | isolation source: river surface water | place: USA:Blue River Watershed | collected 2017-08-17
CGGATGGATTGGGAAAATAACACTCGCCGGCTCCCTCCCTTCATCGGTAATAATAGATTCGGCATGTGCTTTTAACGTATCAATAACATTTTCTGTAGGCGAGCTAACTCCATCACTAAATTGTTCTTTTTTACGCCAAAGAATGTTTTCAGGTAGCCATCCTTCGAAAGCTTTTCTTAAAATATATTTTTCAATAGCTTTATCATCGGTGTCGGACTCCATTTTGAATCCGTGCATTTTACATGATGGGTCTAAAGACATAATATAATCTACGAAATCTTTGTCCCCGAATGGAACTCTCAATTCAAGAGTGTTCGCCATGGTGGCTTTATGAGCTCGTAAACAATCATATTTATTTAACATCTTTACTTTATCAACAGTTTCTTCAAATAATTCTTTAGAATTAGGAGCGTGTTTAAAATATGCGTATCCTGCAAAAATTTCATCAGACACCTCGCCCGAAAGAATTACTTTAATATCTTCGTTATCTTCTTTAATCCATTTAGAAAGTAAATACAGAGGGATAGACGCTCTGATAGTTGTAATGTCATAAGTTTCAACAGCCTCAATGACCTCTTCTAAAATAGTAATAGCGTCATCAACATCAAAATTATAGGCGGTGTGGTTAGATTGTAAGAAGTTAGAAACAATATCTGCGAATTCAACGTCTACACTGCCCTCTACTCCGATTGTAAATGTTCTAATTTGTCCATTATATTCCCCATCTTCCTTAAGTCTATTAACAATAGCGGCTACCAGAGAACTATCGAGACCACCAGATAATAGGATACCAATTGGGACATCTGAAAATAAATGGGATTTTACCGTTGCGATAAATTTGTTTCTAATATTATCTAAAATATGAGTTCCAAAATTAATAAAATTATTCTGTAAATCTTCATAAGGCGCCATCCAGTCGACAGATTTATTGTAGTCAAAGAAGATACCTTCAACACTGCCATTTGACAACATTGAATTATTCAGAATATAAATATTCCCAACTGGAAAATTTGAAACGTTTTCGCAGATATTTACAAGAGCCTTTAACTCAGAGGCGAAATATACACTGTCGCCTTTAGTTCCGTAATACATACTGGTCATTCCAATGTGGTCCCTACCCACAATTAAAATTTTCTTCTTAGTATCAAAAAGAGTAAATGAAAACATGCCTCTCAGATGGGTGATAAATTGAGTCCCAAATTGTTTATACATAGGAATGATAATTTCAGAATCGCTTGTGCTTTTAAATTTATATAGTTTGCCAGGTTCGCCGTCAGCCAGAGAGCTAAGCATAGTTTTTAATTCTTTATAGTTATAAATTTCTCCATTTACCATTAAAAACATACCATCAATATAAAAAGGCTGTTCTCCTTTCTTTGTTAAGTCATTAATAGCAAGTCGCCGATGATTTAAATAAAGTTGATTATTAACTACATATTTCTTACTACTTTCCCCTCTATGGTTCATTAAATTAAAACTTTGGTCGTAAGAAGTTAATGAATCGCCTCCGAACTTAAATCCTTTTTTCGCAAAAACGCAGAAAATTCCACACATTTTTCAAATTATTAATATTTTATACTATATAAATTTACTTAAACAATTTTTTAAAACACTTATTAATATCATTTAATATATAATGTCCTTATCAATTTTATTTTCTTTAGGCTTGTTAGGATATATAATAGTATGCTACATTACAAAATCTGGATTCTTTGATAAAACTGTTCATGTTGATGTGAATGGTAAAAAGTTCAAAGTCTTGGAGCAAATGAATAATAAAGAAAATTCAGCTAAACTGTTAGACAGAGTGGATACCGATATAGCTAAATTAATAAATTATATGAATACTAAATTTGACTTAGAGACTTTAAATTCTATCCCTAAAGAAAAAAGAGATATTATTGACCAGATGATTAGACGTTTAAAGAAAACATACTCGCATGAAAGTCTTAAAGAAAATTATCCTGAGAAAAAAAAAGTAGACGTTAGCTACAATTTGAACAAGGGTTCTACGATCGCCCTTTGTTTAAGAAATTATGAAAGACCTGAACAATTTCATGAATACAATGAAATACTATTTGTGGCTTTACATGAACTAGCACATTCTCTAAATTGTAATGAAAAATCTTTGATGTGTGGAGATTCTTATGGACATGATGATATGTTTTGGTATATATTTAAAATTTTACTTGAAGAGGCTGAAGAATCCGGAATCTATTCAAAAAAAAACTATAACAAGAATCCAGTAAACTACTGTTCTATGGATATTTCATATAGTCCTTTATACGATAAGTCGTTAGAAGATAAATACTTCTTTCTCAAATAATTCTTTAAGCGTTGTTTTGAATAAGATATAGCTTGTATTTGCAATGATTAGATAACATTATTTTTACTAAGCGCTTAACTACTTTTTGTTCGCTGTGTGTGTAAGTGGTCCATTTATCTCTGACATATTTGAGTAAAAGTTCCGCTGAACTAACGTCATCCGATGATGACTTAGATGTCTGGCTTTTGATATCCTTTAAATCATCATCCTGAATATATTTATCTGTATTCAGGATAAAATCATTAAAATCTCCTTTAGTAATTACATCACGATACTTATAAATGTAATCTCCGCCGGACTCAAGCATAAATACAGGATCTGCGTTCATAACCATCTCTACCTTTTTTTTTGTTGTTTTGAAAAGTACATATGTATATGTGCGTTTTATCGTATCTTCGATTATTGATAGCAACTCTACAGTTGCGTTGTTAAATTGTTCAATAATATCGCTTAAAGACATAGTGAAGTTGAAACAGGTATATAAATATATTCATATATATTTAATAGTAATTTATATTTTAATTGAAATTCTAAAGATATTATATTTATAATATATTTTACAAGAGTTTGAAAAATGGCTAAGGGCGCTGGACGCGTAAAGACAATTAAACCTAAGGGGGCTAGTGGAGATGACCTAAAAGAACTGGGAAAGGTGTTTGGTGATATGTTTTCAGGAGGAAGTAATATGGACTTTGAAATTGCTTTAGATAAATTAAAAAAATTGAAAGCAAATGTTTCAAGAGTTCAGAAGTTTATGGAGTCTTTTGACAAAAATATTTATTCTAAAGTTTTGGTAAATGATACATTTGTCTCTAAGTATAAGACTAATATCAATAATTTTATTGAAGACTGTAAGACTATTTCTGAATACGATGAAAACGGAAAGTCGCTAACAGATGTAGTTAAATTTTATCAATCGTCTAAAGAACACAAAGTAGTGAAGGATTGTATCGGAATGTGTCGCCGTGTTATTAGATACAAAAAATACTTGGACGACATTGACAACATTGACGATGGGTTTCTTAAGTCTTCTAACATGGCAGATTTGAAATTATTTACTTTCTGCGATTTTGATATTAAATATCTATATGTGTATGGAAACGTAGATGAATCAGTTAAGCGGTATATTGTAGTATTTCTTAGTATGATGTTAAAATCTACTAAAGAAATTTTTGATATCATCACATCTCCAGATGTTGATATTAATAAGGTTAGTAAAATTGTTATTGATGTAATTGCGTCTACAAAAAAATTACTACCCCGATGCTCAAAGGCGTTTGATAAAATTGAACAGTCTCTTGATTTGTTGAAAAACAACTTTTCAGAATATTACAAAGATTTTGTAAGCACCAAAGACCAAAGTTCTATTATTACTAACTTTTTGAGCGATTGCACTAAGCAGACAGATGACGATGGTGGTCGCGTCGATATGGAATTAACTCGTCAATTTATGCAGATTACTAATTTCTTCCGAAAGCAAAGTGCCGGAAAGGTAAAGGACCCAAGAGTAAATGAATTGCTAAATTTCTTAGATAGTCAATTTAAATCTTTAGAAGTTGATGAAGACGATGCGGGTGATGAGGATAGCGATGAAGATGCCCAGGAAGAAGACTTGTTAATTAAGAAGAATAAATAAATATTCTATAAAGTTTGTTTATGAATAATATAACAATAGCTTTAGATTTTTTTAAATGAGTGATAATTTAGTAGGAAACATTTTAGACACGGTTATATGCGTATGTATTCTTATATTTCTATGGACTAACTGGCAAGCAATTAGTTGCTTTACAAGCAGAACGCAGAGAGATATAATGGATATTACTAATGGTACTAATGAGTGGGGACCGCACCATCAAGAACCTAAACTGCCGAGTATATATGTTGAAAATTTTGAGAACGGAGAAGTTTTAGAAACCCCTATGAGAGATGGGGTAGACGAAATAACAAATAACAGATTTGGACAAGTAAATGGAAAGACAAATGCTATAGGAGATGAAGAATTATTGCAACTTATATATAATAAGTCGTTGGGCCTAAATGAAGAAGATGAATATGGTTTGGAGATGTTGTCTAAAGAAGAGATGGAGCGGGAATACAATCCGGTAGGACTGGGCGATATCAATAGTAAAATACTTCTAAAAAATAAAAAAATGCAAATGGCTTCAAGAATGAATGATGACTACGCGATGAAGGCAAATAGAAGCAGTGTAAGAGATGATCTACAGATGGACTTTGAAGACTTTGAAATAGGAGTTGAGCCTTGGTGGGCTTAATTTTTCGCGATGAAAATGCGGTGGGCTTTCAAGCTTTCGGAAATCTTTTTTTTTGTTTCTTCGCTATGTTTGCGACCGGTACTGTTGTATGTGGCATTGCAGGCACTGCCACAGAATGTGTTTTTATAGCCTCTTTTCATTTCTTTAAACTCTCTAGTGAATTCTTTCTTACATAGCTTACATTTCATAGTGATGGGTTTGTTTCTATTTTTCGTGAGCCCGCTGATATCTAGCATGTTGTTCCAGGTGCCAAACAGCTTGACAACTCGGTTCTTGCTAAAAGGAAGATGGGGGAGATGACGAAGCTTAGGAGTTTCTCCAGTTAGCTTGTGGAAGTCGCAGACAACCTGCGTAATCTCGCGCTTGGTAAGTTTGACCTTCATTGTTGTATTGGTATTATATGTATAATTTTTCAACTTTTTTAATAGTCTAATAAGTCTATAGAAATATTAGTTATATTTGAAATTCCATTTACAAACGAGGGAGAGTATGCTCCTTGTAAGTCCTTTCTAATCAATACGGAATCATATATGACATAGTCCCCTTCGTCGGCATTAAACGTAAAATAATTGACCTCCATGTTATTTTCTAAACATTTGAATTGGTTTTTACCAACGCAAACCGCTATATTTTTTCTATAGGCGTAATAAATAATCTGCTTTAAATTATTAATATATTCTGTAAATTCTTCTTCAGCGCCTGGAGCGTTATTGTTAATTTTACTTATTATATCAACAACATAAGAAGAACCATTACCAGCCTTGTAATAAATACCTAAAGTAGAATGTATGTCTAATATTATGTCATCTCTAAATTCTATAAAGGATATCATAGAGTTAAAACTAATTTTATTGTCAGAGCAAAAAGCCATGGTTTTATTTACATCTGTAATATTTTGTTTCATACTCTGTTTAAATAATTGAAAGAATACTAAAAATTCTATGAAATCGCATTTAATTATACTTTTAACTTTTCTGCTTAACTCTGGCATTTGAAAGTATTTAAATTTACTTTCGGTAATCCCTTGTTTTCCTATTGTTAAATAAGCAGATAGGGTTATCATATCTAACATAATATCGGTATGGAATCCGGAGCATAGAATAAGCATTATATTTTCTATAGACAGCATACGTATCTTGTTAGCAAAAAGCCCTAAAGAAGTTGGTTTTAAATTATCATCAACCAATCCATATGAGTGTAGCCTATAGATACTATTGGAAATTGATATGTCTGGAATCTTATCCATCATGTCTATCTCGTCAATAATTTCATTCCCGGGCTTTGAAGGGTCTGAGCATAAAATATTTAAAACAGGAATTGTCATATCATTTGTAATCATCTCAGGATATTGTATTTCTTGTAAAGAATCAAAAGTCTCTTTAGAATATAGTCCGTAAAAAGAACCTTCTTGAATTCTACCAACCCGTCCTCTTCTTTGTTTGGCCATTGATTTGGTGACTGGACGAACCATTAGTATATTTACGAATTCTACAGGGTTGTATTCTAAACTATTTACTAATCCAGTATCCACGCAGTATGATATAGTTTCTAATGTAATTCCGGTTTCGATAGAGTTAGTGCCCATAATTAGTTTTCTTTTTAAATTATTTATAGGGATTTCGTCAATATTATCAAACGCATAACTATACTCGCTCTGAACGGATTTAAAGACGGAGCTATCAAGTCCTATAGGAAGAAGCAAACCATTCTTGAATTCTTCTTTATTCAAATCATCAACCTCTTTTTTTAATTTTCTAATTAATCCATTTGTAGGAGAGAATAACACAATGTCGCTTTTATGACGGTCGCCGTCAATTTCATGAATTTTCTTTAGTCTGTCTATAGAAGATAAAATTACGTCTGGGGTGTCAAACTCTAAATAGTTGTCTTGAATCGGATAACTATCTCCTGTTATGCTAAATGCCGTTTCCGTCCCAAAATATTTCTTATATAAATTTACATTCAATGTTCCACTGGTGCAAATTACAAATGGATAGTCTTTTAGCTTTACCTTTTTAAGAAGTTTCTTTAAGTAGAAGAATACCAAATCTGTCGTCGTAGAGCGGTCATGTGCTTCGTCTATAATTACTATACTATATTTTTTACAAAAATCCGCGGGCTCCATAATTTTTAGAAATTGTAGTAAAATACCTATGGTAGAAAATAAAATACCTCTTTCTATGTTTTTCTTTGTAAAATCGCCGGTTTGAAAGCCTATGTTCTTACCTAATTTTAATTTATTCTTATACACAGGCACGTTTATTATAGTCTTTGGAATATCTACAGTGGTCACGACTCTTGGTTGTGTCACAATTATATTACGAATATTTGTATTATCTTTAAACTTAAGATATAATTCTACAGGCATTACAGTGCTCTTGCCACTTCCAGTTTGAGATTCTACTACTAAAATTCTATCATCTACAGTTTTAGGGTCTCTACCTACTTTAGATTCAAACCAAGATAAAATATATTCAATGCCAGTCATAGTATTTAGAAATTCTATATTTTCTCCCATTAAAGGCCGTATGTGGCCTTTTTTAAGAAGAGTAGGAAGGCCCATATTTAGCTACGTATTATTAGTATATTATATAGGATTAAAATTGAATTTTTTTGAATATAAAAAATCAATACGCTGATTTATACTTAAAATAATGAGCTACAGTTGGAAAGACATTAGAACGTTTGAAGACGTATTTAATATTTTCCAATTGATAAACAAAGACGGATTTAAAGAATTATTATGTCTAAAGACTGCTGGAAAAGATATACTGGAAACTTCTTTAAGATTTCTATCTTACTCCAACTCTTTAGAATTTCAAAATAATGGAGAATGTATTACATGTATTGGAAATTATAATAAAGGAAATTTACAAAAAGCTAACTTTATATCAGATTTAATGTCTGGAAATAATTATGTTAAAGACAGTGGCGATAGCAGCGATTTAACTCTTATGAATAAAATGGGAGAAGAATTAATTGCTATTACTTCTAAAAACTTAAAAGAAAAAAATATGAATTATGATAATATGGATTTTGATAAATTGTTAAAATATGGAAGAAAATATGAAAATAATTTCAAAATTAAATACGGAATTTGTTGTAATGATAAATTAGTTTATTATTCTATGATTGATAGAGCTAAAGAAACAACTTTAAGTAAGAAAGATAAAAAATATATGAAAGAACTTTTAGTATTAGATAGAAAGGATTTGATTATTGGATTTGAAAATTTTAAACAAAAATTTCAAAATTATTCTTATGCTGGATTTTTAAAATATCAAATTAACTCCGACTATAAAAAAACGGATTTAATTAATTTTAGACCACACCAAGAATATACAATCAACAAATCTTATCATTTGATTAAGAAAAGCGCAGAAGAAAGAAAATATATTAATATTCTATGGGGGCACGCTCCTCGTAGTGGAAAATCATATATGATGTTTGGACTTATTAACAAATTTTTAGATAGAATGAAAGAGATTGATAAGGAAATGAATATTTGTATTATTACAACAGCGCCTAAAGAAACTATAGCTCAGTATATTAAGTTAATGAATGATATGAACATTAATGTAGAAGCAAGCAATATTATTACTTCTATAAACATTAACATGAATCAACCTGGAAGTAAGATATTTATATTCTCTAAGCAATTATTAGTAAATAAACACAATCAAAAAGAAGCTAATAAAATGTTTAAAGACAATAAAATCAACCTTTTATTCATGGATGAAACTCATAACGGCGGAACAACCGATTTAAGTAAAAGTCTGTTAAACTCGTGTTTCTTAAAATCTCATAAAATATTCATTACAGCAACTTATATCAAAGCTCAATATAATTTCTTAATTCAAGAAAGTATTCTTTGGTCTTTAGAAGATATTAATTGTATGAAAAGTAATGATTTATATTATGTTTATGAAGATGCTATTGATTATGTAAAACCCGAAAATATGAAATCCGAAGATTACAAAATGTTTCCAACGCTTTCTATTAAAGCGATTTTAGACATATTTAAATTATCAGACGGCAAATCTATTGAAAATTTGTTTAAAATAAATGGAAAAAATCTAATTTATGAAGAAGATGTGTTTAACACATTTAGATATATTTTAGGAGATTTGATTCATAAGATAGATTTAGAAAATAAGAAAATAAGACAACGCTCTATTTGTTATAAAAATAAAACCAGAATGCCAATTATATTGGTCTTTCTACCAAGTAATAAAATTAATGAGATATCAGAACAGTTGGAGATTATAATTAATAAAATTAATTCAGGATTTGAAGTATGTAAATGCAATACGAAAAACTCGAATATCTCATTTAAAGAAAATATTAACAATTCCATAATCAAAGCTAATAATTTAAACAAACAATGTGTAATCGCTTTAACTGGAACTCAGGGACACTTAGGCGTCACTTTAGAGAACTGCGATTTAGTAATATTAGCTAATAATTCTAATAGTTTAGATTTTATCATGCAATCTTCGTTTAGATGTATGAATGAAAGCAAATTAATGGATAAAAAATTTGGATATGTCGTAGATTTGAACCCAGCGAGAATTATATTTTCTATGCTGGATTATGCTAAGTCCAACATATGTTTGGATAAAACATTAAATGATGTAGAAATGTTGGAAAGTATGCTTCATAGAGAAGTTTTTGACATGGAACTTAGCAGTATATTAAAATTAGAAGACACTAAATTAGTAGAAAGAAATAAAATTATTAATGATGTATTGTCATACTATAAATCTATCAAAATAGATAAGATAGACTATTATATTAATAAGTTTAAAGTCATGGATCAGAAAATAAATTCTACTATTTCTTTAGACCAATTACAAATGATTAAAAAGCTATCTACAAATATTAAAGAAGATAGAAAAAATAGAAAAGATTTAGTTTATAAATCTGAAGATGTTAGAAATATTAACAGCGTTGGTAGTAAAACAACCAATGGTAATAATTCATGTAAAAATGAAGAAATTATTAGTTCTAACGACTTAACCGATTTCATATCTTCAATTTCGTATTTAACGCCTTTATGTTGTATATTAACTTATATTGGAGAGGGTATTAAGAAATTGAATTTAATTGATATGATTATATATATAGAGGAAGATAAGGAGCTTCTATCAATTCTATTAGAACAATTTTCAACCTGGAAAGGAAGAAAGATAGAAAAAATGGACCTGGACAATCTTACTCGCGTGCTTGATACACTTTCATTAGATAATCAACAATTCAAAGATAGTGTAAATGACTTCTCCTCTTCAATAAAACTTCTACTATTGGAAGCTGGAGATGATGTTAAGAAAAGAGCTAAGCTAATTCATAAATACTTAACACCTACAACACTGGAAAAGAAAAAAAACGCTGAAGTATCTACACCAGATGCTTTATGTAAAGAAATGCTTGAACCACTTAGGAAGGAAATTCAAAATTTAGATGAGTTTAAAGATAACAATGGGAAGATTAACCGTGTATTTAAAGTGTTTGAACCATGCTCTGGTAAAGGTATCTTCCTTTTGAATATCTATATCTTCTTAATGGAAAATTCAACATTAAGTAAAAAGGAGATATTGGAGGAGTGTATTTACTTCGCTGATATCAATCCCCTGAACATTTTCATATGTAAAATGCTACTGGATCCTGAAGGGGAGTATAAATTGAATTATTATGAAGGAGATACTCTGAAGCTGGATATTAAGAAAGAATGGAATCTGGAAGGGTTTGATGCGGTTATTGGAAATCCTCCTTATAATGACGCCAGTGGAAATAAAGGTTCTGGTCATAATTTATGGCAGAATTTTGTAGATAAATCAATAAATAAATGGTTAATACAAAATGGCTTTTTATTATATGTTCATCCATCAGGTTGGAGACAGTATAACAACAAAATAGGAAAACTTATGAAGCAAAATCAAATTATATATTTAGAAATTCATAATGAAAAAGATGGAAATAAAATCTTTAATTGTGCAACTCGGTATGATTGGTATCTATTACAAAAATGTAAAATATATAAAAATACTACAATTATAGGGGAAGATAATAAAGAATATATTATTAATTTAAATAACTGGGAGTTTATACCAAA
>JACCDQ010066158.1_pt1 | contig 10711 bp, 9 predicted proteins | sample 7446031 | NCBI WGS metagenome assembly JACCDQ01 (sample SAMN15323442, study PRJNA562643) | freshwater metagenome | isolation source: river surface water | place: USA:Blue River Watershed | collected 2017-08-17
CACACCCGTGTTGGTGCTGCGCTTTGAAGGTCAAACCCAGGCCGCACTGACGCGCATTGAGCACGACATGCTGACACTGTTGCGCCGCGTCAAACCCGATGCCAAATTTCAAGAGGCTGCGCATTGAAGGTTTTAATCGTCAAGCTCTCTTCTTTAGGGGATGTGATTCAAACCATGCCTGTCATTGAGGACATGAAAGCATCTTTGCCTGATGTCACGATTGATTGGGTGGTTGAAGAAGCATTTTCTGATTTAGTCGCTCAAGCACGTGGGATCAACCGTGTGATCTCGTGCGCTGAGCGGCGGTGGCGAAAAAACCCTTTCAATCGCGAGACACGTCAAGAGTGGACGCATTTTTGGCAAACATTGCGTGAGGTCTCATACGACGTAGTTATTGATTTTCAAGGGCTTATAAAGTCTGCGCGTATTGCTCGTGGAGCCCGTTTGACGCCCACGGGGTTGACAGCTACTTATGGCAACAAGAGTGAACTTTGCGCCTATGAGTGGCCTGTGAAATTGATGCTCCAAAAGACGGTGCTGATGGAGAAAAAAATCCATGCTGTGGCGCGTTACCGTGCACTGGCAGCTAGGGTGTTGGGCTATGAGTCAACAGGCGTTTTGCAAAAAATGCCAAGTTATCCTTTCGTTGCTGCGGAACATGAATCTCGCAAAGGCATTATGTTTTCTCACGGTACAACGCGTTTGGATAACGAGTGGTCTTTTGAGTCTTGGGTGGAATTAGGGCAACGTTTGATTCAACAAGGTGAAGTGATTTTCTTACCTCAAGCCAATTCGCGTGAGGCCGACTTTGTGCAACGCCTTGCAGACGTTTTCGGAGAGTACGCGCATGTGTTGCCACGTATGAAGCTTTCACAGCTTCTTTCTAAGATGGCCAACTGTCGCGCTGTTATCTCAGTTGATTCAGGATTAGGTCATTTGGCGGTTGCATTGAACTTGCCTGTCATACAGATATTCAGTCAGCCACGTATTGAGCGTGCTGGACCCGTTGGCGTATCTCATCAGTGTGCGGTGGGTGGAGACCATGTGCCTTCCGTCAATGAAGTGTGGGATGCCTATGTGGCGTGTATGGATGCGGATAGTCAGCTGTGATTTTGACTATTTACAGTTTGGTGATGTGGCTGTTGCAACCTTTGTTGCGTCGCAAGTTGCGGCGGCGTGGCCGCGAAGAAGCGGGCTACTTGCACGCCATCGAAGAACGCTTTGGTCATTACACGCAATCGCTCACAGAAGGTGGTTACGTGTGGGTGCATGCGGTGTCCCTGGGTGAAACCCGTGCTGCCGCTGTTTTGTTGCAGGCCTTGCGCGCCGCACAGCCCAATATTCGGATTTTGCTGACGCATGGCACCGCCACAGGACGTGCGCAAGGCGCGGGTTTGCTGCGCGACGGTGATGTGCAAGTGTGGCAACCCTGGGACACCCCGGCGGTGGTTCAGCGCTTTTTGACGCGATTTAAGCCCCGTGTGGGTATCATCTTAGAAACAGAGCTGTGGCCCAACTGGGTGGCACAGTGCCGCCAAGCAGGGGTGCCCTTGGTGCTGGTGAATGCACGCATGAGCGACAAGAGCATGCGGCAAGCGCAACGTTTGTCTTGGCTCTCGCGTCCTGCGTACCAAGGCTTGACCGCGGTGTACGCGCAAACCGATGCCGATGCACAACGCTTACAAGCTTTGGGTGCACAGGTCACGGCGGTGTTGGGCAATATCAAGTTCGATGCCAAGCCTGATGGCCTGCAGCTGGCGCTGGCCTTGGTTTGGAAGCAACACATCCAACGTCCCGTGGTGTTATTGAGCAGCGCGCGCGAAGGTGAAGAGTCGATGTGGCTCGACACCTTGCAAGCCCTCAAAGATACGCCACGCGACGCGCACGACCATATCAATGCCGTGCATTGGATGGTGGTACCGCGTCACCCCCAGCGCTTTGACGAAGTGGCCGCTTTGATTGCACAGCGCGGTTGGCACGTTTCACGCCGCAGTGCTTGGCGTGCAGGCCCTGACTTGAGCCAGCAAGACGACACAAACACGATTTGGTTGGGTGACTCACTCGGTGAAATGGCCTTGTACTACGGCCTGTCAGATGTTGCTTTGTTGGGGGGGAGTTTTGCCCCATTGGGAGGGCAAAACTTGATTGAAGCCACGGCCTGCGGCTGCCCCGTGGTGATGGGACCGCATACCTTTAATTTTGCAGAAGCTGCGCAATTGGCGCAAGAAGCAGGCGCTGCGCTAAGGGTCGAGGATATGGCGCAAGCGGTGACGACCGCGTTACAAATGGTTCGGTCTGGGCCTGATGAAAACGCTCACATCCAAGCGTGCGTGACTTTTTCGCAAGCCCACCGCGGTGCGGCCGAGCGCACCGCGCAAGCGCTACAGCCGTATGTGCAAAAACCTTAGGGCGCGAGCAAGTCGTTGATCGGCTGCAAATCCGCAGGGGTCAAGGTACCCGCTGCTTGGCGCAGCTTCAGGTTGCCCACCAACACGTCGTAACGGGCTTTGGCCAAGTCACGCTTGGTTTGGTAGAGCTGGCTCTGGGAGTTCAGGACATCGATGTTGATGTTCACACCCACTGAGTAGCCGAGCTTGTTTGCATCCAGTGCACTTTGGCTGGAGGCCTCCGCGGCTTCATATGCTTTGACTTGGCTCAGACCTGCAATCAAACCGAAATAAGCGGTGCGCGTGGCTTGTGCCGTCAAACGACGCGCGTTTTCGTAGTCGGAACGGGCTTTGTCTTCCAACGCCAGGGTCTCTTTGACGCGGTACATGGTGGTGAAGCCAGCGAAGAGGGGCATGTTCAACACGATGGCCGCGGAGGGGTTAAAGATGTGTGAGCCGGTTGGACTGGTCGCACTGCCATCCACGTTGCGAATTCCTGAGTAAGACAGCTGCGCATCCACAGTGGGCTTATGTCCGGCGTTAGCTCTGTTCACTTCTTGTGACGCAATTTCTAAAGCAAGTTGCGCTTGCTTGACTGACGGGCTGGTGCTCTCCGATTGGGCCACCCAGCTGTTCAGATCTTCTTCGGGTGGTTTGACGAGCTGGGTGTTCTTGGCCAAGCGTTTGGGTTGGGCGTTGCTCAGTCCCACAGCTAAATCAAGTGCCAAGCGCTTGATGCGCAAGTCGTTTTCAGCGGCGATTTCTTGTGCCTTGGTCAAGTCAAAACGTGCTTGTGCATCACGCACGCCCGTCACAGTGGCCGTACCCACTTCAAAGTTGCGTTGGGCCGACGCCAGCTGTTCTCCCACCGCTTTCTTTTGGGCTTGGACCAATTGCAAGTTGTCTTCGCTGGTGAGCACATCAAAGTAGGCTTGTGAAACACGAACGAGCAAATCTTGTTCAGCGGCTTCGTATTGCGCAGCGGCTTGTTGCAACAAGTGACCGCCTTGGCGGTAGGCTGCCCAAGCAGCGGGGCGGTAAATGGGTTGTGTGAGTGTGACTGCGGCCGAACCCGTTCCATACATGCGTTGACTGGCAACAACAGTTGGAGGGTTTGGGGTGTCAGGGCGGTAGTCAAAGTTCGTCCGCGTCGCACTCGCCGACAAAGTAATGTTGGGCAAGATACCGCCCAGTGTTTGGTTGGCTTTGGCCAAGTTGGCTTCAAACTGCGCTTTGGCTGAGATAAAAGTGGCGTCGTAGCCGCGCGCTGTGTCGTACATCTCCATCAAGCTTTGGGCTTGCGCGTTGCCTGCAAATGCCATCGCGATGGCAGCGGGAACTGCGAGGGAGCGAAACACAGAACGAGAAATAGACATGCGGTTCTTTCAAAAATCAATATGTGGGTACTGTGGCATCCACTTGCGACGACCAAGCGTGAATTCCGCCAGCGATGTTGGCCACATGGCTGAATCCTTGTTGCACCAAAAACGCGGCGACTTGCATGCTGCGTCCGCCGTGGTGACACAAGCAGGCGATGGGTTGATCGCGCTGGAGTTCTTGTAACCGCGGTGCGATCGTATGCATCGGTATCTTGAGGAGCTCGAAGCCTTGCGCAGTGACGCAAGCGGTTTCAATCTCCCAGGCCTCACGCACATCGAGTACCACGGTGGGGCCATGGGGCGCTTGTGACGCTATCCAGTCTTGCAACTGGGCAGGTTGGACTTGATCAATCATGCCGAATTTTTAGAACTTGAAGCGGCTGGGTTCTGTAAAGCCTTGTAAACGTGGGGCTGTGTGGTCCCACAAGGCTTTGCTGCTCCAAGCGTTTTCTGCGGTGCGTGTGAACAAGGTGGCCACCATCACAGGCTCGTGACCCACGATGGCGATCAAACGGCCCCCCACTTGCAGTTGTTGCAACAAGGCTTGCGGCACTTCAGACACCGAGCCGCCGAGCACGATGGCGTCAAACGGCGCATCGCCTGCAGCACCTTGGCTGCCATCGGCCACGCGCACATCCACGTGGCTGATACCCGCGCGTTGCAGGTTGTTGCGCGCATTGCTGGCCAACTCGGGGTTGATTTCTAGGCTCACCACACGCTGTGCGCGGCCCGCCAAGAGTGCCGCCAAATAACCGCTGCCGGTACCGATGTGCAAGACCTTCTCGCTGCCGGTTAGTTGCAAATCGTGCATCAAACGGGCATCCACGCGGGGAGGCAGCATGGTTTCGCCGTGACCCAATGGAATTTCAGTGTCGGCGTAGGCCAGGGCTTGGTAGGCCTGCGGCACAAACAATTCCCGTTGAACATGGGACAGTACGTTCAACACCTGCGTGTCGAGGACTTGCCAAGGACGGATTTGTTGCTCGACCATGTTGAAGCGGGCTTGTGCTTGGGTATTCATCTCAAAAACTCCGAAATTGATAAGTGATAACTGGGCAAAATTTTAACGGGCGGGCCTGTCAAAGCCTGACGCCCATTTGCGCTTCATCCAATCGGCCAAATCGTCCAAATAACAATAGACCACGGGGACAACGACCAACGTCAGCAGGGAGGACGTGATGACGCCCCCAATCACCGCCTGCCCCATGGGCGCGCGCTGTTCGGAGCCTTCTGACAGGGCAAAGGCCAAGGGCACCATGCCAAAGATCATCGCCAACGTGGTCATCAAAATGGGGCGCAAACGCACTTCGGCGGCTTTGAGCAAGGCGTCGTGGCGACTCAAGCCCGCTTGAACGGTGCCATTGGCTTGCAGCTGGGGCTCACGCGCACGAATGGCAAAGTCCACCAGCAAAATTGCGTTTTTGGTGACCAAGCCCATCAGCATGATCACGCCAATTACCGAGAACATTGACAGGCTCGAACCAAACATCAGCAAGGCCAGCACCACCCCAATCAAGGTGAGGGGGAGGGCTGTCATCAAAGCCAAGGGCTGCAAGAAACTTTTAAATTGACTGGCCAAGATCATGTAGATGAACACAATCGCCAACACCAAAGCCGAGATGGCATAGCCAAATGACTCTTGCATGCTTTTGGTCGAGCCCCCAAATTGAAAGCGATAGCCGGGTGGCATTTGAATACCTTCCATGGCTTTTCGAATGTCTGCAGAGACCTCACCGGCGGATCGGTTGTAAACGTTGGCGTTGATGGCGACCTCGCGCATCAGGTCGCGGCGATTGATTTGGTTGGGCCCCGTGCCTTCTTCGACTTTGGCCACCTGGTTCAGGCGTGCCACCCGCGGACTGCCGTCAGCGTTGCTGCCAAGGGTGAAGGGCAATCGTTCCAGATCTTGCATGGCGTTACGCGCATGGGGGGCCAGGCGCACATTGACGTCATAGGTTTGGTCGTCTGCGGCACGCCAGTTGGTCACGGTTTGTCCTGCCACCAAGATGCGCAATTGGTTGCCGATGTTGCCTAGGTTGAGGCCCAGATCGCTGGCCGCTTCGCGCTGAACCTTGACTTCGACCGTGGGCTTGTTGGGCTTGATGCTGGAGTCCAAATCCACCAAACCGGGGATGGTGCGCACTTTGTCCATCACTTGGGTGGTGAGTCTTTCGAGTTCGCGCAAATCTGTGCCTTGCAGCGAGAACTCCACTTGCTTGTTGCCACCCACCGTGTCGAGCAAGCCGACATGGGTCACGGTGATGCCCGGCACTTGGGCCAAGCGCTCACGCAAGGCGGCAGACATTTGATCCACATTGCGTTGGCGGTCTTTGCGGTCTACCAGTCGGATGTAAATACTCGCGTAAATCTTGCCGTTGGCTGCGCCGGTGTTGAGCGTGGCGAGTGTGTAGCGCACCTCTGGAAACTCGCGAACGATGGCTTCGACTTGCTTGGCTTTGGCTTCGGTCACTTCGAGAGAAGAGCCCACAGGGGTGTAAAAGTTCACCGTGGTTTCAGAAAAGTCGGCTTTGGGCACGAACTCGGTTCCCAGCAACGGCACCATCAAGACGCTGGTGACAAAGGTGGCGATGGCCAAGCCGACCGTGGCGCGTTTGTGCCCGAGCGCCCATTTCAAAATGCGTTGGTATACCGCCACCAGCTTGTCGGTGGTCTGTTCAAACCAGGTGGTGATGGGGCCAATGGTGCGGTCATAAAACGCGTTAGATTTGCCATGTTCACCATGCGCATGAATGGTGGGGTCATGCCAGACCGACGACAACATCGGGTCAAGCGTGAAGCTGACGAACATCGAGATCATCACCGCCGCCACGATGGTGATGCCGAACTCGTGGAAGAACTTGCCGATGATGCCGCCCATGAAACCAATCGGCAAAAACACTGCCACGATGGACAGGGTGGTGGCCAGGACGGCCAAGCCAATTTCTTGTGTGCCATCCATCGCCGCTTGGTAGGGGGCTTTGCCCATTTGCACATGACGCACGATGTTTTCGCGCACCACAATGGCGTCGTCAATCAACAAGCCCACGCACAGCGACAAAGCCATGAGCGTGATCATGTTGATGGTGAAGCCAAACATGTACATGAACAAAAACGTGCCAATGATGGCAATCGGCAAGGTGAGGCCTGTGATGACGGTCGAGCGCCACGAGTTCAAAAACAAGAACACGATCAGCACCGTCAACAACGCGCCTTCGATCAGGGTTTGGCGCACATTGGCCACACCCACGCGGATGGGGCGTGAGCCGTCTTGCACTTGTTCAAGGCGTACACCTGCTGGCAACTGGGCTTTCATTTCGGCCACAGTTTTATTCAAGCCATCGATCACATCGATGGTGTTTTCGTCTTGCGCTTTTTGTACCGTCATCAGCAGGGTGCGTTGACCGTTGTACAGCGCCAAGCTCTCGACCTCTTGCGCGCCATCGTTCACGGTGGCGACTTGGTTCAGTCGAATTGGCGTGGTATTTTTGCGCGCCACGATGATTTGGCCAAAGTCCTCGGGGCGCAGCATGCGGCCTTGAATTTGAATCACACGGTCTTGTTGCAAAGAACGCAAACTGCCGACAGGCAGGTCTTGCGTTTCTGACTTGACGGCATTGACCACTTGATCGGCGCTGATGCCCAAGGACTCCATCGCCTGCGGATTCAAATACAAATTAATCTCACGTTTGGTACCACCCACGAGCGACACCGAGCCTACGCCGCGCACATTTTCGAGACGCTTCTTGAGCACTTGATCTGCCCAGTTGGTGAGCTCGACGGCAGAGCGTGCTGGGCCGTCTTTGGACATGTCTGGCAATACGGCCAAGGACCAGATGGCGCGGCTCGAAGGATCAAAGCGCAAGACCTTGGGTTCCTTCACTTCGCTGCGTAGGGTGGGGCGCAACGCAGCAACTTTTTCACGCACGTCGTCAGCGCCTTTACGTCCATCAATGTAGAGCTGAAACTCCACCACCACCACCGACATGCCTTCGTAGCTGCGCGAGGTCAGGGCATTGATGCCCGCAATTGAATTGACACCTTCTTCAATTTTTTTGCTGACTTCGCTTTCCACAATTTCGGGCGAGGCACCGGGGTATTCCGTGGTGATCACCACCACTGGAAAATCGATGTTGGGAAATTGGTCGATTTTGAGTCGTTGGTAAGAGAACAAACCCAACACCACAAACGCGAGCATGACCATGGTCGCGAAGACTGGATTTTTTAAACTGACGCGTGTGAACCACATGGGGCGATGTGCGCTTTAAGGTGCCGCAGTGAACTTGACCCGCAGACCTTCACGCAAGGCCCCCACTTGGCCCTTGAGCACCGTGCTGCCCTCTGCCAAGCCGGTCACGCCGACCCAAGGCTCTGCTTCGGGTTGTGCCAAGTCCATGCCACGCATGCCCAGCGTGACGGTTTTGTGTGTCACTTGTGGCTGGTTGTCGACGGTCCCGACCACTTGCACATAAGGTTGCGCGCGGTCGGTGCGCACGGCCGACAGCGGCACGGCCATCGTCCGAGTTTTGTTCAAGCCCAACAAGCCTTTGGCGAACAACCCATGGCGTAAGCCTTCAGGTTTGTCGAGCGACAAATAAATCAACACACTGCGGCTGCCCGCTTGTGCGCTTGGGCTGATGCGTTTGACTTTGGCCGTGACGTTTTCTTTTCTGTCTTCGAGTTGCAAGGTGGCCACTTGTCCCACCCGAACGTCCAAGGACTCACTGGGGCTCAGCGGAACTTCCACGTCGAGTTGGCTCAGGTCCACCAACTCGAGCACTTTGGCGTCCACTCCCACGCGCTCACCCACCTGAGCTGCACGCACGGCAATGATCCCAGAGAAGGGGGCCAACAAGCTGGCGTCATCCAAGGCTTTGCGGGCGACTCCGGCACCCGCAATGGCGGCTTTTTGTGTGGCCACTGCGCCTTGGTAAGACGCCAGCGAGTTGTCCATCGCTGCTTTGGAGATAAAACCTTGGTCCACCAAAGCCTTGTTGGTGTCCCACTGGCGTTGGGCAATTTCCATTTGTGATTTGGCGGCCAAGGCTTGCTCTTGCGCTTGGGTCCAACGGCGTTGGTATTCGGTGGGGTCGATGCGTGCCAAGACTTGACCTGCTTTGACCGGATCGCCTTCGCGAACCAAAATTTCTTTCACTTCACCAGCCACGCGCGCTTTGATGACCGCGTAATTCAAGGCTTTGACGGTGCCAGAAATCGGCAGTCCTTGGGTAATTTCGCGTGGGTCCGCGGTGAGGATGTCACTGCTGGCGAGCTCAATTTGGGTTTGTACGCTGGGTGGTGCCGAGGCCGCGGCTTGCTGCGCACGTTTTTGAGCCATGGCACGCCAAATACCGCCCGCCAGTGCCAACACAATCACCGCCGTGATGATCCAACGCGTTTTGATTTGTTTCATGGTTTGCCACTTGCGCTCATGCCGTACAACAACAGGTCGACTTGCATGCGTATGAATTGTTCGGGATTCATGATGTGTGCGGATGCAGCGCAAGCGCCCATTGAATGTTTCCACATCATCAAAAAAATCATGGGTGCGACCACGGCATGGATGGCTTGTTCGGTGTCGAGTTGTCGGAACTCGCCACGCTTGACGCCACGCTCCAAAATGCCACGAATCAAGGCATTGCCGGGTTGGATCACTTCTTCTTGGTAGAAGTTGGCAATCTCTGGGAAGTTTTGCGCCTCACTCATGACCAGCTTGGTGATGCCACTCAGGCGGGTTTTGCCAATGCGCTCCCACCAAGCGACCAGCGTGTAGCGCAACATGTCGGCGCTGCTGCCCTGGAAAGTTTTGAATTCTTCGTGCCAAGCCGGAAATTGGTTGGCGATGTTTTCACGCACCACCGCTTTGAAGAGGTCTTCTTTGCTTTGGAAATACAAAAACAAAGTGCCTTTCGAGACGCCAGCCCGTGCCGCCACTTCTTCCACACGGGTGGCAGAGAAGCCTTTCTCTACAAACAAATCCAAGGCCGCGTTGAGCAATTCGCCCGGACGCGCTTCTTTGCGACGCTCTCGTTTGGGCGCTTGTTCGGCGAGGGGTGGTGCAAGTGTGTGAGACACGGTGTTAATGACTGGCGGGTTATTAATGTCTGAGTTTAGTGCTTTTGGGCCCTTAAATCAGGCGAAGGGCCAACCATTCTTTCAGGACAAGGCCGGTATCGCGCAAGCCCGAGCCGCTGGGCAACCACAACTGCCACGCGGCGGAGCCGCTACGCATGAATCCCATGGGCGCTGGCACCACGGTGAAGCCTGCTGCCTCAAAGTGCTTCAGACTGCGCGGCATGTGCCAGGCGTGCGTGACCAAGGCAATGCGCGTGATGCCTTCGCTTTGCAGCATGGTTGCGGTCTGCTGCGCGTTTTCGTGGGTATCGCGTGATTGGTTTTCTTGCCAACGCAAGGCTGGAATGCCGAGGCGAGCTAAGGCGAGGTCTGCCACTTGGGCTTCGGTGTGCTGCGCCTGCGGTGCGGCCCAACCCTTGCCGCCGCTGAAGGCCATGGGTAAATGGGACGCGCGCGCGAGGTAAGCCCCATAGAGCAAGCGTGACATGGCCTCAGGCACGAGCGTCGGACCGCCGTATTCGTCCACCTGGTTGTGAATGCCGCCCCCTAAGACCACGATGGCTTGAATCTGTGAACGCTTCAAGTCATCCACTTGTATGGCCTCCACGGTGGGGAGCAAATGCTTCGCCAAACCCACGGACACCGCCGAGCAACTGCACAGCCACAAGAGGATGCTGGCAACGCCTGCACACATGATGGGAACGCGGGGACTCGTGCCAGATTCAGCGCCAATGCGACGCCAACTCCAAATCAAACTTGCCGCTAACAGCAAGGACAGGCTGACTGCAGGAAGTATCAAGGCTGTGAGGATGGGTTTGAGCGAGAGCAGGATATCCATGATGGCAATGTGAGTGTTGCGCAATCATAGAATCA
>JACCDQ010346062.1_pt1 | contig 10711 bp, 3 predicted proteins | sample 7446031 | NCBI WGS metagenome assembly JACCDQ01 (sample SAMN15323442, study PRJNA562643) | freshwater metagenome | isolation source: river surface water | place: USA:Blue River Watershed | collected 2017-08-17
ATTAACTAAATCAATTAAACTTAAAATCCATGTTAAATATAATTATTACAAAATATAAAGCTAAGTCAATTTGAAACAGTTTAACATTTTAATAAAAAAAAGAGCTAAACACATTATTTAGCTCCTTCCTAACTCTTTTAAATTACAATTTTAATTCACCTTATTCTGATTCGAATTGGGTTTCAATTCGTCCGGACTATCTTTTGTATAAGTATTGAAAACTTCTTTGGACGGACTTACAAAAAGATCCTGAATTACTTCAAACGCTACTTTATTCTTCGGATTAAAATCATTTGAATTCATATAATTTTGAAGCGAATAAAAAAATTGCTTAGAAGCTAATTTGTTTTGAACCTCCGGACCTAAATTGGCACTACTTACTATAATTTTCCCTTTTCCCACCTGAGCTTCAAAAACCAAAGCTAATCTACGATTCATAAACCAGGTATCAATTGGTTGAATCAACGGACGAAAATCAGCCGGAAAATCCTCCAAATTCATCACCTGAGCGCGATTTTGAATATCCCACCACTGTAAATCGCTATGAAAACTGGTTGGAAAATCTTTAAAAGCAGGACTTTTATCCTGAATCAGCATTCCTGTAACATGCGGCGGACGCATTTTAAACCAGGAAGTATTCCAGAAAACAGGTAGAAAATGCATTTCCACTTCTTTTCCTTTCACCACTTTCCCTGCAGCATTCAAGAATACCTTTCCTCCATTATTCAACACTTCTTTTGCCTTATCATCCAGCACTGTGGTGTAATAAATTAAAGATGAAATTTCAGGATTTCTATTTGGATACACCCAAAAATCCCAATCGTTAACAAAGTCGGTATTATTGACTTTCACTTCCAAATTTAATTTTGAGGCAATCTTAATATCCGCTAACGGAAAACTAAGATTTCCAACTAGGAGACCATTTCCGTTTTCGAAAGTTTTAGGATCAAATTTCCCCGAAGAAAGTACATCCCCTTTTTCGTTTTTAATCGTCCAACTAATTACCGCATTTTGTAATGCTGTTTTACCCGAATGGAAAAGAACGATTTCAGCTTTGAAAGTTTCTCCGTTATTATACACAAACTTTGGAATCTTTGCCAAAGGAACTGTTGAATTACAAAATCTTGCATATTCCTGAGCTGTAACATATCCTTTTTCCTGAAAAAAAGCATCCAACACTCCTACTAATGCTGTTCCCTGGCCAGGGAAATCCTGTAAACCTAATGCTTGAAAGCCTGCATAACCGGGTGTTCTCAACATTTTTTCAATTTCGCCTTTATAACACAAAACCTGTAACTTTCCGGAAGCATTCAAAAAATCTTTGCTTTGATCTCCCATGTGGTGATCCTCCAAATCCTGGCGGAACATTTCAAAGTTTTTAGCTCTGTAAACGCCTGTATATTTTTTAATTTCTTCGAAATTTGGAAAAACACAATATTGACCTATTTCGTGAGCCACAAAAGGAACTTTAAACGGCGTAATGCCTGAGCTAAAATCCGATTCTGTTTCCGGAATTTTTTCCCATTTTAAACCTCTTACACCACCACGTGACTGGTATTCAGCGTTAGGGACCACAGGCCAGCTTCCGCCTACTGACATTCCGGTATACACTCTCCTATTGTCTTTTGCTTTCCAGAAATCAACGAATTCGTTGAGGTATTTTACCTGATTTCCTGCAGGCTCATTCCCCGCAGACAACATAGTAAAGGAAGCGTAATTCCCGTATTCCTTTGCCATTCGTGTAGTTTCGTCATATAGAAATTTATCCACTGGCTGACCCAATCCTATTTTAGGACCATGGTTAGGCCAGCTTGGACCTTCAGGTTGCAAATAAAGCCCCACTTTATCAGCTGCAATAAAAGCGGCTTCAGGAGGACACCAGGAATGAAAACGCACATGATTTAATCCATACGATTTAATCTTTCTTAGAATTGTTTCCCAAGCTTCCACTGTCGTTGCCGGATAACCTGTTAGTGGAAATTCGCAATTGTGAACCGTTCCTCTTAGAAAAACCGGAACACCATTTATCAAAAATCGGTTTCCTTCAATTTTGAATTCTCGCATTCCAAACTGAACACTCTTGTTGTTATTTATGTCTTTAGAAGCCAGCTTTACATCCAGATGATACAAAGCAGGATTGAATTCGTCCCAAGTCAGCATTCCTTTTCCAAAAGGCAATTCGAGTTCAATAGTTTTGTCTCCCAACTTAGATACAGTAATATTGCTTGTAATCTCTTGGGTTTGGTCTGATGCTTTAGAATTGAAACTTTTGGCAGCTATAGCAATTTTTCCGTTAAAATTACTTTGACTGCTATTATTCACCGTAATTTTCACACGGGCTTTTCTTTTTTTTACATCAGGAAAAATCTGAACATCATCTATATAAACCGGAGAAACAGACTCCAACGCTATTTTACCAATAATCCCATTCCAGTTTCCTTGGGTATGATCGGTGATACTATGCGAATCAGGTCCTACATTTATTTTTTTAATACTATTATCAATTCGAATGGAAATACGCTGTTTTCCTGTAGTAAGATACGGACTCAAATCATAAACATGTGGCGCCACCAGCGAGTTTTGCAAGCCCACTTCTTTATCGTTTACCCAAACTCTGGTTTCTATATGTGCTCTTTCTAAACGAAGCAATATTCGTTTGCCCTTCCAATTGGCAGGAATATTGACTTCTTTTTGATACCAGGCTGCACCAACATAATGTCTCGCTGGAGTCAACCAAAAAGGAATATGTATGTTTCCGGGTTGACGGTATTTTTCTAATCTTGGAATATAGTAGAAAGAACTATCATAAATAGATCCTGTCCATTTTGTTTTCAAAGTGATTTCATCTCCTTTTAAAAACTCTGCCATAGAACCTGGCAACTTGATATTATCCGAAAGATTCCTGTTATACCATTTGGCACTAACTCCCTCATCATTTCTATCAATTTGAAAATGCCAATTGCCAGCCAAATTAATCACTTCGTCTTTACTCTTGAAGCTGCTTAAAGAAAATAAAACTGCCAAAAGAAGACAGACGTAACTATATTTTTTCATTAGGTTGTGTTTTTATTTTTTAATTGAAAACGGGTTTTGTTTGATAAAAAAACGATAGGTTTTTACATTACCATTGGTGCTTTTATCAGTACGGGGTAAATATTTAAACCCTTTAATTTTAATATTTTCTCCCAAATCTACCACCAGCTGATGTGGATGAGAAGTTTTTGAAACTGTCCAGGCAGTGGACCAAAAAGTAGATTCCTGTTGGTCGAATATTTTTTCAGCCGAATAATTCCCTACCGAAACCTCTTCACTATCGGCATAGACTATTTTCCATTTAGAACGGTTTACAGGCAAACCATCAGTACCAATTAGTTCTAATTCAGCAATGCTGCTACTTTGATCTTTTGGATTTTGAGAATCTAATGCCTCTAAACAAAAATATTGTCCTTCAAATTCCTTTTTAAAAATCACTTCTTTCCAGCCCTGCACACTGCTAAACAATCCTTCATCAGAAGGAGTTTCAGCAGATAAATCCAGTGTTTCTCCTTTTTTACGGTGCAAAAGCGATTCGTCTATTACTATTTTGTCTAAAACAGGAGTAGTTACTCCTTCAGTTTGAGGAGATACAGGAGTTTCAAAATCGAGAATAATGATTTCGTTTTTACCTTTTTTGAGCCAGCAACCAGGCATATACAGCGTTTGTTGAGGTCCAATTTTCCAATAACGACCTAGATTGTATCCGTTTACCCAAACCATTCCTCTGCCCCAAGTACTCATATCGATATAAGTATCACCAGTAGCTTTCAATTCAAAAGAAGCTTTGTACCAGGCTGGACCATTGGCTTTTTGTGATTTGAATTTTAGACTTTTTTGAAAATTATAATCCACCGGGAAATTGTAAACTTCCCAATTCGTCAAGTTGGTGCTATTTGAACCAACTAACATTTCTACTTTTTCAGTAATTCCTTTTCGGTCAATAATCGTTTTGCCATAGTTAACCCGCCCTAAAGCATCTACTAAAATATCAAGAACATCCCCTTTTTTTACCGGAGGTATTTTGATTGTGTTCTCATCTTTACGACGGTCCAAATTCCCAATTAATTTGCCATTAATATAAACAGCAGCCCAATCATGCAATTCGGTAATTTTTATTTCAAATGAAGTCGTAGATTCCGGTAATTTGGTGCGATACAAAATTCGTCCCCAACCCTGATTAAAGGCTTCCATCGGTTTAATGCTTTCCGATAAATTTGCTTTTGGAAGATTTTCAAAAAGCGATGCCGACTCATTAAATGTAATTTTCGGAATCGAAATTACCGGATTATTGGCTGGTGGTTCAAGAATTGTCTCTCCGGGATTCAGATAATTTTTCATCAAATCGCGAACTGCATAGAATTTGTCCGTAGGCAATCCTCCTTCATTAATTGGAGCATTGTAATCGTATGAGGCTACCATCGCACCAAAAGGAGGTGCATTAGCTCCACCCCATTGTCCAAACGAAGTTCCTCCATGTGCCATATACAAACTGAACGAAATCTTGCGATCTAACATGTCTTTCAAACTGCCGATGAAACTACTTATTGATCGGGTTTCGTGCGCACGTCCCCAATAATCAAACCAACCCGTCCAATACTCACTACACATCAGTGGTGCTTTTGGATAAACTTCTTTATACTTTTCAAACTGTTTATCGATATTCGAACCTGCTCCAAAATTTAAAGCCGTATAAACTCCATCTACATCATATTTAAAGAAATTAGAACTCCAGTCGCAACGGAACAATTGTACTTTGTCAAAGCCTGAAGCACGAACAGCATCACGCACCTTACCCATATAAACAGCATCATTGCCAAAAACACCATATTCATTTTCGACCTGAACCATAATGATGTTTCCACCATTTTGAATTTGGTAAGGCGCTAATTGTTTTCCTACCTGCTTCAAATACTTGATAGAACGCTCCATAAAATACGAATCATTTAAAGTTCGTACTTGAAGATCATTTTTTTTCAATAACCACCAAGGCAAACCACCCATATCCCACTCAGCGCAAGCATACGGTCCGGGACGAACAATACAATACATTCCGTTTTTTTGGATGAGTCGTACAAATTCTGCCACGTCTTTTTGTCCTGTAAAATCAAATTGATCCGGTTGTTGCTCGTGAAAATTCCAGAAAAGATAAATACAAATCGTATTCATCCCCATGGCTTTGCACATTTGAATACGCTGTTCCCAATACTGACGAGGAATTCGCGGAAAATGTATTTCGCCGGCACGTACCAGAAAAGGTTTTCCATTCAATAAAAAGGTTTTGTCACTAGCCTCAAAACTTCCAGCTTTCCCGGAAGTTTGTGCTTGAGTGGCCAAAGTCATAAAAATAACAATGACAAGAATTAGTTTTGATATCCTCATTTGTTTTAACAATCTTTTTTTTCCAAAAATACATTTAGCATATATTATACCAAAATTAAAGCTTGTTTTATTTCGGTATTTTTCGGTTTCTCCTGTTAGATATTAATTCATTGTCAAATCATTAGTTTTTAAAATCAGTCGAATTTGCTTTGATTTATTTAAACTCCACATTTACTTTATATTCAACTGAAATCTGAGGTTGTTTAATCTCTAGAAAACTTTTCTTGTCACTAAAATCAGGTAATACATTCTTATCCAAATAACTCAAATAAGGTGCATCTTTTTGCATTGGTAAAAAATGAAAGTACATATCGCTTGTTTTTAAAGCTTCTTGGTATCTTTTTAATCCAATAATCCATGGTTTACTGGTATAAAGATCGTCTGTTTGTAACTCGCCGTTCATCATACAAATACCGCGATCGCCACGATAATCAAAGGTGATGAAAACATCGTTTGCCTTTGATAAATCAAGACTGCCTGCTTTAAGTACATAGTGACTGTTATCGGCCTGTATCAATTTAATTCCTGTATCCGCTTTTGGTACACTAATTTGCCAGGCACTACTATTTTTAATTGTCGATTTGCCTTTAGTTAACTTTCCATCAACTGAAGTTACACCAGCTGCAGCAGGATAAACCGAGAAATCAATATTTTCCTGATTATTGCTAACTAATGTTATTTTTCCATCATTATCCAATACCAAGGCATTACTTAATACCAACTTTTGATTGTCGGTTTGACCAATCAGATAGGTATTTTTGGCTTCGTTATTTGGTAAAACCAAGAATGAAACTCCGTTGATTTCGAAAGCATTGATTTTTCCTTCAGTACAAACTATAACAGTATTCCCTTCTCTAATTACAGTTTTTATTCCTGTACCATTCACTTTCAGCTTACCTTGAAGTACTATTTCGGGAGCAATGCCATCTACTGAAACCATCACATTGTACTTTTTATTGTTATTGGTAAATCTACAAAAAGGCTGCACTGTTGCCATGCGAATCGCTACCCCATCGTAATTGACATTGAAAGGAAAAATCGCTGAGCTGCCCGCTTTAAGTGTAAAAGTTCCGGTTTCCGGAAATATTAGCTGTCCCGATTTTGTAGTTACACTAACTTTCAGTCCTTGTAAATCTTTCATTTCCAAATGATCCTGAAAATTGTGCATGAACAAATAACCTTTGTTGCCATCTCCCCTTACAGCATAGCGCAAAGTGCTGGTATTAGTAGCTTTGATACTATCATTAGTCGAAGGCAATATTGGATATAAAGGTGCTAAATCGCTGCCGTAGCCTTTCAAAAAGTAATTCATCAGCTTTAACGGAAAATAGCCACTACTCACATTTCCAAACTCACCAATTGGAGCCTGATAATCGTAGGATTTATTGTGAAGCCCCGCACCTTCAGTAAAGAAATAATTACCTATAGAAGGCGTAGTTCCACCGTGATACATATAAAATCCCAATCCATTCGTTCCACTTCCCACGGTACGAACCATCATTGGGAGAAAACTTTCCCCCGGAACACGTGGACGTCTTGAATAGGTAACAGACATTCCAGTACCTAATTCGGCTGCCAACGACGGATATAAATTGACATCATAACTTACCGGAGCATAATCCGGTTTTTGATGTATGTTTTTAAACAAATAAAATGGTGATGGGCTATTCCCTGCTGTCCAAAAAGGGAAAGCATATCCTGCCATAACCGGAATAGATCCTTTTTCTATAATAGTCGCATATCCCCAACCCGTGGCCGTATAAATAGGTGCTATCAAACCCGCATCAATAGCGAGTTTTTTAAGCGTTTTCATGTGGTCACGTCCTACATCGGCAAACTCATTCCCCATCGTATTAATCCCCACACCATCCTGAATAATCTTTTTATCACGACCCGCTACTGTACGTTCTTTAGGAGCATCCTGATAAGTAAATCCCCAAGGCGCAGTTGAATGTTGGTATTCGTTTTCTAATTGCACCCCAACAATAGGACCGTTGTCTTTAAATAGTAATCCTTTCAATTGCTGTCCAATTTCCTGATACAATCGGTTAACGTAGTATAAATAAACCTGATCATTGCTTCTAACATCAATCGGACGACCGTATAACCAATCCGGTAAACCTCCGTTACGTATTTCACCATGAGCGAAAGGACCTATACGCATAAGCACTTCCAATCCATTCTTGGCACACAATTCTGTGAATTTACGAACATTCAAATCTCCTGTCCAATCGAATTTGCCTTCTTTGAATTCGTGCATATTCCAAAATACATAGGTTGCCACCACAGTAATCCCTCCGGCTTTCATTTTTTTCAGCTGCTCATCCCAATATTGATGCGGATAGCGACTGAAGTGAAACTCCCCGATAACCGGAATAAAAGGCTTTCCATTTCTTTCGAGATAAAAACTGTTTACACCAATAGTTTCCCCTTTGGCATTACTTCCTCCCAAATCAAGATGGCCGCGTTTTACCTCATATTTAGCAGCTGTAATATCAATAGCATAATTATTTTGAGCCGTTACATCCATTGATGCAGCACAGAATAAGAATAGTGTTAGTGATAATACCGTAACGAATTTATTTTTTCTCATGAATATCTATTTAAATGTTTTGGAATGTATTATCTACACAATTTCAGAATTAATTACTCTACATTCATTAATCATTACCAAATGTACCTGAACTCCCTGATGATTAACATCCATTGCTGCGGCTTCAGATAAATGTGTTTCGACTGTAGCCAATTCGCCTAATCCATAATTCCCCAATCCAAGCATATAGTGACAATGGATTTTATTTCGGAAAGTTAAATCATCTTCCCAAATTAACAAATCAGGCAATGATACCGCAAAATAATCCAGTTTTATGGTTTCGTTCAAATGTTTTGTTCCAAAAGCAATCAATTTGTCAAATCTGGTATTCGCTTCTTCAGCCAATCCCAATTTTAACAATGCCAATCCCTGATAAAATATTTTGTCCGGTTTTTGATCATTATAAAAAATAGCTGCAGCAGGTTCTGTATTTCCGTCTTTGGCTAATTCCCAATATTTGCGGGCTTCTTCTATTTGATTCAAACCTTCGTAAGCACAGCCCAACCAATAATGGAAATCATTTTCCTGTGCACCATGCAGTTTTCCTTCACCCAAATTGTGCGGATATTCCAGGCATTCATTCAATAATTTTATGGCATTATCGAATTCTTTTTTAGCCAACAGTTGTTTAGCTAATTCCACTCTGGCCAACTGATATTGTGCAGGAACTTTCCCTTCTCCACCTTCCCAAGGATGAAAAATACGATTATCAATCAGTTCAATTGCTTTTGTGTAATTCCCAATTTGGTTACATAAAGTAACATATTCCAGATAAATATCATCGCGTTGAACTACCAGATTAAAATGTTTTTCCAAAAACGCCAATCGTTCTGCATGCGGTTTGCAAAGACGCTTGTACAATTGGTCCAATTCCATCAAAATGCGGGAATCACTAGTGTCTAATGAAAAGGCTTTTTCCAGATATTGAAGTGCTTTTTCTTCCAACTGTGATTTATTAAAATAAGCCAATGACAGGTTTCTTAAAACCGTTGGGAATGTACCATCTATTGCAACCGACTTTTCCCAACAAGCAATAGCTTCTGAATATTGGCGTTTGTCATACCACAAATTACCCAAATAATAAGGTGCTTTTGAGTCTTTTGGATTTACTTTTTGTGCATATTCCAATGCTGAAATTGCTTCCAAACGATTCGGAAAACAATATTCCGGTGCATGATTTGCTGCTTTTTCAAATGCTGTTTTAGCCTCTTTGTTGGCCAAACTCAAAGCCCATCCCATGTAATAATACGTCATTGGTGTCGTTGGACAAACTTTGATTCCTTCTTCCAATAATAAAATGGCTTCATCATACATTCCGGCTGCAATATAATCCAGTGCTACCACCTCATAATTATGGATTTCACCACGCATTAGCTTATTCATCTCTTCCAAAGCAGTAGCCGAATTTGAAATCAAATAGTCTTCAAAACGACATCCAAAATTGAATAAATCGATTTTTAAAGACGCTTCAATCAGTGCCAAAGCTTCTTTTTCGCGTCCTAGTTTTCTCAAAATAGCCGTTTTCAATGTACGTGCTTTGTGATTGTGCCAGTTGCGGGTTAAAGATTTGTCAATTTCATAAAGTGCATCAGTCAGATTATCTTGGATACATGAAATCTGGGCACAACCAAAATATCCGGCATCCTGCATAGCGGCATTCCAACAGGATTTGTAAAATGCTGCATAGGCTTCCTTATTTTTTCCTTGGTATTGCAGCGCAAGTCCAAGGTTATATCGCGGTTCACCATCATAAGGATTCGGATTGCGTTGCAATTGGGTATCAATCGCCGCTTGGAAATACTTTTCCGATTCGGCAAATTTTCCGCGACGTAACAACCAAAGTCCCATAGCATTGTTGTTTCTCACATCAGATGAATCTCGTTTCAAAGCCTCCAAATAATAATCCGTAGCAACATAAGTAGCGTGACGGTATTGCTCTAAATGCAATCCTGTGAGATACAATTGTTCACATGTAGGCGTTTCCTCTGGAGAGAAAGCAGGTTTTGCAGCTTCTGGAGTTGCTGCAGCTTCTTGTTCTTCTGCTTTAATACTTAGCAATTCTCGACCATTTTCAGAATACACCGTTAATTTTAAATCGATGAGAGCAACATCTCCAACTGAAATTTCACGTTCAAAAACCTGCTCCGGACTCAAATCCAAAGTTTCCTCAAAAAAACCTTCTAGTACAACTTTTGCCTTTTTATGCAATGAGGTTGCAAAAATCTTCACAATGGCTTTGTCTCCTTCTTTATCAATATTTAAAAGCAAATCCTGTGAAGCATTTTTCACCACACCCAGTTCACGGTACGGCAGAAAATATTGGGTAAAAGTCTTTTCTTCATAAGGCTGCATCCAACTGAAATCAGGCTGATTATCCGTATAAACTCCTGCCATCAATTCAATGTAAGGCCCGTCTTCATCGGTAAGATTTCTATCCCATGCTTTTCCAAAATCGCCATTACCCCAAGTCCATTGTTTTTTTCCCGGTGAAATATGATGATTAGCCACATGAAGCACTCCTGCCTGGGTATCATTCTCATAACCTCCCACGAAGTTAAAATCAGAATTGATAGCCATATAAGAAGTTGGAACCGGGATATTTTTATAATTTGAAATATCAACTCCAGCCGAATAATCAATTTTATAATAGGTTCCTGTTGCAATTGGGAATGTAGAAACATCGCGTTTACCGTGGTCAAAAAC
>JACCDQ010438030.1_pt1 | contig 10710 bp, 10 predicted proteins | sample 7446031 | NCBI WGS metagenome assembly JACCDQ01 (sample SAMN15323442, study PRJNA562643) | freshwater metagenome | isolation source: river surface water | place: USA:Blue River Watershed | collected 2017-08-17
AACCAAAACAAAATTAAAATGAGAACTTATAAAATAAAAAACAGTAGTAAACCTGGGCCTACTACTGTCTAAAAATTGTACTTTTATTTTTTATTAATCCTGTATCACTTTTTCAGGACTAGACAATAATTTAATCTTAAAAAGAATTTTAGTGCGCTCCGCCTTCGCTTTCAATGTGAAAAATCCCTTGTTTTTTTAGAATCTTAGGACAATAGAAACCATAAAAGGCCAAATAAGCAAAGCCAATAAGAGGAATAATGTAGGAGAAATGCGTCCAGGATATTCCCATTATACCTTCAGGCTGAGTTAAATCGAAATCACAGATACTTCCTTGGATTAAAGGAATGACACCGCCACCCAGAATCATCATGATTAAGAAGGAAGATGCTTTTCCTGTATTTTTTCCTAAACCGGCAATGGCTAAGTCAAAGATAGACGGCCACATGATGGATAAAAATAATCCTCCGGAGATAAAAAAGAATTTAGCTATTGTTGCATCCGGATAAACGAGTCCGATGAACATCATTAATAAACCAGAAATTCCAAAAAGCATCAAGGTTTTACCGGCATTTTTACCACCTACAAGACTTACCATAATAAAAATCAATATCCAGATTGGATACACATAAAAGGCAGAAACATTATGTTCGGCAAAAACATTTGTAACAATGATCACTCCAAAGGCTATGGCAGGAACAATAAATTTCAGCGCCCTATTCATCAGGTTTGAAGTATCGAAAACATTGACACCACCGTTCCAACGTCCAATCATCAAACTTCCCCAATATAGGGCAATAAAAGGAGGAATGGCATCTTCTAAAATGCTACCAAATTCTGGTGTTTTTAATAAAGCAGGCAGATTACTGATGATTGTCACTTCGGTTCCCACATAAATAAAAATAGCAAGCATTCCTAAGTATAACTGAGGGTAATCCATGATGCTAAAGGTTTTATGACCAGCTTCAATTTTAGCTTCTTCCTGCTTCGCCGGATCTTCAATTTTAGAAAAAAGCATAAAAAGAGCGACTAAAATAAAGGCGATCCCTAAGACAATAAAAGGGAATTTAATATCTTCTAAAGAAAGCGCAGATCTTTTATGGTCTCCCATTCCAAATAATGCGATACCCAGTAAAATAGCACCAATAGTAGTTCCGAAAGAATTTACCCCTCCGGCTAAGGTCAAACGGTGGGCACCGGTGGCAGGGCTTCCCATTTTAATAGCCAACGGATTGGCAACAATTTGTTGGATGGAAAAGCCCAAACCAACGGTGAATAAGGCCGTTAAAAAGAACGTGAAACTTTCCATCGTTGCCGCAGGAATGAATAAAAAAGAGCCAATTGCTGATACAATTAATCCGCCAGCGAGTGTTTTTTTGTACCCAAATTTTTGTAAAACATCCGATTTCAAGGAAATAAGAAAGAAGATGATAGAGCCTACAAAGTAGGCTGCATAAAAGGCCCAAGCAACCAATTGGGATTGTACCTGTGATAAAGTAAATACTTTTTTAAAGACAGGGATTAATATGTCATTAGCGGAGCCGACAAATCCCCAAAAGAAAAAGACGGTCACGAGGGAAATAAATTGCCCCCATTTGGTTTGTAAATTTTCAGAATTCATAATTAGTTTTTAGATTTTTTTGTTTTTTTAGTGTAAGAGCGTAAAAGTATTTGTTATATAATTATAAAAAAAATTATTGAAGATAAATATTTGTCATAATAACAACGAAATCGATATAATTTAATGTTAAGTGTAATTATTACACTGTATATTTATGAAAAATATAATTTTTAAAACAATTTCAAGTAGGGATAATTCTTTATGAAAATAAATAAAGGGGTAAGATATGAAAGTGCGTAAAGAATTGGTGCGATGTAAGATGATTCAGAACCTCTGAATAGGGTAAATCAAAGTTCTTATTGTTTTTAAACAATGTAAAAATTCATTTTAAGCAGCAAAAGGATAAGATTAGCGAACTAAACTTCTACTTGAAAAATTAAAAAGAAGGATTCCTTTTTATCTGCCGTTTGTTGGTGTATTAATGAATACTTAAAGTAGCAAAACAAGTCCCAAATCCAATAACAAAAGCGATTACAGAATAAAGTATCATTTGTAATCCTAATTTCTTATACTTTTCTGATAATTGCATAAAAACACCGATGAAGAAAGTTATAACACTTACAAAAGCTACTAGAGTTGCAAAAAAACAAAATGCTCCCATCATTTTTTAATTTTAAATTAATACCTTTTATAAATTTAATTTTTCTCGAATTCCATCAATTTTATGATCTCTATAAAATAAATTCATGGTTTCAAAAGGAATGATCTTCATTTTATCGCTCACGATATGTACACATGATTTTTTTACAGATCGAACATCAAAATCATGGGCATCCATAAAATTCATAATTAGAATCCGAAATAAATTGTCATAATGCAAAGAATCCGATTGTACTCTTGGTAAACAGCACATCAATTCATTCAATTCCCCTTTGGCACAATCTACAGAAATTCCTGTGCTAAATAAATTAAGCATATGGGTTTTCAGTTTTTCATCGTGTTCAAATACTATAGTATTTTTTGAATTATTCAGTAAATCTTCGGGATTTATCAAATGGGTCATCGGAAAAACTTCGCCATCTATTTTGAGGGCATAAGCCATGCATAAGGCATCGGGATTGCAGGGAACGGGAATTAGATCTTCGGGAGTAAAAAGAGGAAACTGGTCATAGATTTTTCTTCGAACTTCCGTCAGAGTAATCCTCCCTGAAGCGTCATCATAACTTTCGTTTCTTCCAGCCACTTGTGTAGGTTGAAATGTTACGCCACGAACACATTTTTGCTGTAAAGCATATTCAATAATTTTTCCGATTTCATCATCGTTTTCCCCTTTTTGAAGTGTGATAACCAGTGTTGTCGAAATATTAAACAGATTCAAATGTTTGATGGCTTTTTTGCGTACTTCTGTTAAATCTTCTCCGCGTAATTTTTGCAAAACTTCGGGCTTGAAACTGTCAAATTGCAAATAAATTTCGAAATCAGGCATGTAATTGGCCAATTTTTCTACAAAATGAATGTCTTTGGCAATTCGAATTCCATTGGTATTCAGCATCAAATGTTTGATAGGTTTGCTTTTGGCAATATCCAAAATCTTGAAAAAATCAGGATGTACCGTAGGTTCGCCTCCAGAAATCTGAACCACGTCGGGTTCTCCTTCATTGGCCACAACCACATCAAACATTTTTTCGATTTCTTCCAGTGTCCGATGTCTGCCATAATTGGGCGAGGAATTAGCATAGCAAGTAGGGCAGGACAGGTTGCATCTATCGGTAACTTCTATAACCGTCAAGCAAGAATGTTGTTCGTGATCGGTACACAAACCGCAATCATAGGGGCAGCCATAATGTATTTTGGTATTGAATTTCAAAGGCATTTCAGATTGCTTATTGTAATTCCTGAGTTGCTTATAATAGTTTACATCATCCGCAATCATCGATTTCATTTCACCGTGTTTTTTGCAATGTTTCAACATCCAAACATGATCTTCTTGAAAGACTATCTTGGTATCTACAAGTGCCAGACAACTAGGGCAAAGGCTTTTGGTATAATCGTAATAGATGTAATCCCGGTTTTTCATTTAATATAATTTTTAAACGCAATAAAAACTTCCAATAATAACCAAATATAAATAATGAACTCCATTGAATGCTGCTCAAATGTAAGTATAATGGATGATATGGTTTTATAAATTCGACAGAAAATCGATACAAAAAATATAAAACCATAAACAGTTTGAATCGGTCTCCATTGATTAAGGATTTGTTTTTCAAGTACTGAAAAAGAATTAAAAGAACAACCATAAACCCCATTTCATATAAGGCTACCGGATGCCTTTTTAGACCGTCACCCAAATTCATCCCGGTAAAGAAAGTGGTTGTATTGCCAAAAGTGGGTTCGGCAATTCCCATCGAAAAACACCCCATTCTTCCAATGAATAAGGCAATAATGATAGGAATAACGTAAATGTCACCTGAGGCAATTTTAACTCCAATAATTTTTTTCACAGTCTCAACGCCAAATAAGCCTCCAAGAAATCCACCGGCAACGGTTTTGTTTTGATAGAAAATCAATAATGTTTGATGGGGAATTTCAGAAGGATTTTCGAACAGCGCAATAATTCTCGAACCTAATAAGGCACCAATCATAGCACCAATCTGAATGATTAATCGATTGGTATCAGATATAGGATCTTGTATTTTTTTTCTTTGAAAATAATAAAATCGAATTCCAATAAAAAAGGAGAGTGTTTCAAAAATGAAATGCCAATAATAATTATTTCCAAATAATTGAAACTGAAAAGGGAATGTCATTCGTTTAAATAGTAAAAAGAATTGTGAAGATAAACTAATTGTGTCTTTGAGATTAAAAAAAACGACATTTTTTTGTACTTTTGCACAAATTTTTATAAAAAAAATATTCATGTTAACAGTTAATAATTTATCAGTTCAGTTTGGCAAACGAATTTTATTTGACGAAGTAAATACCACCTTCACACACGGTAATATTTATGGCGTAATCGGAGCCAATGGCGCTGGAAAATCTACTTTTCTAAAAATAATTTCAGGGGATATGGATCCTACTTCAGGACATATTCATTTGGAACCTGGAAAACGTATGTCAGTTTTAAACCAAAATCATAATATGTTTGATGAGCATACCGTATTGGAAACCGTAATAATGGGGAACAAAAACCTGTATGCCATCAAAAAAGAAATGGACGAGCTTTATCTTGACTATAATGATGCCAATGCAGACAGAATAGGGGAGCTACAGGTTCAGTTTGAAGAAATGAATGGCTGGAATGCCGATTCGGATGCAGCATCGATGCTTTCTAATCTTGGGATTACGGAAGACAATCATTATACCATCATGGCAGATTTAGAAGGAAAAATGAAAGTTCGTGTGCTTTTGGCACAAGCACTTTTTGGAAATCCTGATTTGCTGATTATGGATGAGCCTACGAACGACCTGGATTTTGAAACCATTGCCTGGTTAGAAAATTTCCTGGCAAATTATGAGAATACAGTAATTGTCGTTTCTCACGACAGACACTTTTTAGACTCCGTTTGTACACATATTTCGGATATCGATTTTGGTAAAATCAATCACTATTCCGGAAACTATACATTCTGGTATGAATCAAGCCAGTTAGCGGCAAAACAACGTGCGCAACAAAACAAAAAAGCCGAAGAAAAGAAACAGGAATTGGAAGAATTTATTCGTCGTTTTTCTGCGAATGTGGCCAAATCGAAACAGGCTACTTCCCGTAAAAAAATGATTTCTAAATTAAATATTTCAGAAATTAAACCATCCAGCCGTCGTTATCCGGCAATCATATTTGATCAGGATCGCGAAGCGGGAGATCAAATTCTGAATGTAGAAAATTTGAGTGCTTCGATAGATGGAGAGACCTTGTTTAAGGGTGTGGATTTGAATATGGCCAAAGGCGATAAAATCGTACTTTTTTCAAGAGATTCACGTGCAACAACAGCTTTTTATGAGATTTTAAACGGAAATCAAAAAGCAGATTCAGGAACTTTTGATTGGGGAATTACGACTAACCAAGCGTATTTGCCTGCAGAGAACCATTCTTTTTTTGAAAATGATTTGACTCTGGTCGATTGGCTGCGTCAATATGCTAAAACCGAAGAAGAGCGTGATGAAGTATTTATAAGAGGTTTCCTTGGGAAAATGATTTTCTCCGGTGAAGAAGCACTAAAAACAAGCCGCGTATTATCAGGAGGGGAAAAAGTGCGTTGTATGTTGTCTCGAATGATGATGGAACGCGCCAATATTTTAATGTTAGACGAACCAACCAATCACTTGGATTTGGAATCAATTACGGCTTTCAATAACTCATTGAAAAACTTTAAAGGTTCTGTGATTTTTACCACTCATGACCACGAGTTTGCACAAACTGTAGGTAACCGTGTGGTGGAATTAACGCCAAATGGAGTAATAGACCGTTATATGACTTTTGATGAGTACTTAGATGACGAAAAAATCCAGGAATTAAGAACGAAAATGTATTCTTAATCACTAAAATAAATAAGTTTATAAAAGCCCTGAGTTGTTTACTCGGGGCATTTTGTTTGATTTACAGTCATTAAAACAATAGCTGTTTTAATAAGAAAACCGGAAAAATCATTCTGTTCTTTTTATTAATAAATGATACATTTGAATTTGTATATTTGCAAGACCAAACACAACACTTTACTATGACTCAAAAAGTATTGCTCAATTCCAAAGAAGTCAATATCATTCTAAACCGTTTGGCTTGTCAGCTAATTGAAAAACATCTCGATTTTAAAGACACTATTTTAGTAGGTATACAACCAAGAGGAACTTTCCTGGCAGAACGAATCAAAGATTTGTTGGAAAAAGAATACAATACTCCCGAAATTAAGTTGGGCTATTTGGATATTACTTTTTTTAGGGATGATTTCCGTAGAACCGATAAACCATTAGAGGCCAATAAAACTAAGATCAATTTTATAGTAGAAAACAAGAAAGTCATTTTTATTGATGATGTTTTGTTTACCGGAAGAAGTATCCGTTCGGCCTTAACGGCCATTCAATCTTTTGGAAGACCTTCTGAAATAGAATTGTTAGTATTGATTGACAGACGGTTCAGTCGTAATTTACCAATTCAACCCGATTATAGAGGAAGACAGGTAGATGCCATAAATAATGAAAAAGTAAAGGTGAGTTGGAAAGAAAATGACGGAGAGGATGTCGTGTATTTAATTACTAATTAAAATAGTTCATCACTCAGCCCAATCAATAATATAATCGTAAAAGAATGAAAGAGTTAAGCGTAAATCATTTATTAGGTATCAAATACATTAATGAGAATGATATAAACCTTATTTTTGAAACAGCAGACCATTTTAAAGAAGTTATCAATCGACCAATAAAGAAAGTACCTTCCTTACGAGATATTACTATTGCCAATATTTTCTTCGAAAACAGTACCCGAACCAAACTCTCTTTTGAATTAGCCCAGAAACGTTTGTCTGCAGATGTGATCAGTTTTTCGGCAGCACAGTCATCCGTTAAAAAAGGAGAAACACTCATAGATACCGTAAATAATATTCTTTCGATGAAGGTAGATATGGTAGTGATGCGCCATTCGACCCCAGGTGCAGCTTATTTTTTATCCCAAAACGTAAAAGCCAGCATTGTCAATGCAGGTGACGGCGCTCACGAACACCCAACACAGGCTTTATTAGACAGTTATTCCATCAGGGAAAAACTGGGTGATGTTGCCGGTAAAAAAGTGGTGATTGTTGGGGATATTTTGCATTCAAGAGTTGCTTTGTCTAATATTTATGCCTTACAAATGCAAGGTGCCGAAGTTAAGGTTTGTGGCCCGAAAACATTGATTCCAAAATATATTGAATCCCTTGGAGTAACAGTGGAACCTAATTTAAGAAAAGCTTTAGAATGGTGTGATGTAGCCAATATGTTGCGCGTACAAAACGAAAGAATGGATGTGAATTATTTTCCTTCTACAAGAGAATATACCCAGCAATACGGATTAGATAAAGACTTATTGGATTCCTTAGATAAGAAAATCGTGATTATGCATCCGGGACCAATTAACAGGGGAGTGGAGATAACCAGTGAAGTGGCCGATTCAGATCAATCGGTGATTTTGAATCAGGTTGAAAATGGGGTAGCCATCAGGATGGCCGTCATTTATCTTTTGGCCTCAAAAATTCAATAATTAAAAAAATGGTGGTAACTTAGCTAAAGTAACCTCGAAAAGCGAATAAAAATGAAAGTAGATCAAAAAGACCATACGATTACAATCAAAGATACCCAAGGCGATCTTCCTGCTTTTTTGATGAAAGTGACACATCAATATAAAACGTTTGAAAATCATAATTTGATCATTGATCTTTTGCAATACAGTGATTTACCAGTAAATGATATCAAATTGTTTTTGCCTTTGTGTAAGCAGCATAGAAAAGCAAAAAAATCATTTGTGATTGTTACTTCTGATTTCGACTATAATGCTGTTCCTGAAAAATTAGCCGTAGTTCCATCCTTATTGGAGGCTCATGATATTATTGAAATGGAAGAGATTGAAAGGGATTTAGGTTTTTAATATGGATTAATCGTCTGTTTGTTGATAGGGTTAATCGGGAAATACGGATAATGAATTTTACGTTTTTAAATCCTAAATCCGATTCGTATTATACTTTTGAATACAGGATAAACCTGAAAACTGTTACTGAATACTGATTCCTATAGAATGAAACTAACGATACTTGGCTGTTATGCCGCTACTCCCAGAACGTTTACCAATCCTACTTCCCAGATTTTAGAAATTAAAAACAGAATTTTTCTCATTGATTGCGGAGAAGGAACTCAAGTGCAGCTTCGCAAAAACAAGATAAAATTTTCTAAAATCAACCACATTTTTATTTCGCATCTTCACGGAGATCATTTCTTTGGTTTAATTGGTTTGGTTTCCACTTTCACTTTACTGAATCGAACAACTGATTTACATATTTACGGTCCTAAGGGAATCAAAGAAATCATTAAGTTACAATTGAAATTAGGTAATTCCTGGCCCAATTACGGATTGTTTTTCCATGAATTGGAGTCCGGTGAAAGTGAAGTGATTTTTGAGGATGATAAAGTTTTGGTTAAGACGATACCATTACGTCATCGTATTTATACCAATGGATTTTTATTTCAGGAAAAACTGGAAAAAAGGAAATTGAATATTGATGCGGTTCAGAATTATGAAATTGAAGAATGTTATTTTCAGAATATAAAAAATGGAAAAGATATTCTTCTTGATGACGGAAGATTGATTGAAAACGCTAAACTGACATTTGATCCTCCGCCTTCAAAAAGTTATGCTTTTTGCTCGGATACCATTTATAACGAAAATTGTATTCCTGTAATTCATCAAGTGGATATACTTTATCACGAGTCTACTTTTTTAGAATCCGAAAAGGAATTAGCCCACAAAACAATGCATGCCACCGCCAAAGAAGCAGCTATTATTGCTTTGAAAGCCAATGTGAAACAGTTGATTTTAGGGCATTATTCTACACGATATGAAAATATCGATTTGTTTAAAGAAGAAGCCCAAACGATTTTTCCAGAAGTGTTGTTAGCCGATGATGGAAAAAGTTTTGATTTGTAAGTTTTGAATCTATATATAAGTAACCCATAAGAAATGAAAGATTTAAGTAACTATAGAAGATCCTACGAAAAAAGCGAATTATTAGAAACTAATATTCCGGAAGATCCTATAAACCTTTTCAACAGATGGTTTCATGAAGTGGAAGAGTTTGGAGGTAATGAAGAAGTAAATGCCATGACTGTGTCTACAATAGGCCTGGATGGTTATCCTAAGTCCCGTGTGGTGTTATTGAAAAAATTTAATGAAGAAGGTTTTATTTTTTATACCAATTACAATTCAGAAAAAGGAAAAGCTATAGAACAAAATCCGAAAATATGTCTGTCCTTCTTTTGGCATACAATGGAGCGTCAGGTTATTATAAAAGGAATTGCAAAGAAAACGGACGAACAGCTTTCGGATAACTACTTCGACTCAAGGCCGGATGGAAGTAAACTGAGTGCCATAGTTTCTAACCAGAGTGAAGTGGTGCCATCAAGAACCTTTTTAGAGGAAAATCTTAAACAATTGGAAGTGGATTATGAAGGTATTGTAATTCCAAGACCCAAACATTGGGGAGGTTTCTTAGTGGTTCCTACTGAAGTTGAATTTTGGCAGGGAAGAGCCAATCGTCTGCATGATAGAATCCGGTATTCTTATCAGGAAGATTATTCTTGGAAGATGGAAAGACTTTCTCCCTGATTAAAATTATTCTATATCTCTTAAATAATTTTATTGGTGTATAACCATTAGGTTATATTTTGAATTTTAAGGTTGTCTTTTTTATTAAAGGCGACCTTTTTTTATTTTAAAATCAATTGAAATTTATATTGATAGGGTTCCTTTTGCACTTTTACTATTTAAAACAATTCATCTGAGTTTATTTTTTTTTTGATAATATCGATATGAATTTATTTTTTCACTAGATCAATTATAAAGCCCTGTTGTTTAATACTTAAGCAATGATTTTTTTTATGATTAATTCTGGTTAGTCATTTCCATTTTTTTTATTTAAACGAGCTAATACGTTAAGTTAATACTTACATTAAATTAAAAAAAGTGCATTTCATCGATTTTTTTTGTTGTTTCAACGATTTTGAGCATACATTTGTCATGAAATTAAAAACTAATACTTATGAGGTTTTTGAGTTTCAAGTGAAATTTACTTTATTAATATTTTGGTTATTATGAAAACAAATTTACTCCGTTTAGCATTACTTTTTTCAGTGGTTTTTGTTATGAATTCTTGTTCTTCTGATGCTTCAGAAACTTCATCAGCAGTTGAAGCCAAAACACAAGTTGTTGAAAATTATGTTTACAGTGCAGATGAATTGGAAACAATGAAGTTGATAAACGAATACCGTGTTAGTATTGGATTAAATGCTTTAGAAAAGATTAATCATATTTCGTATAAATCAGAAGAGCATGATAATTATATGATTGTTAATAATGTGGTAAATCATGATGACTTTGTTGCCCGTTCAGAAAACATTATAAAAACATTAGGAGC
>JACCDQ012135805.1_pt1 | contig 10707 bp, 13 predicted proteins | sample 7446031 | NCBI WGS metagenome assembly JACCDQ01 (sample SAMN15323442, study PRJNA562643) | freshwater metagenome | isolation source: river surface water | place: USA:Blue River Watershed | collected 2017-08-17
GCAGGCTGATTCCAGAACCCCACAACCAGCAAACCTATGATTTGTTCATTGGCCAAGTGGAGGCGGCCTGGGCCGATGATCGGGTGTTCAGCCAGGGGCGCTGGCACTTTGATGAGGCACCACAGGAACTGCGCACCATTCACCACGTGGCCGGTGGCGAGTTCATCGTGGCGGGGGAGTCGGTGCAGGGCTGAGCCGGGGGTGGCCAGAATCGGGATGGTGTTTTTGAACAACTTCCAAATCGGTAACACATGCAATTTCAAGGTACTTTGACCACTTGGCATCAGGACCGTGGGTTCGGCTTCATCGCCCCCAGTGGGGGTGGAGATGATGTCTTTGTTCACATCAAGGCGTTCAAACGCAGTGATTCCCAACCCGTCGTAGGTCAGCTGCTGGCCTTTGAGGTCGAATTGGGCCCCAATGGAAAGAAGCGCGCCAAGCAGGTGGAGTGGGTCAGGCAAGCTGTGGCACCTTCAAGGGTGCGCAAACGAGCGGGTTCGGCCCCATGGGGCACGGCCACACTGTTGGCCATACCGGCGTTCTTGGTGGTGTTTGGGGTGGTGAGTTTTGTATGGAACCCATCACCTGTGTGGATGGCGGTTTATCTGGGCATGAGCGTGATGACGTTTGCGGTCTACGCCTGGGACAAATCGGCCGCGCAGCAGAACCGGGGCCGGACACCAGAGAGCACTTTGCATACCTTGGCGTTGGCAGGCGGCTGGCCAGGGGCTCTGCTGGCCCAGCAGTACCTCAGACACAAGTCGGCCAAAGCCGAGTTCAGACAGGTGTTCTGGGCCACGGTGGTGTTGAACGTGGTGGGGTTTGTTGCTGTGAGCAGTGGGTGGGTGTCCAACCCTTTGGGCGGATGAAGCTTTGGTGGGGGCCGATCCAGTGCGGTTGCTTCAACGATGCCATGAAATCAAGGAAACCGAGAATCAAGACATGACTGTGACCTACAAAATCCACTTCGTGGTGCCCAGTGACTACGATTCAACCCGGTTGTTTCAGGACTTGCCCAGCCCGATTCATCGAAAGCGCATGGCTGAGATCTACAACTACAGCATTGAGGCAGATGGATTCAGGTTCATCGACCGTCAAGTCGACGAAGGCATTCGGATTGCGGGGGAGGTGCGGGTAATGGTGATCTGACAGGGGCAGCTAAATTCAATTTCTCGGGGGGAGCGTTGGCCGAAGTTCCCCCTCGTTGATAGGACCGAGGGTGAACTGGCTTCATTAGACGGATCTTACTTACCAAGGCATTTGAGGGCTTCAGAAAAGGCTTCTTCTGCAGTACCCCCTGCACGTAACTTCTCGATAATGAAATCACGTTGATTCTTGATTGAAGTGGGAAGGAAAGACTTGTTGGCCTTGTAGTAATTCCACATCTCTTCGAGTGCTTGGTCCAAGGTCCGTCCAACATTTGTTTGGACGGAAGAAGTGGTTTTTACATTCATCATAGTCAACTCCAATGTTGTAGAGATGGCTAGTATCCTGACAGGTAGCGACAATATTTGTCGCAAAATGCAGCGGGCGAGCGCTACAATCCTTGTCATCTGCTTGTGACAGCATCTGCAAAATGTCAATCAAGCGGAAAACCCAACTCTCTAGCCATTGGCACAGTCAATGGGAGCAGTTCAATCTGTCAGTTTCGATCTTCGTCTCTACATTCCTTGATCCATTGAAGCCCTGCCAAGGCGCCCACGGTCAAACTGACATGCTGTGCCGACTCGACAATCGCTTCGCGTGGATTTATGCGTATGAGACGACCACCCAGTTGGGTTGTCACGTATCGAGTGAACATGCGAACAGATGGCACCGTAGTTCCCGCCCCCAACTCGATCACGACAGGTTTCCGAACAGATCGCAACCAAGTTCGCTGCCGCTCACGCTGATCTGCCGAACGAGAACTCAGCCAAGAGGGGTCGTTAAACATCAAGATATTGGGCCTTGCCAACCCGGCGCAATTGGGGCACTGCGGCAATTCGTTGAGCAAGCGGCAGGTGTTGAGGTCAACTTCTGGCTCAAAAGCAACTGCAGGCCAAATGCCATCACAGCATCCATTCAGGCACTGCATGTGGTGTATGGACCCATGACATTCTTGCAGCGGACTTGACTCAAACCCTGCCCTCTGAAAATGGCCGTCCACATTGCTGGTGAAAACAGTGCAGCCCTGCTTGAGCTCCGCGCCCAAAGCCCTGAGAATGTCAAAGCCAGCATGAGGCTTTTTCTGTCGATACAAGTTCAAACGATGGCCATAGAACCCCCAAGCCAAACGGGGGTCATGCTCAAAGGTTCTGGGCGAAGCAATCGTTTGAAAGTCGATTCCCATCACCCGCAAAGCCGGGTATGCACGCCAGAAGCCCTCTTCACCCCTGAAGTCTGGGAGCCCTGAGTCCACACCCATACCCGCACCGGCGGCGATGACCAGTCCATCTGCCTCCCTGATCAAGTCACATGCGCGCATGATCTTTTGGGTGAACGCATCTCGCCTCACCATGCCTCACTCCGGTGGCTCTCGTTCATCTGTGTCATGTGCCCACGCGGCTATTGCGCGCGCCAACTTTAATCCGCCGTGTTCAGAAGGTTCAATGGCTGATACCTCTGAAAAATCTTTAGGGTCAGTCAGCAGGTCGCGTATATCCAGAATATCAAGATGCAATCGCATTGCACAGCGCGTAATGACGTCGTTGTACAAGGACAGGGCCGTCTTCAAATAGGAGGGCAACCCAGGGACAGCGTCGTATATGGTGCAGATGAGAGCCTTCTTTTCTGCTGCACTGATGCGCTCAAGAACAGCCAGATACTGCTCGACAAATGTTGACTGCATCTCTTGCAGATAAGCCAAAGACTCGAGTACTGTTGAAACGGGTTGGTTCAATGAAGACAATCTGGTCAATGCATCATTGCCACCCACAGACAATACAAGATGGGTTTCGCGCCCTGGCAGGAAGTCCAATTGGGTGTGGACGTCTATTGTTGTATCGCCATCTGTGGCGAACAACGAAGCCCTGTCACCGGCGCCAAGTTCACGCTGCAGATGGTCCACAACAGTGCAGTGCTGAGGCACGTATCGGGCATTGTCAAAAATGGAGTCACCCAGGAGTGCTATGTACTTTGGCTTCATGACATCAACTTTGTAATGGAACGACGGTCGTACCTGTGATGGGCTTCCATGCACCCCCCCAGCCACAAAGCCAGGCCAAGTCGCTGATGAAATGCCAACCAGTCGTCTTGGCGTTCAAATCGAACACATCGGGCCAAGCCGCACGACTTGCTGTACGTCAAGTTCTCCAGTAAACCATCGAGGACAATGAGGCACTGCTCCAAATTGCTTCGGGTACCAACCTCTATCAACAAGTCATCCCCTGCGGACCCGCCGTAATGCGGTGCACCGAGAGTGACACAACTGTTGTACAAGCCTCTGAAATTGTGAGGCATAGCATCTTCAAGACCCATGTTGTCCATGGCTTGAAACAAGTTTTCGGTGCTCATAGAACCTTCCATTTGTCAGGTATTTCACTGGGAACCAAGATGATGAGTAGATATCGCGACGATATGTGTCGTATCATTCCTAAATGAGCTCGACACCCCCTTCTGTAGACGACAGTCACTCCAACCTTTTTCCCAATGGCGCCTGGACCACGGCTGAATCAGCTGATTCGCCCCAAGTTTCACGCTCAAAGCGGGCCAAGCGTGGTGAGGAGGGCATGCATGATCAACTGACCTTGCAAATCCTCAAGCTCATTCCTCGGTGCGACGACAACGGCGCCAGAGGCATCACGAGCAAGCAGCTACATGCCGCCCTTCAGAAAGAAGGCATCTTGCGCGACCGGAGAACGATTCAACGCAAACTGCTTCAGATGAAGACGGTGTTTGGCTTTGAGTCGGACCACGCTGAAGACGGAAAGCCCCAGCACACCTTGCGATATTGGCGCGGACCCAAATCACGGATGCACGAAATGGGCAGCCTCAGCCTGCAAGAAGCATTGCTTTTGGTTTTGGCAGAAAAACAACTCAAAAGCATGCTTCCAGCAAGTCTTCACGGTTTGATGCAAAACCTGTTCGTCCAAGCCAACGACAGACTCAAGCGCGACGTGGGTGCGACCGATGCACAGGAGTGGTTGACCAAGGTGCACGTGACCAACCCAACACAGCCTTTGATCCCCGCCGAAAACCGCGATGGCGTTTTCATGGCTGTAACGGAAGCCCTCTACAGCAACCAGTTCTTAGATCTCACCTACAAGAACAAAATGGGTGAAACCCGATCAGGCCATGTCATGCCACTGGGCCTTGCTCAGCAAGGCAACAAGACCCTTTTGGTGTGCAGATGCGATGCCTGGGACCAGCAACTCGACAACGGTCCCGTTTCAGCCAAGACACATCAGAACTGGAATTTGATGATGCATCGAATTCAGCACGCCAAGGTCATGAAGGAAAAGTTCTTGAGACCGAGCGACTTCAGCTTACAAAAACACGAAGAAAGTGGCGGCTTCGCAGTACCACGTTATCGACAAATCCGGCTCGAATTTGAGACGCTCTCCGACCTTGCACGCAGTCTGGCGGAAACCAAGCTATCACTGGATCAACACATCGATGTTCTAAAAAACCCAGATGGACAGACAAGTGGGTGGCACCGCATTTGTGCAACGGTGGCCGACACCCAAATCCTGGACAGATGGCTTCAAGGTTTTGGCAGCGAAGTCAGAAATATCCAAAAAACCACGATCCGTCCAAGTTAAGTTGCTTGCTCCATCGTGTGGGCAGCTCTCGCTGCCTGCAGTACCTGCCACACCGATTTAACCTCTGCCATGTGATCGTGCGTGCTGCCAACCAGCCCCAAGTACGCCATGAGCGAAGGTACAGAAGGCGTGTTCAGTTCCGGCCAAGCCTGCATGAATAGTGGGTCTGCATCCACAGTGGAATGCAGAGGTGTAGCACCCAAGCTCTTGGCTGCCACATGCAGAAAGGGGATATCGAAACTGGCACCAGCAATGACCACGGGCAATTCACTGGCAAATTTCTCTAAACGCTCCCACGCCAACTTGAGTGGTACGCCATGCTTTTCTACAAGGAAGGGTGAAATCCCAGTCGCCAACGTAAGCACTTTCGGAATCGGCTGACTGATCAGCACCGTCACGGAATCGCTTTCTACGATGTCTCCAGACGCAGAGACCCGCAAAGCAGACCAACGCACAATCTCAGAATGGTCGGGGTGACAGCCTGTGGTCTCCAAGTCCAAGACCACATGCTCTTGTTCGATCACATCCCTGCATACCGATATGTTTGGTTGAGACCGATATGGGAAGTCTGAAGGCACATCCAAATGTGTGTCCATGAGCGTGTCAAATGTTTCGTCATACCAAGTGGTCATCCCGATCGACATCTCACCAGCAGCCATCAAACGCTTGTTACACAAACGCCATTCGTTCCAACCATAACGATTGATGGCTTTATGTCGTATCGACGCAAAAACCATCTCAGGACTTACATGGGACTCAGGTTCACCCCATGCTCGAACAAATTGTCGGATGTCTTCTGCGGTGAACACGGCGGCATGCCCATACCCATAACGCTTGTACGTCAAGGCCAAATCCATCAAGTCTTTGGAGTCGACAAACTGCCCCAATTGCTTGGCCGATAGCCCAGTCTTTTGTAGGCAATCCACAAACTCTGTCGTCCATCCCAGTCCATACAAAGCAAGCAAGTCAGTATCGATGACTGTCTCTTGACCGTAGCAACGTCCAATATGCTTACGAATTATTGAAGCGGACTGATGTGCCACCAAAGGCCCCCAAGGGGATTGAAATAGTTTCCCACTTAAAGACTTCAATGCGCCATCAGGCACAAAGGCAGCCAACCAGGACAAATTTTTTGTACCCAAGTCCCACCACGGTCTATGAATTGGCAAGACTGAAGGCTCGATGCCACTCATACTCAATTCACTTATCCAAAACTCTCCGTTACTTGAATCACTCATATCTCAGTCTTTGGATAGTTCAAAAAGTGAGGCAAACACTGAACACGTAGGTCGCGAGCATCTACCAAGCCATTCATATAGGCACGTAATGGCACAAATTCATCGGGAAAGTGATTTAAAAGTAGTTTAGAGGCACGGCGAAAATCACCGATGTGCCTGTACAACTCGACTTTGTAAATGCCAGCAACAGGGCCCTCATCTAAGGACTGAATCAACCAGTCAATATTTTCAAGCTCATCTTCAGGAATCACACGTTGGGCTTTGACAACCTCTCTCTTGCGCATCATCGCAGACGACCCGAAATAACGACGCTCATCATTTCCGCAACGCCATGCTTGAAGTCTGAAAGCCAATCTGTCTTTACTTGTCTTCACCCATGGGCCGTCAGAAGCTTCTAGCCAATTTTGAAAATTGAGACTTTTGAAACGAGGAATCTGCTCCACTTGGACGCCCGTGAGTTCACGCCGAAGAGGAATCAATTCAATATCCGAGACAGGATCCTCTTCATCCATTGCAAGGATATCCAACTCCTCCGGAGAATAATCAGCTTCATTGAAGCCATAAGTCCCCGGCAGGCCTTTGATCCAGTGTTGCTCGCGAACTCTCATGAGCACACCACAGTGGGGACAAACAGCCATGTCCATCGGACGGTGTCTCAGCATGGGCGAATGGATCGCTCCATCTGTCCATACACGAGAGCCCCTCGTGTTTCCTGATATCAAGCTATTTGCCAGAAAGAGCCCCTGACATGCCTGACACTCGTGTAACTTCGGAAATCCAATAATCAAATCACGCCCCCAAGCCATACACAACAGTTTAATTAATTCACCTACACTGCCACAATACAAGATCTAGAACTTTTATATCAGAAACATCATCCACGCCAGGAAACATTTTGCCAAACTCTAATATCATATTTTTTCCCGAATTAGATTTAATAAACTCATCATAAAGACCCTGAATATCTTTATGAATTGCACAAACCTTATTAATTCTAATTTTATTATCCTGATCGTAACCAGGAAGCTTTATACCCAAATTCTTCAGAACCCAAGAGTCAATAACAACAGAAGAGGTATCCACTGTCGCACACAATTTGCTCACGAACGACGCTTCAATTCTTCCAGTCTTTTCATACATTTCACGCAAAACATCTGAAAAATTCATTTTTTCGTTATACGCTTTACCCATTAAATAATAAAAATGAGTTTGCCACTCCTCCGATCGTCGAACTTTATAAAAACCATTGAACTTTCTTCTGAAATTTCTATCATCCCACCATGACACCCCATTCCTTAGATAACCCATTATTTCCAGGTATTTTTTTAAGCCAGGCTCAACCCGCTCAAGAGCCATTGTGAGCTGAGATGAATTAATGTTAATTTTCATTTAGTTCCCCATTCTGTGAATTGAAATTTGCCCCATTAGCTACAAGACTAAACTGATACAAATACTCAGACTTTGCCTGAAGAGGATCTATCGGCACAATCCTCTCATCCAGCGGAACCACACCAGTCAAGTAACTCCAGTTTTCCGTTGAATTGGGCATCAGGTCTCGCTTCTCTGTCGCCAGTGCGATCAAATCGGCTTGCTTGATCTCATGGTAGTCAGCGAAGTCGACATCAAAGCGGTCTGCGATCAACCGAGTTACTGCATCTTCAATTTCTGAATACTCTGGCAGCAGTCGCTTCAAGGGTTTGACCATGTCTCCCAGGTAAGCTTCTGCAGCGTCATGCAGCAAAGCCGCTTTGCGGCGATGAACAGGCAACAGTTTGGCAACCAGCAAGCTGTGTTGTGCGACTGAATAGAAGTTGCTGGTTTGTCCGTTGAAGCGGCACTGGTAGGCCAAACCCTGAGCGATATCCTCGATGTCGATCGTGTCGATGCGACGCTCAAGTGGATAAAACCGGTTGCCCAAGTAGGTAGATATATAGACCGTCTCGGTCGTCATGTGCGGCCTCCCTTTGCTTTTGCGCCCATTGTCGCTTCCGTGTTGAGTTTTGCCAAGAACAAGACAGTAACAACCAAACACGACAAATCATGTCGCGATAGTCTTCGACAATTCGCTTCGGATGAGTCCTTCATCCTTGGATACGTGTTTGGTTGTCACCAGGCTAACCGTTGGATGGCTCACTCAGTGAGCCTTTAGTCAATCAAACTCACACGCATCTCGCCGCCCAGGGATGTGGCTGTGAGACGGTTGGCGCTTCTCTGGGTAACCCACCTTCCGAGCCGGTAGCCCAAGTTCTACATCTGGTCATTGAAAGGGAGTCTGGTATGAGAAGTTTGTTTGGTCGGTGGAATGCGGCTGTGGTTATCGTGCTCGCGGCGTTCAATTTAGGGTGCCAACCCAAGGCCAATCAGGATGCCGAGGTGTTTTACAAGTCAAAACCCATCACCCATGCCATTGACAGCACCGATGCCACAGTACTTGCTGCGGTAGACGAGTTGAAGCAGCATTCATGGCCCGGTCCGCTTCCTATCCGTCACGCCCGGCTTGAGCACACAGTTGTATTTCAAGATTTTCTTGAAAGTCCCAGCGGGCACAAGCGCGGGATTCTGGTGTTGGCAAGTCGCTCAGAGGACCACACTTGCCACTACTGCGGTCCGCAAATCAGTTTGTTCGCTTGGGATGCATCTGCCCACCCACCGGCTGAATGGCTGGCAAAGGCGATTTATGCCGAGGAAATTGGAAGTTGGGGTGATCCACCACAAGCCCGTCTGGAAAAACTGCCAGCTGGAAAAGCCATGCTGTTTCTAAAGGACATCAACATGAACGGTGGCGTGGAATCCACCACCGAGGTGGGGTTCCGTATACAGAGCAGAGACTTTCATCTCGTGTTCCGTCAGTTCACCGACGTCAACCAAAACGATTGCCCAGATCCGCTTGAGCTTGGCTGCGACGACGAACCGTACCCAGCTGCAACGGCTCTGACCCATTGACACGTTGACGTTGGGCCAGCAGCCGAGTTTGATCAACAGCTATCAAGTATTGACGCCACATGGATCAGTAGCTCACTCCATGAGCCTAACGAATCTCACACTGAACGCCAGAACCAGGAGCCTCTCATGACAGAACACTTCATTCAAACACCAAGCCCCTCAACAACCACGGCAGTCCCAGCCACCGCACCGTCGCTCATCCCAACGTTTCAATTGCCCGGCTACAGCTGGCCCAAGGCTGCGCATGTGCGCTCTGTCAAGGCGGACATTTTTGAGTACGGCCCCGCACACTGTGAAGCCATGTTGCTTTGGATGTCCACCCGCGCTGCTGGGCTTCACCGCCGTTGGTTGGACCGCTTCATGCCCAAACTGCTCGATCATGGTCCGCTGCTTTACAGCGAGGCCAAAGGTGAGTGGGTGCCTTTGGATATCAGCGAAACACCGCTTTGGACCCGGCAGCCAGTCACTGTGATCAAGCTGTCTACGCCCATCGGCAAGTTGAAGTATGTGTGTCTGCTGCCCAATCCGCATGACAACCTTGATGCCAGTGATTCGGAGCTGCAAAAGAACTTGCAGCTTGGGTTGAACGCATTGACCGGGATACAACCCACCAGCGTATGCATGAACGGTATGCTCAGCAACACCACTTCGGGTAAGCATGTCGTGGAGTCTAGGCGCGCGCAGTGGATCATAAGCATGGTCCGTCATTGGTCTCAAAACACTGCACCGACCCAAGTCAGCAACATTTATTTGGCGGATTTGGCCGACGGATTTGCCGGGCATCTCCCTGCAAGCGTACATGCCTCATTGAGGCCCGAGCCCGAGGGATGTGTTTTGTACTACCCTGGCAGCGGCTTCGACTTGGGTCCACTGCGTACCCTGGCGGCAACAGCGCACAGCTCGGTCAAAATTTCAACAGTGATTTACAGCGACTATCTGGTCGAAGTCTCGACTTTGAAGGCCCGTTTGCGCAGCTTGCACAAAGGGCCCCATCTGGAATTTCGCGAAGTCACACCCCAGCAGTTGGGCCACGACCACTGGGAGGCATTCTGGTCGTCCGATTTGCGCAGTTACAGGTTCGCACACCCAAACGACGCGCGTGGTTTTGAATGTGACATCACGTTTCAAAACGGGCGCCACGTCAAATTCATTTACTTGCGAACCGATGCGGTGCAAACCTATGTCAACCTGCTAAACACCCCTTTGCAGCCTGACATGGTGGTCCTGCAGGACCATGGCTTTGGTGGCAATTGGACCCAATTCGGGGGCGAGCACGAGATGTTTCAAGCTGCGGCGCAGCAAGGCGCGCTTCCGTCGTGGCTGTACGTGGCAGACAACACCCGATGCTGGCCCGGTTATACCGCCATGGGTGAGTCGATCCGTGACAAAGGACAAATGCACAGCCATACCCGACGCTTCCATCAACTTGAGACAGCACCACCGGCCTCATTTATGAACCCTCTACGAGCAGGTAAAGTATGACCCACAAGGGATCGTTGCATTTCACATAAAACAAGATGGGGCGCGCAGGGATGGCGCCGCCCTTACGTCAACCTCAAAGTCTGTCACACCATGAACACCTTGCCTTTGGACCTGTGTCTCGACCCTGAACACACCCTGGTTCTGTGCGCCACTTCTCGGCTTTCCTTGACACTGCGTCAGAGTCAGGCTGCTGCCAAAACCTCTGCAGGCGCATTCCTATGGCGCACCATCCGGAGCTTGACGGTGGACCAATGGTTGACCCAACTGCACGGGGAAATGGACCTGCTGGGCTTGACCGGTACGAA
>JACCDQ011920428.1_pt1 | contig 10706 bp, 15 predicted proteins | sample 7446031 | NCBI WGS metagenome assembly JACCDQ01 (sample SAMN15323442, study PRJNA562643) | freshwater metagenome | isolation source: river surface water | place: USA:Blue River Watershed | collected 2017-08-17
CGATTATGCCAACCGTGTTTGGGATGGCAGCAAGGGGAGACGTCGTGATCCCTGTGGCGACAGCATCGTACGCAACACCAGCCGCGCTGCCAGCTGTCGTCACCGAGATGCGTACCAGTCGGCCCTGCTTGGACGACACGACCGTGGCCGTAGCAATGCCGGTCTCGACCTGATTTCCTTGCACCTGAAGGAACGTGGTTCCGAGGTTGCTCAGAGCTTTTACGATGTTCTGAGACGATGAAAGGATGTCGGAAATAGATGCCATCAGAATTTTCCGTCCGGTTGAAAGCGGTATCTTATGTTGCCGAGACGCCAGAAGATGTCGGCGTTTGCAGGGTTTACGCTGCTTTCCACCTTGATCGAAACCAGTCTGGCGCGCAGGCGTGGCGTCAAGAATTGTGTTGCCTTGACGATGTTGTCAAAGACATGCTCGCGCGGCGTATCGCCCGGATAGTCAGCGGTGAAGAATGTGATCTTGATGACTGCGTTTTCTGAGGTTCCGGACCCCCACTTCATGTCAGGCCAAACCTGATCAATGAAGGTCTTGAGTTCGCCTTCCTGAATGGCAAAGTACCCAGTTTGGAAGTACGCGTCGATGATTTCGCCGTTGGCAGTGTTGCCGATCTCGTGCTGGTAGACGTTGTAGGTGGTTACCCCAGTGTCTGGATTGTACTCTGATGCAGCGCCAATTGGCGGCCCGAAGACGTTCTGGTCCGTCCATGCGGTGCGCGGCATGACACCAAAGTCCCACTGCTGCAGCAGCGTGTTGTACTTGACATAGTTGGTCGGAACGCCCTCAAGGGGTGTGCCCTTGTTGGAAATTGTCGGGTAAAACCATGCGATCTCTCCGAAGCGAGAGTTCGGCGCGCACCGGACGTTTTCCCAGAAGTCTGGGTCGATGGTCTGGAAGACCACATCCCAGATAGGGCACGGTACCGTTTGGACGCCGCCACCCGACAGTGAGAAGAACTGGCTCTGTGACATCCAGTAGACCGCGCCGCCAAGCGTTCCCATCGCTTTGCGCCCTACGAGGCCACAGCCCGAACCAACCTCGTTGAACGAATAGATCAAAGGCTGATTGACGTACTGCATGGCCCAGACGCCAATGTCCGTCCAGATCAGGCCTTGCTGTGGCCCTTGCATGCCTCCGACGATCTTCGACCCCTTGGGAATGCGGTAGGAACCAGCCTGATTGACGACCGTAGCATACCAGTCCGTGAAATCCGCTATGTCACACCAGCGGACGAGCATGGGGTCTTGGATGGTGCTGAAGCTAGAGCCATACGCAACGATCTGCCGCTCCGGCATGGCCACGAAGATGCCCTCATTGACCTGAGGTGCGTTTGGCACAACGACAAGCTTGTTTCCTGCGTCCTCCGGGTTCCAATAGAAGATGCCACCACTGTGCGGGCTGGCGATAAGGTATGCCCCCCAGTTGTCCAGAGACCAGTCCGTGCTTGGCTCTCCGAAGTCCGGCATCACGAAGCCCCAGTTGCTGATCGTGACGCTGTACGACGGGCCGCCGGTCGGCGCGGTGGCCGAGTTAAACGTGAAGCTGCTGGTGGTGGTCCCGTACGTGCTTCCGGTGACGATGTAGTTCACCTTGCTTCCAGAAGCGCCGATGACGGCAACTGAGTTCACAGGGATAGTGACGGCGGCGTTTACCGTGGCTGTGTAGGTTGTCCCAACAGGGCCAGTGATGGTGACACCTGTGTACGTTCGCCCGACGTTGGCTGCGGTCCCCACGCCGTACCCACCCAAGCCGTACCCGCCAAATCCATACCCAACCGGTGGGACAATTGTCTGACCCAAGAAGTAGGTGATCCGCGCCTTGCCGCCGTTCATGCTGACGGTGGTAGACGTGATCGGGTCTTGAGCTGCCGCAATGGTGAACGTGTTGATCGGGTCAGCGGTCGGAAGGCTGGTTACGATGTAGTTCCCGTACAGGGTGGCACTTCCAACAGCAGTAGATACCAAAACAGGAAAGGTCGATCCGACTGAATAGCCGTGATTGTTCAGGGTCACAGTTATGGTGAGGCTGCCGCCAACAGAGGTGAACGACGGCACTGCGCCGCCGGTCGTGCTGGATGTGGCTTGACGCAGAACACCTATGACGTTGGTGGCTGTAACGCTGTAGTCGTTCGGTGCAAGGAGTGGGTTCTGCAAGGAGTAAAATCCAGACAGGACAATTCCGCCGACACTGACTGGGGTTTGCAGGTACATTGCGTCGTACGAGGTAACACTTGAACCAGTGTCGGACACCGACACCGAAGACGAGCCACTGACGGTCGTGAAGCTGACCGGGATGTCGGTTGTGTAGTACTCTGGCGACCTGTTCACAAAGCCAGCTTTTTCGGTACTGGTGTATGCTGCGGCCTCGGTCCCAATCCCGATGTAGCGGGTATCGCTGTTGTCAGCCCAAACATTGATCGCGCGCACCGGGTTTGGTGCGCTGGCGGTCGAGAACAAGGCCTCCCACCCACCAATCTTCTGTGGCAGGCCTTGACCCTGACGATCCGGCATGAACCTGATAAGATTGCAATCCCAGATCGCAGCCTCATTGAGGGTTTCCGTGCGGTTCCGGTCAGCGCCGGGGATAAGCTTCAGGCTGGCATGTGGCATCGTTTAGCCTCGCGTCGGGCTGGCGACAGTCGCCGGAGATTGCGACGACCACGCCGCCGCATCGAACTTCTTGCGGGCCTCTTCCACAGTCGCCGACTTCAGGAGGGTCTGGTACTGGGTCTCATAGCTCATGGCCATCTGCGGATCATCGCTCTCCTTGCCGAAGTTGCGCTGGTAGGCCGAGATGTAGATCATCGACGCCATGACCAGCAGGTCCGGAAGATACTGACTGATGAACGTCTCAGGTACCGCAGCAGACAGGGGCGCGGGCCGGATGGTGCCAACCACCTCGACATAGTAATCGACAGCTGGCACTGGACCAACGAAGAAGAGCGTCTCATTGAATGGCGCGAAGTATTTCGGCTGCGCGCGGTTTGCGGTCACCGCAGAGCCGTAGACTGCGTCCAGAAACTCTTTGCTTGCGGGAAGAAGGGGAATGCGCGTGCCGGTGTCCGGGTTGGTTTCTTCGGTAGCGTCCAAGATCAGGTTGATCTGCTCGCTTACCACAAATGACGATCCGTCCGGGAAATTCTGTGCGAACGACAGGTTTCGGTTCCCGGCTGTAAGCTTGTACCCAGCGCCGTGCAGCGACACCGACGTGAACATCAGGTCCAAATCGCGCGCTATGCGAAGACTGGCGTAGTCAATCATCATGGGCAAAATGGCCAAGAAGTTCACGTCATCTTCAGCCACGACAGCCATTTGGGCGATCTGGGTCTTGTAGGTGCTGTAAGTCAATCCCGGCATGTCTTTACCCCTTGTCAGCCCGCACTATAGCCCACTTCGCCAGTCCATCCAACTGGCTTCCGCATGAGCGAAGCGCCGTACGGTCGCGGCCCCACTGCACTTCGATCTCTTGGTCCGTCATGGCGCGCTCTGGCAGGGCTACGGGGGCGGCGCAGGGAGATGTCAGGCTTGGCGGCGGGGGTAACGTGCTACCGCTTGTTGAGCCGCAGGACGCGAGCAGCAGGAAGACAAGCAGCGCCGCCGGAAGGCTCGGCATATGCTTGATCCTCCAGTGCCTGTGCGAGGAGGCTGGCCTGCCTTTCGGAGGCCAGCCTGTCGCGTTCGAGGACTGCAGCGCGGTCTGCCGCTGCCGACATTTCTTGTAGGTGACGTGCCTCATTGCTTGCGGCCCCCATGCGGTAACCCTGCAGACCAGTGGCCGCAGACAGTATCAGGCCACCAGCCAGTATGTATGGCGTCAGAGCCAATCCGGCACCCAGAAGCCCGGACACGCCTTGCCGACGTCAACTTGGTTGTGGCCACGGATCAGTTTGATGTCGGTGCGCCCCTTGATCTGTTCGATCAGGTTCCGCAGTGATGCTTGTTGCGCCGAGGTGTAGTTCTTGGAGAACAGGTCGTGCGTCTGCGACGTGATACCACCAAACAGGCTGATCCCGATGGTGCCAGCATTGTGTCCGGCCACATGCGCTCCGACCTCAGTCTCTTTGCGGCCCTGCATCACCGTGCCATCGCGGTCGATCAACCAGTGGTACCCGATGTCGCGCCAGCCGCGTTCCTTGATGTGCATCTGCCGGATTGCTTCCAGCCTTTGCTTCGACGTGTCGTGTGGACGCCAGTCGGACGGCGTGGCGGTGCAGTGGATGAAGATTTCGGTGACGGGATACCGCGCCTTACCCTGATAGATCATCAATCACCCCCAATAAACTTGTCGATCACCTTGTCGGCGATCTTGTCGCCCTTGTCTTCGATAATGCCTGCAAATTTCAATGTGAACCGTGTGAGCCTACGTGACAGGAAGCCTGTGACACACATGGTGACCTGAACCGGGAACTCCGGATACCATGCATTTGATGCCATGGCTGCAAGGTGGGACGCGAGAAATGCCCCCAACAGCACCAGCCAGAGTTCGCGCTGGTCTCGCTCTGGGTCCGATCTCATGGCGAATGCCGCGCCAGCCAGCGCCAAAAACATTCCGCCAATCCATTCGTACGGTGCAAACGATATGCCAAGGCCTGCAAAAAACAGCGTGAGCCAATCTTTCGCGTGATCCGCGACAGCATCCTTCATCTTGAGACCCTTACCACTCAAGGACGACATGATCGCCGACCGTAATGACGTTCACCGGAGTATCTCCGAAATAGGCCGCTTGGACAATAGCCTCGCCATACCTCATGTTGCTGAAGTTCACCCCAGCCCTTCCAGTAATGGTGTAGGTGGAGGATGCCGAGGCCGAGATTACAGCACCACCAATGGCCGATCCACCGACAACAAGAACGCCGGACGCTCCACCTGAGAAAATTACCTCCCCAGCCGAAACCCCGCCAATCGTCAGTACACCTGCCGCATCACCGAATATTGCTGCCATGCCGCCGGTGGCAGAACCGCTGGTGGTCAATACACCAGCCGCGCCAGCGGTGATGCGAACGGATACCGTCGATGATCCGTCTACGGTCAGGACGCCACTGGCAGCCCCGGTAGTTGAGGGTGTTTCCGAGCCGGACGAGGCTCCGCTGATGGTGTAGGTGGAGGAGCCAGCTCCTGCTATACGTGTGGAGCCAGACGAAGTTCCTGTTTCCGTAATGCTGCCACTGGCCGCGCCGAGGATTGCGGCACCGTCATCCCCAAGAGGGGCAGAAGCCAGTGGCAGAAAGCCGAGCATGGTTTACTCCGGTTTGACTGGCCAAACGATGCCGTAGGGGAAGCCATCTTGCAATGTGATGTCACGCAAGGCCTGACGATACGACACCCACTGCGCGCTCATAGTCACGTCACTCAGTGCCATCCAGTCGGTTTCGGATAGCAGCGTGTTGCGTTTGTCGCGCACATACTGCTCCGCCTGATCTAAAGGCCAGCGCTCTTTTGAGAAGTTCTGCGTCCACACGCCCTTGACCAACGTGATGTCGGTCCTGACGGCCTGCTCGCACTCACCAAGGAGTGGCACTGCACCCTCAACGCAAGGGTACACGCTCCAATCCGCGAGGGATTTATCAGAAATCTCTGACGGAAACGACGTGTTCGGATTGTCATTTCTGAGCGCCCAGACCGAATAAAGGACAGGAACTCCAGCCGTCACCTTGACATACATCAAGAACCCCCAATCTGCATTTCGAGAACCTTCAATATGACCTTGGCCTTCTTCTGCTCAAGCCGCTCGGACGCCAGAAGTGAGCGAAGCTGAGAAGCAAAATCAACCAGTTCCGGATCGGCGTCAGCAAGCGGGATTGCAAGCTCATAATTGTCGATGTTGATCTGGTATCCTGCGATCTCTTCAACGCGGGCTGCGGCTGCTTGCTTCAAAACCTCAACTTTGTTCATCATCTTTCCTTTTACGAGAATGCAATGGCGCGACCAAGCCCGGTCGGTAGCGTGGCAGGGTTTGCATACTTGGTTCCAAATCCGGATGACCAAGGATATGCCAGCACATATGGGCTGCTGTCACTTGCAAACACTATGTCATTCCCTGATGGGGAGAACGACCCACTTAGAGATACGCTAGATGGCACGGTCGAAGGGTCGGAGTACTTCGCCCCAAATCCTGCAGACCAAGGGTACACCGATACGCACGGCGATGTGTTGTGGAATATTGCTACGGTATTACCGCTTGGGTTAAATGAGACACCCTCACCGTTTCCGGTTGGGACTGTCGCGGGGTCAGAATACTTAGTCCCAAAGCCTGATGACCATGGGTATGCTGCAACGCGAGACCCAAAAGTGTGGGCAATGATTATATCGTTTCCGGACGGAGAAAATCTCACGCCATTACCAGCGCCTGTCGGCAGTGTTGCGGGGTTTGCATACTTGGTCCCAAAGCCAGAAGACCATGGGTAAACAGAAATGAAGGGGCTGGTGTCGTGCGCCACAGCAATCGCACCGCCTGATGGTGAGAACGTGACGTCGTTTCCAGCCCCAGCTGGCAGTGTGGCCGGATTTGCATACTTAGTTCCAAATCCGGAAGACCACGGGTAAACAGAGATAAATGGGCTAACCGAGTGAGACACGGCTACGGCAGCTCCAGATGGTGAAAATGCTACACCAAGCCCTGTACCGGTGGGTAGTGTTGCTGGGTTTGAATACTTAGTTCCAAAGCCGGAAGACCATTGGTATGCCAAGATGTATGGGCTGGCCCACGTTGATGCAGCAACAGTGTCTTTAGATGGTGAGAAGGCTAAGCCAGATACAACGTCGGTGGGCAGTGTTGCGGGGTTTGCATACTTGGTCCCAAAGCCAGAAGACCATGGGTAAACAGAAATGAAGGGGCTGGTGCTGTGGCCAACAGCAATATCCACAGATGCGGCTGCAACCTTTTGTCCGCCTGCCCCCTCAAGCTTCTGTGCCGATATCATGTTCCGTTCCCCACAACTGCCCCGTAGAGCGTTGTTGATACCTTCCACAGGGTGACGGTGGTATATCCGGTCGTTGCCAGCGTCGGGGCGACCTTGGCGTTGTTCACCCAAGTCACGCTAGGCCACGTCACCGTGTAGGCGGAGCCGTCGTCGATCATCACGGTGATCGCCTGACCAGCTGCAACGCTATCTGTCGGTGTCGAGTTGCCGGTCAATGTCCACGTCTGGATGGACCCGTTGGCGGGGTTAAGGGCTGGCGTGGTCCCGGTGAGCGCAAAGATCGTTTCGGTCGGTGTCCCGGTAATCGTTGGGGCAGCAAGCGTTTTGTTGGTGAGCGTCTGGGCTGCCGTGGGCTGCACAAGATCGGCAGCAAGGGCAGATACGTAAACCATGGCGTTGCCGGACAAGTTCAGCAGAGAGCCGGTGCTGGACTGGCCGAGCGTGCGGCTCAAGGTGGTGCCGGAAGTGGTGTACGTCCCGGTACCCAGCTCCCAAGCAGTGCCATCTTCGATCACATAGCTCACGACATCCGAGTTCGCCACGCCTGCGGCGGCAAAGGTCTGGTAGCCGGTCACAGCGGAACCCAAGGCGATGGTTCCGGTCCCAGTCGTTGCCGTCGTCATCTTGGCCCGGTTGACCAGCGTCACCATGACTTATGCCCCGCCAGCCGTCAGCGTGAAGGTGGTGATGTTGACCACCTGAGACACGGCGATTGACGTGTTGTCGAGCGTCATGTCGCCACCGGCACCAGTTGCCGTAACGGTGCCCTGAATGCCAACCGTGGTGCCAGCGTTGTCAAGGACACGGAAGTACCCAGCTGTACCCGCAGCCACGCCGGTCAGGGTCCACGTCCCCAGCAGGGTCTTGGTGCCACCGCTGGCTGCGTTCATCCAGTCTGAGGGCAATGTGCCGGAAGCCAGCAGGGTGCCGGTCGCGGCTGCAGCGCAGTTGGCAGGAACGGACCCGCTGTAGATGTACAGCTTGGCCGATGCACCGATGGTGCTTTCGATGGGGTCGAGAGTGGCGTTGCGTACAGCAACAGAGTATTGGAAGGCCATGTTCTTATCCTACGATGAGGTAAACTGTGTTGGGGTCTTTGACCGGCAGTGCGTCGTATTCCGCTTGCGTAAGTACTGTCCACGGGTTGGTCAGAGCGGCGATCTGAGAGATGCTCACACGAACGCTGGTGCCAGCTTGGACAGCCTCCAGCTGCTCTGCGCCGCTGACAGCGATGGCCTGAGGCAGGTTTGGTATTTGTATCGCGCTCAAGATACCTCTCCGTGATTTGCCTTGGTGATCTTCCTGATCACCCAAGCTGCCTTCATGTTTTTCTTTGCCTCATCTGACATTTTCATGCCAGTTCTCGACAATGACATCTTATCACGGGTCTCCTGAGTGTGCGATACAGTTTTACCTTTATGGCGTAACCCGACCCTTGCAGCGTGCTCAGGAGATTTCTTAACCCCCTTTTTTGCTGCAGACATTTTGGCTTTTGTTGCATCAGAGTGCTTACGACCGAGCATGGTCACTACGCCCGGCCTTCCCTTTTTTGCGGCTGACATCTTTGCCTTTGAGGCATCAGACATCTTCAGGCCGCTGACGCCGTCACCACCGTTCGTGTGGTTTGCTAGATCAATTCCAGCTTCACGCCAGAATGCGATACGTTCCACCTCAAGTGCGAAGGCTGCACCCTCAGTCAAACCTGTAGCGACCATGCGGACTTCCATTCCGCTACCTTCGCGTGACAACTTATCCATAATAGCGCGGTGGTGCGCGTTGCGATTACTCATGTTGAAGGCGCGGTTACCTTTACCCTTCCCAACATAGAAGCATTCGTCACGGTCGAGCCGCCAATGCTCGTAAACATAGAAAATGTTCGCCATCAGATCGGCCCTGTCTCTGGAACTTCAGTTGCACCATACGGCAAACCGGGGTCGTTGTCACCGGGTGCATTTGGATCAGTGCCGGGCTGCTCGTTCAGGCTGCCGCTGGCAAAGCCAGTCTGTTGGGTGACCCGCTGCTCGTCGGTCTGGGTGATACGGACATCACCGCCGGGCACAGGAATGCCAGTCTTGAAGTTGACCGTGTTACCTTGCGTCGTACGAATATCAGTTGCGGCATCGACATAATTTTGCGGGCGTGCGTTCATGACCGGCATGGGGTCAGCAGGCAGAACGATAGAGCGTAGTTGCTGCTGCGGGGTGTCCGTACATGACCGGCACACCAGCAGCCGCTTGTTGATCATCCCAGCGCCAGCCCAGTCGTACTGCCACGACAGGTCGACATGGTTGTACACACCACCACAGCGGTCGCACACTGCGGCTGCCTGAGGGTTCCTTGCGTTGACGCGGGCGCGGCCAAGGCGGGATGCGTAGCTCAACGGAAATAGCCTCCGATCATCGGGCTGATGTAGGTGTTGACCACCTCCACGTCCTGCTCTGCGGCGATCTGATAGCTTTCATCGGCCTGCCCCTTGAGGGCCACGGCCATCTGCGGCTGCCAGATGCGAGCCAGCCGGTATGCAAGGCCATCTGCAAAGGCTTCCAACCAACGGTAGGGTATCTCCACGGTCTGGCCGTTCTGGAGGTTGGCGTCCTGCACCTGCCGAACACGGTAGTACTTCAAGATCGTAGCCGAGGAGCCGTCCGGCACCGGCCACAGCGTGATGGTTGGGGATACCAGCCGGTCATACCAGTAGGAGGTCGGGAAGCCCTGCTGCGCCTTGTTTGGGTACGAGGCATATTCGGTGCGCGAGATTGGCATGATCACGCGGTCGATGCCGCTGTCGGTGGTGGTGTAGGCATCCAGCACCATCACGGTGTTGCCTTCAACGGCATAGGTCGACTGCCCCGCCACCAGTGGCACGGTGACCAGATCGACAGCCCAGAGGTTGACACCCTGATTGCTCCAGCGGGACAGCATCATGTTCGTCGCCATACGGGCGCTTTCCATGTGTTCCTGCAGAACAGAGGTGGAGCGAACCCCGATGTTGTTGTAGGCGTACAGGACGATCTCGCCCAGCGATGGATTGAAGGTGTATGTGCCGCTGGTGGTCATGATGTCCTCACGGGGTGTTGTACCAGTATCCGCCTGTGGCGTTGTACTTTAGTGTATCACCATTTTGAGGATTGGTAATCCTCACATCTGACAGCTGATCCATAGCGGCAGGGAACGTCGGGCGCACGAAAATGTTTCCGCTCGTCGCAGCGTTGGTGACTGCAGCCACGCTGATCTGCGGGATGGGTGATGTTGGTGGCACGTTGGTCAACTTTCCAGCCGTGACCCCGCTAACATAGAGGATGTCGCCATCCTGCCAGTTCTCCGCCCCTCCGCGCGTGTCGATCTCTCGGACTAGGCCAAATTCCGTCACATAACCATTTGATCCGTTCGGAACGTCATGCGTAGTGACACCCATGACGTAGATCGGTGGAACAATCGCAGACGCGATGGCTGGTTGCATCTTCAGGCGACCGCTATTCCCGATAGCTCCGGCAAACATGACGACAGAGCCGTTTGGGATTGTAGAGCCGGTCTGGTTGCGCGCGAGGAAGAACATCTCCTGCCCGACCTGCAGGGTGACGTCATTGGGCATGGTCACGTTTACCGTGCCATCCTCTGCGTTCCAAGTAAGGTCTCCTACAACCTCACCGGTAGAACCAGTGGTGTCAAACCTGAAGCCAGCGTCTGACTTCACGGGACCGGTGAACCTCGTTTGCCCCATGCTTCAGCACTCCCATGCTTTGCGTGATAGGGCTTTCCGGGCTGGCTTTCCGC
>JACCDQ010556215.1_pt1 | contig 10705 bp, 10 predicted proteins | sample 7446031 | NCBI WGS metagenome assembly JACCDQ01 (sample SAMN15323442, study PRJNA562643) | freshwater metagenome | isolation source: river surface water | place: USA:Blue River Watershed | collected 2017-08-17
GTGCATTCTCGCGGTAGATAATGACAACAAGTGCTGCACCAACAAGTCCGAGGCCAACAGTTGTCATACCAACAACGCCACCTGTGCGGAATGCGATCTGCACAGCCTTTGTGCCATCCTTCTGACGAGCAGCTTCTGCAACGCGAACGTTTGCGCGCACTGCAAGCCACATGCCGTTATATCCAACAAGTGCAGAGAAGCCCGCACCGAGAAGGAAGAAGATTGAGCGACCAACGCGGATTGCGGTTGTGTCAGCAGGAAGTGCGAAGAGTAGGAAGAAGACGATTCCTACAAAGTAAGAAAGTGTCTGGAACTGGCGGTGCAGATATGCAGCGGCGCCTTCCTGGACTGCGCTAGCGATCTCGCGCATCTTCTCGGTGCCTTCGCTTGCGCTGAGAACCTGCGCGCGTAGGGCAACGGCGATAGCGAGCGCCGCAAGGGCGACTCCTAGAACCACGAATGTAATGTTTAAGTTAGACCCGGTGACCTGCACCAGTGAATTAGCGGCAGAAGCGCGCATGTTTCTCCTCCGTTGGAGATTTCAGTGCGGCCACCTGAAGCGTGGCCACGGCTGGGGCGAGTCTACATATACATATCTATTAGGGGTCAAAAAACGAGCGTGATTTTTGGCTAGGCGCGGACCCAGACCGTTGTCGCCGGTGGAAGGCTGTTCTCATTCGAGAGCTTGCCATGGATTAGGTAAAGACCGGCGCCTTGTAGCTCTTGAGAGGAGTGAAGAATCTGCGCACCAGCTGGCAGGGTGCTCATAAAGTCATAGAAGCTATTGCCGAAGTTGGTGATGCAATGCCAGCCGTTAGGGCGTGAGAAGTGAAGGACATGCTTCTCGCCTGTCTCGTGCCAGGTTAACTCTTCCGGTGCGACCAATTCTTTGCGAAGCGCGAGAGCTTTTCTAAAGATTGAAAGTGGTGAGGTTGGATCTTGTGACTCAACTTCTACCGACTTATTTGCAAACCACTTCGGTTGTGGAAGATGTGCTTTGCCGTCACCGAAACCGTAAGAACTGCCTGATTGCGTCCATGGAAGCGGAACACGACAACCATCACGGCCTTTATCTACTTTAAAGTTACGTAGGTATTGAGGGTCTTGAATTTGATCTTCCGGGATATCGACAACTTCAAAGAGACCTAGCTCTTCTCCTTGATAGATATATGTGCAACCAGGAAGAGCCATGATTAACATCGATGCAGCGATTGCAGAGTTCAGGCCTGCCACTTCATCGAGCGGGTGTGTTGTACCTCCTGAATTTTTCCACCGTAAACGATCTACAGTGGGATGAAGTCCATACTTTGTTGCAGGGCGCATCTGATCATGGTTGTTAATTGTCCAGGTGGATGATGAGCCTTGGGATTTAGCGGCAGCGAGGCCGCGATCAATAACAGTCTTGAATTCGTGGGCATTGAAGTTTGCTTCCAAGAGCTCAAAGTTAAATGCTTGTCCTAACTCTTCAGGGCTTGCATATCGTGCTAGACGCTCTGCCGGAGCATAGGCTTCTGCAACTGCAACTCGAGGTGGGTCGTAGGAATCAAATAACAAGCGCCATTCTTTATAAATTTCATGTACATCATCGCGGTCAAAGAGAAGATCCTGTCCTGGCTTACGGTTGGTAAGTCCAGGATATGTAGCTTGATCTTGTAGCGGCTCTGATAAATCTTTCTTCAACATATGCGCGACATCGACGCGGAAACCATCTACTCCGCGGTCTGCCCAGAACTTAAGAGTCTTTAAGAATTCATCGTGTACTTCGCGGTTATCCCAGTTGAAATCGGGTTGTTCGGGAGCAAACATGTGGCAGAACCATTGATTATGTTTGCCGCCGTGGATTGATTCACGGCTCCATGCACTGGGTGCAAAGTGCGAAGGCCAATTTGTTGGAGGTAATTCGCCATTGGGACCTTTACCGTCGCGGAAGATATAGCGGCTGCGCGCTGCAGATCCTGGTTCGCTATTGATAGCTTCTTGGAACCACACATGGCGATTAGATGAGTGGTTAGGAACAATATCTACAAAAACGCGAATGCCAACTTTATGTAATTCACTGAGCATCTCATCAAAGTCAGCAAGTGTTCCAAGTTTTGGATCGACATCCCGGTAATCATCAACGTCGTAACCGCCATCTGCAAGTGCCGATGGGTAGAACGGTGATAACCACACTGCATCGACGCTGAGAGATTTCAAATAATCAATCTTTGATGTAACGCCTTTGATATCGCCGAGGCCATCACCGTTGGAGTCTTTAAAACTGCGAGGATAGATTTGATAGATAACTGCTTGGCGCCACCAATCTTTATCTTTCGATAGTGACATCGCGCCGCCCTTCGCTCTTGTAATTTGCAGTTTTTTGCATATCCTTTCCGTATTGTGTCAGGAATAGTTGAGATTGCGAAGAAGGCGGGAGTATCTCCGGCCACGGTCTCGCGTGCCCTTCGAGGGATGCACCATGTCAATGAACGCACTCGAAAGCGCATCATTGAAGCGGCGCAGGTGTTGGATTATCCGATTCGCCCTGACTTATTGCCTGCTAGCGCAACATCGCGCACCAACACCATCGGTGTGATCGCACCATTTATCTCTCGTTGGTACTTCTCTCAAGCACTCGCTGGAATTGAACAGGCTCTGCGCGAAGCTGGCATGGATATGTTGCTCTATAACTTTGCTCAAGTCGATGCCCGTCAACGCGTCTTTCAGCAGAAGAAATTGGTTGGCAAAGTAGATGGCTTGATTGTTGTATCGCTCCCACCTACCGAGCGAGAATTTGATCAAATCCTCGGACTTGGTATTCCAGTATCGCTCTTAGGTGTTGCAGAGACTCGTTGTTCTAGTGTCTCTATCGATGACGTCAAAGGTGCGCAGGTTGCAGCTGAGTACTTAGTTGAGATGGGCCATCGTGATATCGCGATTATGGTCGGTCAGAACGAACGTCACTTTAATTTTAAAGTTGCCTCCAATCGTAAGGCTGGCTTCCTTTCAGTGCTTCAATCTCATGGCATTGAATTTAATGAGAACTTTGAAATTGTTGCAGATTTCGATAGCCACACTGCAGAAATTGCGATGGATGAATTCCTGACCAGAAAGAAGCTTCCTACTGCGATCTTCTGCGAATCTGATGAGATGGCTTTTGGTGTCGTTAAGTCCTTACGAAAAAAAGGTCTGCGGGTACCGGAAGATATCTCAGTTGTGGGATATGACGATCACGAGTTTGCCTCAACAATTGGTTTAACAACTATCTCGCAACCCGTGCAGTTCTTAGGTCAACTTGCTGCCTCACAAATTATGGCAAGAATTGAAAAGCCAGAGAGCGCTAACTCGCAGATGAAGGTTCCGACATCGTTAGTTGTTCGAGATTCTGTAAAGAACCTCAATAAGTAACTGTTGAAGTTACTTAACTGCTCCTTGGCTAATACCTGCAATGAATTGCTTTTGCAGCACTAGGTAGAAGATAACGATAGGTAGCACAGCAAGAACAAGACCTGCCATCGCCTGTCCGTACTCGATTGAGTACTGTCCATAGAACAAGTAGGTTGACAATGGAAGTGTCTGACTTTCATCCGTGAGGACAAGACGTGGAAGCAAGAAGTCGTTCCAGATCCACAACGCATTGATGATGGCAACTGTTGCAGTGATTGGGCGCATCATTGGGAAGATAATTGCCCAGAATGCACGTAGATCAGATGCACCATCGATAGATGCAGCTTCGTCAATCTCTGTTGGGATATTAGAGATAAAGCCGTGATACAAGAATGTGGAGAGCGCCGTTCCGAATCCAATATAGAAGAAGATCAGAGCGCCTCGGTTGTTCCACGATACAAATGGAGCAAAGCGCGCCATAAATGGAATCATCAAAGCTTGGAAGGGCACGATCATTGAAGTGACAAGAATAAGGAAGATGTACTTCGATGGCTTTGACTTTGTGCGGGCCAAGTAATACGCCAACATTGATGAGAAGAAGATAAGAAGAGAGACGCTCAATACTGTGATGATGATCGAGTTGGTCAATGAACGGAAGAAGTTCATCTTCGTCAACGCTTGATTGAAGTTATCCCAGGTGATTGCCTTTGGAAACGCAAGTGGGTTGGCAAGGATGTCGTACTTGCCCTTCAGTGAGTTAACAAAGACCAAGAAGAATGGGAAGACGTAAGCGAAAGCAAGAATGCTTCCAACGGCAAATGTGATTCGCTTTCCCAAGCGTGCGCGTGCGCTCATCGCTGTACCTCGTATCTCTTAGATATTGTTACTTGGGCAAGTGCAGCCAAAGCAACGATGATAAACATAATTACCGCCTTCGATTGGCCAGTACCAAAGTTTCCATTAGCGAAAGCATCTTGGAAGATGTGCATAGAAATAAGTTCGGTTTCGCGGAATGGGCCGCCGCCAGTAAGGGCAAGGTTAACGTCGTAGGCCATAAATCCACCGCGCAAGGTAAGGAAGAGCGCGATAGTAAATGCCTGTGCCATCAATGGAATTTTGATTGTAAGAAGTGTGCGGAGAGGTCCTGCACCATCAATCTGTGAGGCTTCAAGGACATCCTGCTCGATTGAGATAAGTCCGGTGATGTAGACAATCATCATGTAACCCGATGACTGCCAGACCGTCACGATAATCAAAGCCCAAAACGCTTTGTGGGTGTCGTTAAGCCAAGATTCTTTGAAAAGCGTCCAGTCGTATTTATTTGCAAGAGATGTGAGTGCGCTATTGAAGATGAACTGCCAGATAACACCGAGAACAACACCGCCGATGAGATTGGGAACGAAGAAAAATGTGCGCAACACATTACGGCTGCGAAGTTTTGAGGTAACGATCAGGGCGAGACCAAATGCGACTGCATTAACAATGACGAGCGAAACTACTACGAAGAGCGCTGTGAAACGTAGTGTGCTCCAGAACATTGGATCTTGGAATGATTTGATGTAATTCTTTAATCCCACCAACTTGGTAACTTCAAATCCATCCCAGTCGGTGAAGGTGTAATAGACGCCATTGACAAAGGGGATGATGAGGACGACGGTAAAAATCGCCAACGGAAGAAAGGCAAATTCTAGAAATTTCTTCGCTGATCTCTTCGATGGCATCGGGACTCCTCTACTTGCGGTTAAGAAAAATCATCCTGAGGCGAGTTGCCCCGCCTCAGGATGATTCTATTTACTTTCTAATTAACTTGAAAGTGGTCGTGCGAATTACTTCGCAGCTCCACGCCAAGTCTTTGTTGAACCCTTCCATGCATTCTGAATCGCAGTTGCAAGGTCAGCTGCGCTGATCTTGTCTGTGAAGTACTGCTGCATAGATACCTTTCCAACTGTCTCCTGGAGACCTGCTGGGTAGTAAGTGTTGATCCATTCGAGTGTCTTGCCTGCAACTACATACTTAGAGATTTCCTTCGCCATGTATGTTGCTGGCTGAACCTTGAATCCACTGTAAACAGGGATAAAGCCCATGCCACCCTTTGTTACTGGGTTAGCAACGAAGCCCTGTCCTGCTGGTGATGTGTAGAGCCAGGTAAGGAAGTCAATTGCGCCATCGCGCTCTGCCTTAGTTGACTGCTTTGTATCGACCATGAAGTAGCCAGGTACGCCGACAGGAATTGAATCATTTCCGTATGCCTTTGCATCTGTGCTGATTGGGAGGTTCATGATGCCGAAGTCAACGCCTGGAGCTGCTGTCATCAAGTTTGGCTCTGTCCAGTTACCCTGGAACATAAAGCCGTAGTCACCTGATGAAAGTGCTGCGATTGATGCGTCGTACTCAGTATCTGTGAGGTTTGCAGGTGATCCGTTGTACTTCTTAAGAAGATCGAATGTTGCAAGCCAGTTCTTGAAGACAGGGTCTGCTGAGAGATCCTTCTTGCCATCTGAAAGTGCATCAAGAACCTTGAGGCGACCTTCGTGTGTTGAAGCTGAGTTAGCGTGGTAGATGTTTGTGAAGTGTGCACCAAGTGACCACCAGATAGCTGAGAAGTGAATTGCCTTCTTGCCCTTTGCCTGGAGAGTCTTAAATGCTGCCTCAAGATCATTACGTGTCTTGATCTTTGTGACATCGATACCTGCAGCTGAAATTACCTTCTTGTTGTAAAGAAGACCGAATGCTTCAGCAGTTGATGGAACACCAACAATCTTCTTGTTGATTGTTGCAGCATCCAGAAGTGAAGGAGAGACGAGCTTTACAAGCTTTGTTCCCTTCCAGTCCATGACCTTGTCAGCCATGTCAGGAATCTCTTGAAGTGTGTACATGATTGTTGGAGCGTTCTTCGCTGCGTACATAGGTGTCACGTTCTGGAGGAATGTGAGCTTCTTGTCGCCAGTGATTGACTTAAGTGTGTAGCACTTCTGGCTAGCGTTGTACTTCTTTACTGCTGCGAGGAACTGATCCTTGATTTCATCCTTGATCGTTCCGAGCATTGTTACTTCAGTCTTCTTTGCACATGTTGCAGCTGTTGCAGATGGAGCAACTGCTACGAGTGAGAAAGAGAGAGCAGAAGCTAGTGCGAGAGCACCAAACTTTGTTGCTTTCTTCATATGAAGCATTTCCTTTCACGGGTTAACCGACTCCTAGGAGCGTCGGTTGTGGGTAAAAGGTATTCCCCTGGCTATCTCCCTGGCTAGTTGGGGTCAATAACTCTTTCGCTACCGTTTTGCAGTTTTTTGCAGTACCGTGCTTGAAGCCGGAAGGGTGTGGAGGCAGGTCAGCGCGACCGCGGCTTCTGGAACAAAGAGCTCGAGGCTGCCGTGATCGAGCAATATCCGGATGGTGAAATTTTCGAGGTTGATTGGACTCGTGGTTTGAAGCTTCTCTTCAAACTCAGCAAACCAGGCGTTGCTTCGATCTACTGAGATTGTTTTTGTTGCAGAGTTAAAGTGAATGAGAACTTTCTCTTCACCATCACTGATCGTAATTTCTGAATCTTCGTGATGTGAGATCGCGAAGTTGTAATCATGCGCAGGCTTCAATTCCGCAATTGGGAGTGCGGAGAGATAGAGCTCATTTCCGACTTCGATAATTTGTAATTCGCGTGGTGAAGTCATTGATCCGCGCCATACCTGTGAATCTAACTTTGCCGCATAATCCCAATTGCTCATCCAGCCAAGAAAGATTCTGCGGTTATCTGGTGTATTGCTAAATGTGACACCCGCATAGTTATCCCGACCGTAATCAATCCACTTTGTATCTGTGTGGGAAGGTGTAAATGTTTTTCCATCCCAGTCGCCAATAAAGTATTGAGTACCGGAACCTCCAGCGATTCCACCTGGATTGAGAGAGACAATCAAAACCCAACGTGTTTCACCGCTCGGTGTTTGTAATGGGAAGAGATCAGGACACTCCCAACAACCACCAGTTGCTGCCATAGGTCCAAAATCAGATAGGTGGGTCCAGCTCTTCAAATCAGGTGATGAGAAGAAAGCAATCTTGTATTCCAGCGGCTTTGCAACAGTCATGAGCCAAGATTGATTTGATTCATCCCAAGAAACTTTTGGATCGCGAAAATCTGTCATACCTAAATCAAGGACAGGGTTATCTACATATTTTGTCCAGGTCGTGCCTTCATCAAGACTGTAGGCGATGTGTTGTGATTGATTGCTTCCATCATTTTGATGCACGGTATAAATGGCAACTAGCGGTGGATTATCAATAGAACCAAAACTACTTGTGTTTTTGTAATCCACTACAGCGCTACCGCTAAAGATTCCTGTTGTTTCTGTACAAGGGATGGCAACTGGCAGGTGCTGCCATGATTGTAAATCGCTACTTACAGAGTGTCCCCATGACATATTCCCCCACAGGATTCCAGAAGGGTTATGTTGATAGAAGAGGTGGTACTTGCCTTTATAGAAGAGAAGTCCATTGGGATCATTAATCCAATTCTTTTCCGGGGTGAAGTGAAAAGTTGGACGGAATTCCTCTGTAAATACACGAAGGGAAGGACTCTTTTGCATGGCGCGTACCTTATCCTCTACATATGGATATCGCCGCCAACCTCTTTGATGCACATTCGATTGTTGGAGATTTAGGTCTCGTTGGAATTCTTGCAATCATCTTCGCTGAAACAGGATTGTTAATCGGGTTAGCTTTTCCGGGTGATTCATTGTTATTCATTGCAGGAATCGCAGCATCATCTGCCGGAGCAGAGATTCTTGGTGGTGCTTCACTCCATGCCGTTGCCATCTTTATTGGCGCGCCGTTGGTAGCAATTGTCGGTTCTCAATTTGGACACTTCTTAGGTCATCGCTATGGCCGCAAGTTATTTGATCGCCCTAACGGGCGTTTCTTTACTCAAGAGCGAGTGGCACAAACCGAGCGTTGGCTCACAAAATATGGAGTAGGTAAGGCGTTAATTCTGGCGCGCTTCATTCCTTTTGTCCGTACTTTAATTAATCCAACTGTCGGAATTATTGGTTACCCGGCACGTAAATTCTTTCTGTGGAATGCAATCGGTGCGGTAATTTGGACTCAACTAGTTCTAGGTGCTGGTTATATTTTAGGAAATAAGATCAGTGGTTCTATCGATAAGTACCTGCTACCCATCATCGGACTGATTGTTCTGGTTAGCGTATTGCCAGTTGCTCTTGAAGTTCTTAAAGAGTGGCGAACAAAGAAGGATCTCTCCTAGAGTCCTAGATCTGCCAACTGGTATGCGGCGAAGTACTTGTAACCCGCTGCCTCGATGGCATCTTTTGCACCGCGCTCAACGATAACCGCAACGCCTACAACAATGGCGCCGGCTTCTTTGAGGGCTTCAACCGCTGTTAGTACTGATCCACCTGTAGTTGAGGTGTCTTCGACAGCTAAAACGCGCTTTCCGGCAACATCTGGTCCTTCGATGCGACGCTGAAGTCCGTGAGCTTTTCCTTCTTTACGAACTACAAAAGAATCCAGCGCGCGGCCGTTGCGTGCTGCAACATGCATCATCGCTGTAGCAACAGGGTCTGCGCCCAGTGTTAATCCACCTACTGCATCGAATTCAAGATTCTTGGTGAGGTCGAGCATGACTTCACCAACAAGTGGAGCTGCTACATGATCCAAAGTAATGCGGCGAAGGTCGACGTAATAATCAGCTTCCTTGCCTGAAGACAAGATCACTTTGCCGTGAACTACAGCCTTATTGATGATTTCGTTTTTAAGGGATTCGCGTGCGCTCATGGGCTGACCTTATCTTCTACTTGTTATCGTCATAGACAATGACTTCAGGGGATTTCTTCTTACTCTTCAAAGCCTTAGGTGGGTTCTCAGAGAGAAGAGCATCTACCTCGATACGCAGCTGAGCGACTTCGAGTGCCATATTGGCCATCGCGGTCTCAAGCTCGATGATGCGTTTAACACCTGCATGGTTAATACCTTCACCGACAAGACGTTGCACCATGCGCAAAGATGCAATATCACGTAATGAATATCGGCGATTGCGACCTTCTGTACGATTGGGTGAAACTAAACCTAGACGATCGTATTGGCGCAGTGTCTGTGGATGTAAACCAGAAAGTTCTGCTGCAACTGAGATGACATAGAGGCCAGTCTCGTCATCAATCTCGTGTGGCTCGCGCTTGTCGGTCATGCCTTTGCCTTTGCATTAAATTCAGAACGCACATCGTGATCTTTTGTGAGTTCACTAAATTTCTTGAGTGCTTCAAGTGCTTCGCCCTCAACACGTCGAGGCACTTGAACTTCGATGGTGACAAGTAAATCTCCAACAGTGTGACCTTTTGTTATGCCACGGCCCTTCACGCGAAGTACGCGTCCTGTAGGGGTTCCAGCAGCTAACCGCACTGTGACGTCGTCACCGCTGAGGGTAGGAACTTTAATGTCAGCGCCAAGTGTTGCCTCAGCAAAGGTCACCGGAAGAGTTAATAACAAGTTCTCGCCCTTGCGAGAAAAGATTGGATGAGGTTTTACAGTAAGCAAGATAAAGAGATCTCCTGGACCTGCTTCTCCTTGTGCACCTTTTCCTTTAACTCGAATCTTTGCGCCATCATTAACACCAGCTGGGACTCGTGCAGTGATGTTCTGTGACTTTCCATCTGTGTTGAGTTTTAACTCAAGGGTGGTGCCGAAGATAGATTCTTTAAATGTAATTGTTGATTCGGTTTGAAGATCTTGACCTTTACGTGGACCTCGACGCATTCCTGCGCCACCAAAAAGGTTTGCAAAGATATCTTGTGGGTTTCCGCCACCGAAGATGTCTGAGAAATCCCCGCCTTGGAAGTTTCCACCACCTGTAGGTGCACGGAATCCACCGCGTTCAAAGAGAGAGCGTGCTTCATCATATTCAGCACGCTTCTTAGCATCCGACAAGATGTCGTATGCCTCTGAGACAGCTTTGAATTTCTCTTCCAGCGCGGAGTCACCTTGGTTTTTATCAGGGTGTAAATCACGCGCAAGTGATCGGTACTTCTTCTTAATTTCATCGGCGGTTGCTTTCTTATCAACCCCGAGAACTTTGTAGAAGTCCTTCTCGTAGAGATCTTTCGCTGCCATTTTAAATTACTCCGGGTCAGTCACTGCAACTCGCGCAGGGCGCAAGATGCGTTCCTTGTACTTGTAACCAGGTTGCAAAATCTTAGAAGCGGTAGGAACAGCAACATCTGCCGAGGTGTCATGCATCAGCGCTTCATGAATTTGTGGATCAAAAGCATCACCGTCAGTGCCGTACTTCTCCAAACCAAAACGGTTTGTGAGTGAAGCTAATTGATCTGCAACAGCCTTA
>JACCDQ011741292.1_pt1 | contig 10705 bp, 5 predicted proteins | sample 7446031 | NCBI WGS metagenome assembly JACCDQ01 (sample SAMN15323442, study PRJNA562643) | freshwater metagenome | isolation source: river surface water | place: USA:Blue River Watershed | collected 2017-08-17
GCTCGAAGGCGCCTACCAGGGCATGGGCGACTCCATCAACCGATTGGTGGAGTCGCATATTGCCACCAGCGCACGGGACGTGGAAGTGGTCAGCCTATATGACGACGGGCAACTCGATGTGCTGATGGACCGCCTGCCCGGACAGAAGGCACGCATCAGCGAGGCGGTGGACAAAGTGCAGGCATCGCTCAAGGAGGCTGCGCAGGCCGCCATCGACAACGCCCGTGTGGTGCAGGCACTCAACAAGGCCAGCACCAATGTGATGATTGCCGACAACGACAACCACATCGTCTTCATGAACGACACGGTGCAGCAGATGATGCGCCGCAACGAGGCCGAGTTGCGCAAGGTGCTGCCGCATTTCGATGCGCAGAGATTGTTGGGGGCCAACATCGATGTGTTCCACAAGAATCGATCGCACCAGCGCACCATGCTGTCGGCGATGACGAACACGCACCGCACCCAGATCAAGGTCGGCACCCTGCACTTCGGCCTGACAGCCAACCCGATCGTGGACCCGCGCGGACAGCGTATCGGCACCGTGGTCGAGTGGTTCGACCGCACCGCCGAAGTTGGCATTGAGCAGGAGATTGCCGGTATCGTGCAGGCCGCAGCCGCCGGTGATTTCAGCCGCCGCCTGGTGGTCGAGGGCAAGACGGGCTTCTTTGCCGGGCTGTCGTCCGGCATGAACCAGTTGTTGGAGACCAGCGAGCAGGGACTGACCGATGTGGCCGACCTGCTGGAGGCCTTTGCCCGGGGCGACCTGACCATGCGCATCCAGCGCGACTACCAGGGGCTGTTTGGCAAGGTCAAGGAAAGTGCCAACACCACGGCTGAGAATCTGACCCGGGTGCTGTCCGAGGTGCGTTCTGCATCAGACGCCCTGACCGGGGCGGCCGGTCAGGTCAGTGCTACCGCCCAGAGCCTGTCGCAGGCCGCCAGCGAGCAGGCCGCCAGCGTGGAAGAAACCAGTTCGCAGATCGAAGTGATGTCAGCGTCGATCAACCAGACCAGCGACAACGCCAAGGTCACCGATGGCATGGCCACCAAAACCAGCCGCGAGGCGCTCGAAGGCGGTGAAGCCGTGGGCAATACGGTGCGGGCGATGAAGGACATTGCCTCCAAGATCCGCATCGTTGATGACATCGCCTACCAGACCAACCTGCTGGCGCTCAATGCCGCCATCGAAGCCGCCCGGGCTGGTGAGCACGGCAAGGGCTTTGCCGTGGTGGCTGCCGAGGTGCGCAAGCTGGCCGAGCGCAGCCAGGAGGCGGCCAAGGAGATTGGCGAGCTGGCCGGTAGCAGCGTGGCGCTGGCCGAGCGCGCCGGCAAATTGCTCGACGAGATCGTTCCCAGCATCCAGAAGACCAGTGAGTTGGTGCAGGAGATTGCCGCCGCCAGTTCTGAGCAGAGCGAATCGGTGGTGCAGATTGGCGGTGCCATGGGGCAGCTCTCCAAGGCCACGCAGCAGAATGCTTCCGCCTCCGAAGAGCTGGCCGCCACCAGCGAGGAGTTGTCGGGCCAGGCCGAGCAGTTGCAGCAGAGCATTGCTTTCTTCCGTACCGCCGATGAACTGGCGCCGCCCCCCCTGCGCAGCCGACAGCTGCCCGTGGACGTGGAGCGCCGCGCCACCGCACCCCGTCTGACGGCTGCCGTGGCGTCGCCATCGGCGCGTGGCAGTTCGGCCAACTTCCGCCCTTACTGAGGCACCCCCCCTTGTCCACACTCAGCTTCAGCGATTCGGAGTTCAAACGGATTGGCGAGATCATGTACGAGGCAGCCGGCCTGTCGTACAACGACTCCAAGAAGTCACTGATCCAGTCGCGCCTGGCGCCCCGCATCCAGAAACTCGGCCTGGGCAGCTTTGCCGACTACATCGCCATTCTGGAAGACGAGAGCCAGGCGGCCGAATTCCAGATGGCAGTCGACCTGCTGACCACCAACGAAACCTACTTCTTCCGCGAGCCCAAGCACTACGAGCTGCTGCAGCAGGAGTTGCCCAAGATGCCGGACAAGGCTGGCCTGTCGGTGTGGAGCGCGGCGTCGTCCTTTGGTGATGAGGCCTACAGCACCGCCATGCTGATGAGCGACCTGCAGGTGTCCGGGCGGATCGGCCCGAACTGGTCGATCCTCGGAACCGACATTTCGCACCGCGTGCTGCTCAGTGCCAAGGAAGCCATCTTTCCCGAAGACCGTTTGCGGGCGGTGCCCCAGGAGCGGTTGCGCCGCTATTGCCTCCGCGGCGACGGACCGGCCGAGGGGCAGGTGATGATGCAGGACAAGATCCGCGAGCGGGTCAAGTTCGGTCAGCTCAACCTGTGCAAACCGTTTGACGGCCTGGGCATGTTCGATGTGATCTTCCTGCGCAATGTGCTGATCTACTTTGACACCCCGACCAAGGTGGATGTGGTGGACCGGGTGCTGCAGTGCCTCAAGCCACATGGCCTGTTTTTCCTGGGCACGGCCGAAGGGCGGGTGCCCTGCAAGACGCCGCTGCAGACCGTGATTCCCGGCGCCTTCCGGAAGCGGCTCTGAGATGGCGACGCTCAAGCGCCCCACCTTGCCGTTGGCTGCACTGAATCTGGGCAAGCCACCCGGGCCCGTGGAGCTGATGCCGGGTGACGTGGCGGTCGGCGATGCCGGCGATCAGTTCAAGACCCTGCTGGGCTCCTGTGTCACCGTCATCATGACCGACCCGCGCCGCACCGTGGGCAGCATGTGCCATATCGTCCATGTCGGCACACCGAACGCGGCCAACCGCCACAACACGGCCTATGGACTGGCCGCCATGCACGACATGTTCACCCGGCTGCGTGCCAAGGGCATCAACCCAACCCTGTGTGTTGCCTACGCCTATGGCGGGGGCAATATGTTCCCGCAACTGGTCAACCAGGGCAGCCATGTCGGCCTCAACAATGCCGATTGGGTGCTGCGCTACCTCGACCATCACCGTATCCGGCTGCTGGACCAGAGTCTGGGCGGCAATGGTTACCGCAAGGTGTCCTGGACCGTGGGTCCGCAAGACCCGGTGGTTGAAACTGTTTTCCCGAACGCACCTATTCCATGACCGTAAAAGTATTTGTCGTTGATGATTCCGCCGTGGTCCGCCAGGCGCTGGCGCACATGCTCTCGGGCAACCCGGAAATCGAGCTGGTGGGCAGCGCCCCCAATCCGCTGCTCGCGATGGAGGCGATCCGCAAGAGCGCGCCCGATGTGCTGCTGCTCGACATCGAGATGCCCGGCATGGATGGTCTGACCTTCCTGCGCCAGATCATGGCGGGCACCCCGATTCCCACGGTGATCTGCTCTACCCTGTCCACCGAGGGCAGCAAGGTGGCGCTGGAGGCCCTCTCGGCCGGTGCGGTGGCCGTCATGGCCAAGCCCAAGCTGGGGTTGAAGCAGTTTCTGGACGACTCGCGCCGCGAGATGATCCAGACCCTCAAGACCGCTGCGCGGTCCAAACCGCGCGCCCGTGCCACGCCGGCCGAGGGCGGCGCCGTCAAAGCGCTGGCCGCCCGGGCCCCGGTGCTCAGCACGATCCACGCCTTTGCCATGAACAAACCGGTGGTGATCGGCAGCTCGACCGGCGGCACGCAGGCGCTCGAAGTGGTGCTGACGCAGTTGCCCGGCGACGCACCAGGCATCGCCATTACCCAGCACATGCCGGAAAAATTCACGGCCATGTATGCGCAGCGGCTCAACGGCATCTGCGCCATGACGGTGCGCGAGGCCAAGGACGGCGACCGTCTGGAGCGCGGCCTGGCCCTGATTGCCCCCGGCGGACTGCACATGCAGTTGCGCAAGGCCGCCGGCCAGTACTACGTGCACGTGGCTGACGGCCCCCCGGTGAACCGGCACAAGCCCTCGGTGGATGTGCTGTTCAAGTCGACTGCTGAGTGTGCCGGGCGCGATGCGCTGGGCATCATCATGACCGGCATGGGCGACGATGGTGCCCGTGGCATGAAGGTGATGCATGACGCCGGTGCCCGCACCATTGCCCAGAATGAGGAAACCTGCGTGGTGTTTGGTATGCCCAAAGAGGCGATCAAGCTGCAGGCGGTGGACGACATCATCGGGCTGGAGCAGATCGCCCGCGCCATCCTGCAGTTCGACTCCCGCGCCTGAGGGCGCCGCCTCAGTCCTTGGAGGGCTTGGGCCGCAGCAGCGCGCCGCAGACCCGGCCGCGCCCGGTGTGCTTGGCCTCGTACAGCAGGTGGTCGGCCAGGCCGATCAGGTCCTGCACCTCGCCACCCATGTTGGCTTCCTTGGTCGCCAGGCCGACGCTGATGGTGATGACCTTGTCCACACTGGAGCTCTCGTGCGGAATCTGCATGGCACGCACCTTGTCTTCCAGGTCTTTCGCCAGCGACATGGCGTCTTCGAAGCCGGTCTCCGGCAGCACACAGGCAAACTCTTCGCCACCGTAGCGGGCGACCAGGTCGGCCGGCCGGCGCAGGCAGGCCTTCAGGGTGGCGGCAATCGCCCGCAGGGCGTCGTCACCGGCCTGGTGGCCATAGCGGTCGTTGTAGAACTTGAAGAAGTCCACGTCCAGCAAAATGAGGGACAGCGGTGTTCCGTTCCGGCTGGAGCGGGCCCATTCGGTGCTGATCTGCTGGTCAAAGTAGCGCCGGTTGAAGACCCCGGAGAGGCCGTCCAGGAACACCAGCTTGCGCAGCAGGTCCGACTGGAACTTCAGCGTCAGATGGGTCTTGACCCGGGCGCGGACCACATCCGGGTTTACCGGTTTGGCAATGAAATCCACCGCGCCCACGCTCAGGCCGTGGGTTTCCTGGGCGGCGTCGGTATGGGCGGTGACAAAGATGACCGGAATGTGGCGCGTGGCCTCATCGGCCTTCAGGCGGCGGCAAACTTCAAAACCATCCATCGCCGGCATCACGATGTCGAGCAGGATCAGGTCTGGGGGATTGTTCTTGCAGATGGTGAGTGCTTGCTCACCGCCGGTGGCCATGAAAACCTGATAGTCACCCGAAAACGCCTGGTACATGACCTGGATATTGATCGGCTGGTCGTCCACCACCAGCAGTTTCGGCTTCCCGTGGGTGCTGTCGAGCAAGGCCGCTACCGGCTTGTCTAGGTCGATCATGGTCTCGTTTTAGTTATCGGGGCCGAATTTTTTTATAAAAGTGTCGCATTGGACCACAGCTTGGGCGAAATCCAAAGATTCCACAGCAGCCTTCAGAGGGGCCAATGTACCTGCAGCAGCGGGATGATTCTTCTGCAGAGTGGCGTGCATATCCATGGCCCGCATGTCCGAGCTCGCCAGCAGGCCGCGCAAAGTCGCCAGATCATCCACCAGGGCGCGCCGGTTGAGCGGCGTATCCGCAGCGCTGGCGTCTGCGAGTGGCGGACCAGCGGCACCTGCCAGTGTGCGCAAAGCGTCTTCCAGCCCCTGGCGGGTCTGTGCCATGGCCTGCTCCAGATCGCTGCGCAGGCGCGACAGGGCCGCGGCGTCCGGCTCGGCGCCCGCGTTGATGGCCTTGAGCTGGCTCTCGCCAATGCGGCACACGCCTCCCAGGTGGACTGCGCCCACCGTCATCGACAGGCCCTTGAGGGTGTGCAGGACCCGCGAAGCCTCCTCCAGTTGGCCTGGCACCAGCAACGCGGGCAGCCGCTGGCTCACGCTGGCCAGCTCGTCGAGGTAGGCTTGCGCGATCTGCTGGTACAGGTCGTCGTTGTCGCCCAGCAGCGCCAGCGCGGCCGGGATATCCAGCAGCGCTGTCGGCACCAGGCTGGCGCGGGCGGCGTCCGCCGCCGCGTCCAGGGCCGGGTCGATAGAGGCAGACGGGTCGGGCGCAGTCATGTCGGCAGCATCGCTCGGAAGCACAGTTTCGGGGTCATGCCCCGTATGGTGGCACAACATGGCAACCAGTTGGGGCACATCAAACGGTTTCCCTATGTGGTCATTCATGCCGGCGGCCAGGCAGGCCTCCCGGTCGGAGGCCATGGCGTTGGCGGTCATGGCGATGATCGGCAGGTCCTGCAGGCCGAGCTCGTTGCGGATGACCACCGCTGCGGTGTAGCCGTCCATCACCGGCATCTGGATATCCATCAGCACGGCGTCATAGGGCGGCCGCGCGCGCGCCACCGCCTCCACCCCTAACTGGCCGTTGGCCGCCAGGTCGATTTGCGCGCCCTCGGCACCCAGCAGCTCCCGAGCGACCTGCTGGTTGATGAGGTTGTCCTCCACCACCAGCAGGCGCAGGCCCGCCAGACGGCGCGGCCGGCTGCGCGGACCCTGCGGCAGCTTGCGCGGGTTGTGCCGCTTGTCATGGGCCGCCTGCACGGCCTCCTCCAGCATCGAGGCGGTGACCGGTTTCACCAGGAAGCCATCCAGCAGGCCGGGCGCCTCCTGGGACTTGTCGGCCAGGATGTCGCGGCCGTCGGCAGTCACCATGATCAGCAGCGTTTGCGCGTTTGCTCCAGGCAGGGCACGGATGGCCCGGGCGCTCGCCCAGCCGTCCATCCCCGGCATGTGCCAATCCAGGAACACTGCATCGAAGGCCGGCAGACCGGCCTCGGCGCGCCGCTGCAGCAATTGCAATGCCTGCTCGCCACGGTGCGCCGTGGTGACGTCCCAGCCCATCGACTGGCCCAGCGCTGCATGGACCCGGGTGGCAATGGCGTTGTCGTCCACCAGCAGCACCGCGCGGGCCACGGGGTGGGGATGCAGGGCCGCCGCATTCAGATCGCGCGCTACCGGCAGCGTGATGGTGAAGAAAAAGGTGCTGCCAACACCCAGGGTGGACTCCAGCTTCAGCTCGCCGCCCATCAGCGCCACCAGGCGGCGGCAGATGGACAGGCCCAGCCCGGTGCCGCCAAAGCGGCGGGTGGTGGAGGCCTCGGCCTGCGAAAAGCCCGAGAAGATGTGTTGCTGGTGCTTGGGGTCGATGCCGATGCCGCTGTCGCGCACCGCAAAATAAAGCGTGGCCGAATCGTCGTCGCGCTGGCGCAAGGCCACCGAGACCACGACCTCCCCCTGTTCGGTGAACTTCACGGCATTGCCGCCCAGGTTGATCAGCACCTGCTGCAGGCGCAGTGAATCACCGATCAAGGCGGCCGGCAACGCCGGGTCCAGGTCAAACAGCACTTCAATTCGCTTGCCCCCGGTATTGGCCGACAGGATGACCGAGAGGTCACGCATCAGGCGGTCCAGCTGGAACGGCTGCGGGTCGAGCACCATCTTGCCGGCTTCGGCCTTGGAGAAGTCGAGGATGTCGTTGAGCAGCCCCAAGAGCGAGCGGGCTGCACTCTCGGTTTTGCTGGCGTAGTCCTGCTGGCGCGGATCGAGATGGGTGTTCTGCAGCAGCTTGAGCATGCCCAGGATCGCATTCATCGGGGTGCGGATCTCGTGGCTCATGTTGGCCAGGAACTGCCCCTTGGCGGTGGCCGCCTGTTCGGCCTCTTCCATGGCAATCTGCAGCCGGGCCTCGTGCTCTTTTTCCTGCGTGATGTCATGGCTCACGCCCAGGTAACCAAAGCGGTTGCCGTCCGAATCGGTCAGTGCCGTGACCACCAGTGCCGCGATGAAGCGGCGCCCGGTCTTGTGGATGTAGGTCCACTCGTTGCGCTTGCCCAGCACCGACTCATCCACGATGGCCTGCATGCCTGTCACCGGACGGCCCAGCATGGCGGTCATGGAGGACGCCCGGGCTTCGATCTCGGACGGGTCGAAGAAGATGTGAACGCCTTCCTTGCCGATCATTTCCTCTGCGCTGTAGCCCAGCATGCGCTCGGCGCCCTTGTTAAAGAGCGTGACCGTCTCGTCCAGGCCGATGGTGATGACCGCCACCTCCGACGCAGAGTCCAGCACCGACTGCAGCATCCGGGTGGTGCGGGCCAGTTCGGCGGCGGCGCGGCGGCGCTCGGTGATGTCGGCATAGGTGGTGATGAAGCCGCCCCCGGGCATCGGCGCACCCCGCACTTCCAGTGCCACGCCGTTGGGGCGTTCGCGCTCGAACTGGTGTGCAACGGTGTGGCGCGCCCGCTCCAGGGTTTCCTGGATGATGGTTTCGGTGTCGCCGGGGCCATAGTCACCCCGCTGGGCGTTGTAGCGGATCAGGCTCTCGAAACGCACCACCGGCACGTCGAACAGGGAACGCGGGAAATCGAGCAACTCGTTGAACTTGTCGTTGCTGGCGATCAGGTTCAGGTTGGCGTCAAACACACTCAGTGCCATCGGGATGTTGTCCACGATGCTTTGCATCACCAGGTTGCTGCGGTGCAGGTCGGCCTGCAGCTTTTTCTGGTGGGTCACGTCCAGGTGAATGCCAGACACCCAGTTTGGCTTGCCCGGCGCCAGCCAACTGGTCACCTTGCCGCGTGACTGGACCCAGACCCAGTGGCCCTCGCGATGCCGCATGCGGAACTCGCACTCAAAGAAATCCGCCTCGCCCTTGAAATGACGCTCCATCGCGGCGCGGGCCAGTGCAATGTCTTCCGGGTGGCTGTGCTGGAGCAGGGTGTCCATGATCAGCGGACCGAGTTCTTCCACCCGGTAGCCCAGGATCTCGGCCCAGCGCTGGTTGATGATGCCGCGCCCGGTGGGCACTTCCCACTCCCAGGTGCCGGCGTTGGTACCTTCCAGGATGCCCTGCAGGTGGCGGCGTTCGTCGCGCAGTTCGACCTGCGCCTTGAGCGCCTGTGTCACGTCGGTGCGGATCGAGATGTAGCGCTCGATATGCCCGGTTTCGTCGAAAAAGGGCGAGACCACCGTGTCGACCCAGTAGTAGCTGCCATCCTTGGCGCGATTGCACACCGTGTCGCGCCAGTTGTAGCCGGAAGAGATGGTCTTCCACATGGACGTCCAGTAGGCGTCGTCCTGCTGGTCGGATTTGACGATGCGATGGTTCTGCCCGATCAGCTCGTCGCGGCTGTAACCGCTGACCCGGCTGAACATCTCGTTGGCATAGAGAATGGTGCCGGCCGCGTCGGTGATGGAGACGATGGAATGCTCGTCGATGGCATCCAGCAGCGCCTGGTTCTCCCGCATGGCCCGGGCCACCTGCTCGACCGCCTGCTGCTGTTGCGTGATGTCGGCCGCAATGATCACGTAGCCGGCATATTCGCCCCGCGCATCGGACTCGATCTGCAGGTCCACATCGAACCAGCGCATGGCTTCGCCCGGTCGGCGTAGCGGGATGACCCGGCGGATCGCCTCGCGCCGATCAATGGCCTGTCCCACGCCTGCCAGCGTGGCCAGGGTGTCGGCATCGAACTCCACCACGTGGTACAGGTCTGAGCCGATGCAGTCGGCCAGCTCCTTGCCCGCAAAACGGCAGAACGCTTCATTGGCCCAGGTGATTTTCTGGTTCTGATCGACCACATAGACCAGGTGCGAGGTGCTGCGCACCACCCGTGCCATGCGATCCAGGTCACGGGTCATCCGGTGGGCCAGGTTTTCGGCGCGCTGTCGTCCGACCATGACCAGCCAGAACACAGCCGCCAGTAGCGCGCTGAGCAAGGCCCCTGTCACACCCACCACGGAGGGCGTCGTGTGGTCGATCTGTTGGTCAAAGGCGCCGGTGCTGCCCGCTTCCAGCGTCAGCAGGCGGGCACCCATGGCAATGCCCCGGCGGTTGTGGAAGCTGCGGTGGGAAAAGCCGTCGGGCGCAAGCTCGGCGGCGGCACTGACCACATTGGCCGAGCGGAACACCAGGTTCTCGGTGGGTCCCAACTGGCGGTCGGTGATTTCAAAGTCGGACAGGCCCTCGGCAATGGAAATCGAGGGCAACAGCAGGGAGTTGAGATCGACCCGCGCGAACACCAGGCCCTGCAGCGCTGCTTTGCGTTCTTCGGCCAGTTGCGGCGAACTGCCCTTGCGGTAGAACGGCATGGCCAGCAGGTATTCGCTGCGGTTGCGCTGGCCCTGGGCATCGCGCAGCATGGGCGCCAGCGAGGTCTCGCCCGAGGCGGTGATGAAGATCAGCGCCGCCTTGAGGGCGGGCTCCAGATTGGCGTCCTGCCCGATCAGGCCGGGGTTTTGCGCGGCCGGCTCCAGGTAACGGATGAGCAGCTGCTCATCGCCAGTGGCGGACGTCGTGCGCTCCATGTAGCCAAAGCCCAATACGCCCTGGTATTGCTGGGCCATGTCCTGGGAAGCCACCCAGTCACGAAACACCTGGGCGTCGAACTGCCCATGGGCGGCATTCATGCCCGCCAGGCCCTGCAGGCCTGCTAGCGGTCGGACCAGTTGGTCACGCACCGAGCGGTCGAGTCGGTCGAAGTGCAGGCTGAAGCGGTACCAGGCATCGTCGCGAATCCGGGCGTCGCTGGTGTAGACCGCAAAGGCCGTGAGTACCAGCCCCAGCAGGAACATCAGCACCGCCAGCAAGACGGGCTTTGCCTGGTGTCCGGTCTTGTCCAATGACGTCTCTTGCTGCATGCGCGTTTTATTCTGGGTGGCCTTGCATCCAGCAGGCCGTAGGCCCGGCAGAACGTGGCTGACGGGCAGGGCGGGATCTCCGTCCATGGAACGCATTTTGCACCGAAATGAGGCGTTTCCGACTGCGCCGGGCGTCCGATCGCTGTAACCGGTTTGAACCGCCGTAGGGTGCAACCATGGGAGAATCCGCCCCACCCATCAGGAGACTCCCCCATGCCCCGTCGCGCCACCAAGACAGTTGCCACCCTCGGCCCCGCCTCAAGCGACCTCGAATTGCTCGAGCAAATGATCCGTGCCCAGGCC
>JACCDQ010901756.1_pt1 | contig 10704 bp, 8 predicted proteins | sample 7446031 | NCBI WGS metagenome assembly JACCDQ01 (sample SAMN15323442, study PRJNA562643) | freshwater metagenome | isolation source: river surface water | place: USA:Blue River Watershed | collected 2017-08-17
ACCGTGTCGCGCGGCCGGACCGCCCACGTCGGAACCGGGGTCAGCGCGCCATCCGGCGCCACGTGCAGCGTCGGCTCGGCGCCGCGGGTGATCACCAACCGGCGAAGCCCGAACCGCGCCAACCGGGCCGCCCGCTCCGCCGGCGCCCGTTCCCGCCACGCACCGGCGCTCAGGCCGAAAATCGCCGCGGCTTCGGGCTCGTTCACGACCGCCGCCTCCGCCGTCACCTCGCCCCACGGGAAATCCGCGACCACCGGCGACGCGTTCAGCAAGGTGAGCACACCCGCCTCCGCCCCGAGCCGAAGCGCCGCGGCACCGGCCGCCGCTCCGGCTTCGAGCTGCACGAGCAGCACGCCCGCGCCCGGCAGCACCCCGCGCAACGCGGACGGCTCGATCCGGGCATTCGCCCCCGGATCCACCACGATGAGATTCTCCCCGTGCGCGTCGACGTAGACGTGCGCCGTGCCCGTCGCCGCGCCCGCCACCTCGGACACCGCGCGGACATCCACCCCTTCGCGCTCCAACTGCGCCCGATAGGCGCGGCCCTCCGCGTCGTCGCCCACCGCGCCGACCAGCGCCACCGCCGCGCCCTGCCGCGCCGCCGCCACCGCCTGGTTGGCGCCCTTGCCCCCGAACTGGCGCTCCGTCGCCCGCGCGACGACTGTTTCGCCCGGCCGCGGCAACGCCGCCACCTGCCACACCCGGTCGATGTTCAACGTTCCGAACACCACCACGCGTCCCGCGTTCGCCGCCCGCTCCGCATCCGTCGCCGCCATGCCGGTCCTTTCGCGCCCCTCAGGCGCGGTGATGCTCGCGTTTCAACTCGCGCGTCATGAGCGCCGCCAGCGCCGCCGCCGGTTTTTTTCCGTCGCACAGAATCGCCCGCATTTCGCGCAGGATCGGCGCATCGATGCCGCGCTGCGCGCACAGCTCCGCGAACGACTCGGTGGTCTTGTAGCCTTCCACCACCGTGCGCCGGCCCGCCAGCAGCTCGCCCACCGTGCGCCCTTCGCCGATCTGCTGGCCGAAGTCCCGGTTGCGGCTCCAGCCGCCGTAGCACGTCGCGACGAGGTCGCCGAAGCCGCTCAATCCGTAAAACGTCTCCGCCCGCGCCCCCAGCGCCGCGCCGACCCGCACCATTTCCGCCAGCGCCCGCGTCAGCAGCGCCGCCTTGGTGTTGTCGCCCAGGCGCAAGCCGTCGCAGCAGCCCGCCGCGATCGCGTAGCTGTTTTTCAGGCAGCCGCCGAATTCGACGCCCGCCAGATCGTCGCTGGTATAGACGCGCAACGTCGGCCCGCTGATCGCCGCCTGCAGCGCCTCCGCCGTCGCGGCGCCGCCCGCGCCCGCCAGCGCGAGCACCATCGCCGACGGATCGCCGCGCGCCACCCCCAGGGCGTTTGTCGGGCCCGTGAGCGAGCCGACGACGGCATCCGGCAACGCGGCCGCGATCACCTCCGCCGGCCGCAGATGCGTGCCGAGTTCGAGCCCCTTCGCGAGACTGACCACGACCTTGGCACCGGCCACCCGCGCCGCCGTCTCGCGCAACGCCTGGGCCGGACAGGCGAGCAGCACGACGTCCGCCGCCCGCACTGCCGTCGCAACCTCGGCCGAGACCTGCACCTCCGGCGGCAGCGTCAGTCCCGGCAGGTAGTCCGCGTTCACCCGCGTCGCCGCGAGCGCGGCCGCCTGCTCGGCCCGGCGCGGCACCAGCGTCACGCCCTGCCGCACGCGGGCCAGATGGAGCGCGAAACCCGTGCCCCACGCCCCCGCGCCGATGACCGCGAAATTCATGCCGCGTGGTTTAGCGCGAAACCCCGCGAACACACGCCCGGAATCCCGTCGCCGGGCCCGCCGCGGTCTCCGCGGATCGGCGCCTCACTTAAGGAAGGAGGGCACTTTCTCGTTCGCGATCAGCTGCTCGAAGGTTTCGCGCGCGTTGATCAGTTCGAACGTGCTGCCCTTCACGAGCACCTCGGCGGCCATGCCGCGCGTATTGTAGCGGCTCGCCATGGTGTAGCCGTAGGCGCCCGCGCTCATGAACGCGATCAGCTCGCCTTCGCCCACTTCCTGCAGCTGGCGGTCCTTCGCGAAGCAGTCGCCGCTCTCGCAGATCGGGCCCACGATGTCCGCCGTCAGCGCCCGGCGCGACGAGTCGCGGCGGACCGGCACGATCTCGTGGTAGCTCTCATACATCGCCGGCCGCACGAGGTCGTTCATCGCCGCGTCGACAATGAGGAAGTTCTTCCCCGCGCCGCGCTTCAGGTGCTCCACCCGCGCGAGCAGCACACCGGAGTTGCCGACCATGAAACGGCCGTGCTCGAGCAGGATCTTGAGGCCGAGCGGCTGCAGCAGCGGCACCAGCGCCGCGCCGTAAGTCTCCGGCGTCAGCGGGCGCTTGTCCGCCGGCTGCGCATCCCACCAGGCCTGCTGCCCGCTCGCGAGCGCGTCCTTGTAGACGATGCCCATGCCGCCGCCGATCGAGAAATAGGTGATGCCATATTTCGCCTTCAGCTCGGCCGCGAACGGTCCGACCTTCTGCACCGCCTCGACGAACGGCGCCACCGAGGTCAGCTGCGAGCCGATGTGCATCTGCACGCCCTTGATCAGCAGGTTCGGATACTTCGCCGCCGCCTCGTAGGCCGCCGCCGCATACTTCAGCGGGATGCCGAACTTGTTGTCGCTCTTGCCGGTGGTGATCTTCGCGTGGGTGTGCGCGTCGACGTCCGGATTCACGCGGATCGCGATCGGCGCCTTCACCCCGAGCTTGCCCGCGACATGGTTGATGCGCGCCAGCTCCGGCTCGCTCTCCACGTGGAAGGAGAAGATGTCGTTCTTCAGCGCCAGCTCGATCTCCGCCTCGCTCTTGCCCACGCCGGCGAAGACGCTCGCCCGCACGTTGCCGCCCGCGGCCAGCACGCGCTTGATCTCGCCGCCGCTCACCAGGTCGAAGCCGGCGCCGAGGTTCGAGAAGTGACGCAGGATCGCCAGGCTCGAGTTGGCCTTCATCGCGTAGCAGAGCTGCACGTCCAGGCCGGTCAGGCCGCGCTGCAGCCGGCGGAAATTGTCCTCCATCGTCGCCGCGCTGTAGACGTAGGTCGGCGTGCCGTAGAGCTTGGCGACGCCCGCGAGGTCGACGGATTCGCAGTGAAGATCGGAGCCGGAGTAGTGGAAGTGGTGCATGGGTGACGGGACGACGCAAATTTCGCGTCAAAAGCAAAACCGTAGCGGGTTTCCCCTTGAAAAAACCACCCCAAATTTCGTGAGTCCCGCCGTGCTGCGCGCGCTGCTCAACTTTTTGCCCCGACCCCCGGCCCGGACCGCCTTCCGCCGCGCGTCCTCGGCCCGGTTCGCCCGCCCCCAGTTCGCGAGCTTCATGGCGGAAAACAACCGCCGCCGCCCCCATCCCGATTTCCACGACGCCGTCCTGCGCAGCCGCAAGGTCGTGAAAAACGCCCTCCGCCTCGCCCTCGTCGGCGGCTGCGCCTGGGTCGTCCTCGAGAGCGCCCAGGCCCTCTCGATCTTCTGACCGGCGGCGGCTCCGCGGCCCGGCTCCGCCGGCGCGAAACAACTCGACCCTCCCGGCGCCGCGCGGCATGTCTCGCGCCCATGTTGCCCGGCGTCGCCCGCCTCTTCCCCTGGTCCCGCTGGTTGCCCGCGATCGTGCCGCTCCTCGGCCTGCTCGGCTGCAGCGCCAGCTCCCCGCCCAAGACGCCCACCGCCGCCAAGCCGATTTTTACTCCGCCGGCGCAGCTTGCGCCCACCCCATCGGCCCCCACCGCGGGCAAACCCAAAGTCCACCTGGGGATCGACGTCCTCGAGGCCGACGGCTTCGCCGCCGTGAAAGGCAAGCGTCTCGGCCTCCTCACCCACCCCGCCGGCGTCAACCGCCGCGGCGTCAGCACCATCGAGGTCCTGCGCAAGGCGCCCGGCGTCAAACTCGTCGCCCTCTACGCCGCCGAGCACGGCCTCTACGGCGATCTGCCCGCCGAGGCCAAGATCGCCAACTCCACCGACCCCCGGAGCGGCCTGCCCGTCGTCTCCCTCTACCCGCCGAAGCGTCCCACCAAGGCCATGCTCACCGGCATCGACGCCCTTGTCATCGACCTGCAGGACATCGGCACCCGCAGTTACACCTTCATCTCCACCATGCGCTGGGCGATGGAGGGATGTTTCGAAAACAACATCGAGGTCATCGTTCTCGACCGGCCCAACCCCCTCGGCGGCCTCAAGGTCGACGGCCCGCCGCTCGACGCCCAATGGGCCAAAAACAACTACGTCGGCGCCTTCCGCGTCCCTTACGTCCACGGCCTCACCATCGGCGAACTCGCCAAGATGGCCAAGGATGCCCCGGGCGTCATGGAGGTGCCCGACGCCGTGCGCGCCCGCGGCAAGCTCACCGTCATCCCGATGCGCGGCTGGACGCGCGCCATGCGCTGGCCCGAGACCGGCCTCAAATTCGTCGCCACCTCCGGACTCGTGCAGGATTTCGACGCCGTCCAGGGCTACCCCATGACCGGCCTCGGCTCCTACTTCGACCTCCGGCCCAAGGTGAATTTCGACACCGGCTTCCGCACCGGCGTCGGCTCCGCCCACCCGTTCCGCGGCATTTCCCACAAGCACGTCAAGTCCGACGTCCTCGAGAAGGAACTCGCCGCCATCCAGCCTTACCTGCCCGGCATCCGCTTCCAGCGCATCAACGTCCCCAGCTCCAAGAGCGGCCCCGCCGCCACCGGCCTCTACGTCCAGATCGTCGACTACGACGAATGGCGGCCCTGCGAGCTCAACTTCTGGATGATGAAGCTCACCTGCAAACTCTCCCCGAAAAACCCCTTCGCCCCCGCGCCCAACCGCGACTTCAGCGGCTTCCTCCGCCACATGGGCTCCACCGCCTTCCTCAATGAACTGGGCAAAAAGGGCGCCGCCGTCGACGTGATGGCCTGGCTCCGCGTCTGGCGCGAACAGGCCAAAGTCTACCAGGAGCAGAGCAAGAAATACTGGCTCTACCGCTGACCCGCCCGCGTCGTTCCGGTCTCGGCGTCTTCCAAGTCTTTCCTGTCTTCCAAGTCTCCCGCGTCTCCCAACTCCTCCCCATCCCCCGCCCCTGGTCCCTTAGTCGCCCGGTCCTTTGGTCCCGTAGCCCCCGACCATGCCCCGCACCCCCAAAAAAGTCTCCCAAACCCAGCTCGCACGCGAACTCGGCATCTCCCAGGCCCTCGTGTCGCTCGTCCTCAACGGGCGCCGCCAGGGGATCAACGCCGAGACCTACGACCGCATCTGGGCCCACGCGGTCAAACGCGGCTACCGCCCCAAAGGCATGCACCTGGCCTCCTCGCCCGCCGCCCAGGCCCGCCAGGTCGGCATCATCCTCCGCGCGCCGCTCCGCCTCAATACGCCCACCATGTATTTCGGCCACGTGCAGCATGGCCTGCACACCGGGATCGAAGCCCGCGAATACACCACCGTCTTCCTCGGCGCCGAAGACCAGCTCGATCCGGAAAAACTCCGCCGCCTCTTCGCTCCGGGCCACAGTTTCGCCGGCCTCGTCCTGGTCGGCGAAGTCTCCCGCGCCTTCCTCGACGTCCTCCGCCGTTTCGGCCTGCGCATGGTCGCCGTCTCCGCCCGTTTTCCCGGCCTTTGCCACAGCGTCCTCGGCAACGAGCCCCAGGCCCTTGAATCCCTCGTGGAACATCTGCATGCCCGGGGCCACCGGCGCTTCGGCTGGCTCGGCGGCAACGTCGGCCTCGGCCGCCACGAAGCGCGCCTCCAGGCCCTCGAAGCCGCCCTCGAACGGCTCGGCCTCGCCCTCGACCGCCGCTACGCCGTCAAACTCAAGGAGGGCGACCGCATCGACGGCGCCGACGCCATCCGCTCGCTCCTGCCGCTCGCCCGGCGCAAGGACTTCCCGACCGCCTTCATCGCCTACAACACCCTCATGGCCTCGGGCGCCGTGCGCGAGCTCCAGCGCGAGGGCTGGGCCGTCCCGGGCCGCGCCAGCATCGCCAGCGCCGACTTTTCGCCCGTCGCCACCGACAGCACCCCGCGCATCACCGCCGCCGGCTCCAACCCCGAAAAACTCGGGGAAGCCGCCGCCCGCCTCGTGCTCGATCCTGCCCTCGCCCAGGACGAAAGTTTCGCGGACCTCATGCTCCCCGCCCACCTCTTCATCGGCGACACCACCGGCCCCGCCCCCTAGCCCGCCCACCCGGCGGCACGTCGCCGCGCCGCCGCGCCCGGCCCCGCGGGCCATGGGTCATTCTGCCCGCAGCCCGTTTTGCCGCGCCGCCCGCGCCGTGTTGCCGTCGCCCCCGCCCCCCGCGACCTTTCCTCCCGCCCCGGCGCGCCTCGCCTTCCGTCGCCTCCGTTTTCCCCTTGCTGCCTGATAATTATTAAACCCCACTTCCGCTCCCGCCGCGCCCGCCGGCCGCGCGTCCCTTCCGCCCCATGAGCCCCTACGACTACGCCGTCCTGGCCTTCTACTTCGGCTACATGCTGGCGATCAGCTGGGTCTTCCGGAAATTCGTCACCAACGTCTCCGACTACTTCCGCGGCGGCGGCAAAGCCCTCTGGTGGATGGTCGGCGGCTCCGCCTTCATGGTGCAGTTCAGCGCCTGGACGTTCACCGGCGCCGCCTCCAAGGCCTACGTCGACGGCTGGCCCATCGCCGTCATCTACCTCGGCAACGCCTTCGGCTTCATTCTCAACGCCGTCCACTTCGCGCCCAAGTTCCGCCAGCTCCGCGTCGTCACCGGCGTCGAGGCCATCCGCCTGCGCTTCGGGCGCGTCAGCGAGCAGGTCTTCACCTGGCTGCAGCTGCCGTTCGGCCTGCTCCAGGCCGGCATCTGGCTCAATTCCCTCGCCGTCTTCTTCGCCGCCGTCTTCCAGCTCGATCTCTCGACCACCATCGTCGTCACCGGTCTCGTCGTCCTCGTCATGGCCCTCGTCGGCGGCAGCTGGGCCGTGCTCGCGAGCGATTTCATCCAGGTCCTCATTCTGATGCCCGTCTGCCTCGCCGTCTCGATTCTCGCCGTGATCAAGGTCGGCGGCGCCGGCGCCTTCCTCGAAAAAATCCCCGCCCACCACCTCGACCTCGGCCAGGTCTTCTCCGCCGACTTCCTCGGCCTGTGGTGCGTCGCGATGCTGATCAAGCAGCTCCACACCACCAACAACCTCGCCGACGCCAACCGCTACCTCTGCGTCAAGGACAGCCGCCACGCCCGCTGGGCCGGCTACTTCGGCGCCGGCCTCTTCCTTGTCGGCATCGGCATCTGGTTCCTCCCGCCGCTCGCCGCCGCCATCCTTTTCCCCGACCTCCGCGCCGTCTTCCCCCACCTGCGCAACCCCGAGGAGGCCGCCTTCATCGCCATCTCCCGCGAGGTCATGCCCGTCGGCATGATGGGCCTGCTCGTGAGCGGGATCTTCGCCGCCACCATGTCCTCGATGGATTCCGGGCTGAACAAGAACACCGGCTTCTTCATCAAGAATTTCTACCAGCCCGTCCTCAAGCCCGCCGCCTCCGACCGCCACCTGCTCGCCGTCGGCAAGGCCGTCACGGTTCTCTTCGGCCTGCTCATCGTCGCCGTCGCCCTCCAGATGAGCCAGCTGCGGCACCTCACCCTGTTCCAGCTCACGCAGCGCCTGAGCATCCTCATCGGCATCCCCATCATCGTCCCGCTCTTCCTCGGCGTCCTCGTCAAACGCACCCCGCCCTGGTCCGGCTGGAGCACCGTCGTTGTCGGTTTTCTCAGCTCCCTCTTCATCACGAACTACCTCACGCCGGAGTGGGCCGCCCGCGCCTTCGGCCTCGCCCATCCGCTCACCGCCGCCTCCGCGGAATACTGGCGCCAGGCCGCCGAACTCTTCGGCAATGTCGCCATCTGCGCCGCGTGGTTCATCGGGACAAAACTGTTCTGGGACCGCACCTCGCCCGACCACCGCGCCCAGGTCGACGAATTCATCCGGCGCCTGGGCACGCCCGTCGACTTCGCCGCCGAGGAGGGCGCCCACGCCGCCAACGACGCCCGTCAGTCCGCCGTCGTCGGCTGGCTCTGTATCGCCTACGGCGCCTTCGTCGCCTTGCTCGCGTTGATTCCGAATCCCGGCCTCGGCCGGGTCGCCTTCCTCGGCTGCGGCGCCGTCGTGCTCGGCATCGGGCTGCTCCTCCTGGTCGCGGCTCGCCGCCCCGACCACCCCGCCGCCGCCTCCGCCTGACCCCGCGCTCCCCGCGCTACCGTCCATGTCCCATCGCGGCCAACTCCTCCTGCTCCCGCCCAACCGCGTCTGGCGCACTTATCCCGGCGGCCGCACCCTCGACCAACTCGCCGGCGCCCCCGCGCCCGCCGACACCCACTTCGCCGAGGATTGGATCGCCTCGACCACGGTGGCCAGGAATCCGCCCGACGCGCCGGACTATGTCGCGCCCGCCGGACTCGCGACGCCCGGCGCGCCGCCCTCAACCGCACCCGGCATCTCGCGGGTCCGCGTCGGCCTCGACCCCGTCCCCCGCGATTTCGCCGCCCTGCTCGCCTCCGACCCGGAGTATTTCCTCGGCGCCGCCCACGTCGCGAAATTCGGCGCGCAGCCCCAGCTCCTCGTCAAGTTCCTCGACAGCGGCACGCGGCTCCACTTCCAGGTCCACCCGACCCGCGACTTCGCCCGGCGCGTGCTCGGCGCACCCAGCGGCAAAACCGAAGCCTACTACGTCCTCGCGGTCCGCGACCCTTCCGACACCCCGTCCCCGCCCTCCGGCTCCCACCCTCCGGCGTCCGACCCAGGGTTCGCCCGGCGCGAAGCGACCGGCTACATCTGCGTCGGCTTCCAGCGCCCGCCCTCGCCCGCGCAACTCCGCGATTGGATCGTCACCCAGGACATCGCCGCGATCGAGGCGTGCTTCGACCGGATTCCCGTCCGTCCCGGCGATACCTTCATCATTCCCGGCGGCACCCCCCACGCCCTCGGCGCCGGCGTCTTCATGGTCGAGATCCAGGAACCCAGCGACCTGGTCGTCCGCTTCGAATTCGAGCGCGCCGGCTACGTCCTGCCCGAGGCCTCCCGCTTCATGGGCCGCGACGTCGATTTCGGCCTCAGCATCTTCGATTTCTCGCCGCTCGACGCCGCCACCCTCGGCGCCCGCGTCCGCTGCCGGCCCCGCCGCCTCCGCGATTTCGGCCCCGGCAGTTTCCAGGATGAACTCATCGGCCCCGCGCGGACCGATTGCTTCCGCGTGCTTCGCACCACCCTCGCCGGTCCCGTGGTTAAGGATGAAACCTCCGCCGCCATCGCCATCGTCACCCGCGGCACCGTGATGGCCGTCGTCGGCGCGGTGACGCACCGGCTCCACCCCTTCGACAAGGTCTTCGTCCCCGCCGGCCTCGGTCCCGTCACCTATACTCCGGAGTCCGGCACCGCCGAACTCCTCGAGTGCCTTCCGCCCGCCCCCTGATCCTTCCGTCCCCTCGCCGTCCGTCTCTCCCTTTCTTCGTCTCTCCGACTCTCCGTCTTCCGCCGTGCTCCTCGCCGTCCTCACGCCCGCCGAACTCCGCGAATTCTTTCCCGCCGCCCTCCTGGCCGAGCTCCGCGACCTCGCGCCCGATTTCCGGCACCTCGATCCCACCGGCCTCTCCGCCGAAGCGTTCGCGGCCGAACTCGCCGCCGCCGACCCCGTCGTCGTGCTCGCCTGCTGGAAAACGCCCCCGCTTCCCGCCGTCCTCCCGCCCCGCCTCCGCTACGTCTGCCACGTCACCGGCTCCGTCAAAAAACTCCTGACCCGCGGGCACCTCGAGCGCGGCCTGCTCGTGACCAATTGGGGCGACTCCATCAGCCGCACCGTCGCCGAGGCCGCCGTCTTCCACATCCTTTCCTGCCTGCGCAACGCCTCGCACTGGTCCCTCGCCATGCACCAGCCCGGTGTCGCCGCCTGGAAAAACGGTCTCAGCGACGCCCGCTCGCTGTTCGGGCGCTCCGTCGGCATCCACGGCTTCGGACCGGTCGCCCGGCACCTCGTCGGCCTGCTGCGCCCCTGGCAATGCCCCGTCGCCGTCTTCGCGCCCGACGTCAGCGCCGAAGTCGCCGCGGCCCACGGCGTCGCCCGCGCCCCGAGCCTCGAGGCCCTCTTCCGGGACAACGAGGTCCTCGTCGAACTCGCCCCGCTCAACTCCGCCACCGCCGGCAGCGTCACCGAGGCCCTGCTGCGCTCCATCCGGCCCGGCGGCGTCTTCGTCAACGTCGGCCGCGGCGCCGTCGTCGACGAGGCCGCCCTCCTCCGCGTCGCGCGGGATGGCCGGATTGCCGTCGGCCTCGACGTCTACGCCGTCGAACCGCTCCCGGCCGACAGCGGCTTCCGCGCCCTGCCGCGCGTCATGCTCACCCCGCACATGGCCGGCCCCACCATCGACCGCTACCCCGATGCCGGCGCCTTTGCCCTGCAAAACCTCCGCGCCTTTCTCGCCGGCCGCCCCCTCGAGGCCGTCGTGACGCCGGAAATCTTCGACCGTTCGTCCTGACCCCGGGCACGTTTCCCCGGTTTCCCGGTCTCCCGACCTTCCGGCCTCCGCCTCGCCCGCCCTCCGCGCCATGTCCCGCCTCCTGTCCCTCGTCGTGCTCGTCTTCGCCGCCGCGTGCGCCCCGCTCCGCGCGGCCGCCGATCCCGCGGCCGTCGTCCCGTCCGCCGCCCCGCGCACCCTCGTCCCCGCCGGCCGCCTCGACGCC
>JACCDQ011406011.1_pt1 | contig 10704 bp, 11 predicted proteins | sample 7446031 | NCBI WGS metagenome assembly JACCDQ01 (sample SAMN15323442, study PRJNA562643) | freshwater metagenome | isolation source: river surface water | place: USA:Blue River Watershed | collected 2017-08-17
GCAATTTGCTGGCCACCCAAGGTCAGCAGGTTTACCGCGAGTTTTATTACAACGACGCGGGCGTGCAAATCGGCACCTTGGCCAACTCAACCCAGCTGCGCGCCAAAGGTTTCAAGCCCGGTGACGCCGAGTGGCCCGAAGCCGCCTACAACGGCGACTACATCCAAGACATTGCCAACGACTTTTTGGCAGGCAAAACCGTCAAATCGGACGACCGCGAGTTCACCGCCAGCGGCGATGTGAACGATCTGGACGGCATGCGTCAATTTGCCGTAGCCTATTTGCGCCACGAGCAAGACTTGGACTTGAAGGCCTTTGACGTCAAGTTTGACAACTACTACCTCGAGTCCAGCCTGTACACCAGCGGCCGTGTTGACAGTGCTGTCAAGAAACTACAAGAAGCCGGCAAGACCTACGAACAAGACGGCGCCCTGTGGCTCAAATCCACCGACTACGGTGACGACAAAGACCGCGTGATGCGCAAAGGCGACGGCACCTACACCTACTTTGTGCCCGATGTGGCGTATCACATCACCAAGTGGGAACGTGGCTTTACCAAAGTGGTCAACATTCAAGGCACCGACCACCACGGCACCATTGCCCGCGTGCGCGCTGGTTTACAGGCAGCTGGCGTGGGCATTCCACAAGGTTACCCCGACTACGTATTGCACACCATGGTGCGTGTGATGCGCGGCGGTGAAGAGGTCAAAATTTCCAAACGCGCCGGCAGCTACGTCACCTTACGTGACCTGATTGAGTGGACCAGCAAAGACGCCGTGCGTTTCTTCTTGCTCAGCCGCAAGCCCGACACCGAGTACGTGTTTGACATTGATTTGGCCTTGGCTCAAAACAACGACAACCCCGTGTACTACGTGCAATATGCGCACGCGCGCATTCACTCCATCTTGCGCACCTGGGGCGGCGATGTGGCCAGCTTGGCCAAAGCCGATTTGAGCAGTTTGGAAAACCCCAAAGCTCAAGCCCTCATGTTGTTGTTGGCCAAGTACCCCGAGATGCTGACAGCCGCCGCGCAAGACTTTGCACCCCACGATGTGACTTTCTACTTGCGTGATTTGGCTGCCAGCTATCACAGCTACTACGATGCCGAGCGTATCTTGGTAGAAGATGAAAACCAAAAACTGGCACGCTTGGCATTGGTGGCGGCTTGCGCCCAAGTCTTGCAAAATGGCTTGAAAATTTTGGGTGTGTCCGCACCTGAACAGATGTAAAGCAGTCACACGATTTACCCGCCATTCAACCTCGGTCTACTTTGATAAGAACCCACACCATGACCTCATCCACCCCTCACAGCCAACGCGGCGGCACCTTGCTAGGATTTATTCTGGGCCTGGTCATTGGCCTCACGGTAGCTCTGGGCGTCGCCATGTATGTGACCAAAGTGCCCATGCCTTTCAGCAATAAAAACCAATCGCGCTCGGCAGAGCAAGATGCGGTTGAAGCGCAGAAAAACAAAGACTGGAACCCCAATGGTGCTTTGCAAAGCAAGCCCAACACACCAGAGGCCCCTGCAGAAAATGCACCCGCCGCAGGTGGCGCCACACCTGCGCCTGCAACACCAGCCAGTCCCCCTGCCACCGCACCGGCTGTCGCAGCTGACCCACTGGGCGAATTGATGAAGAAATCTGCACCGGGTGCAGCGCCTTCAAGCCCAGCTGCTGCGCCCACACCCGCTGCCACCCCCCAAGCGCAGCCTGCTGCCAAACCAGCGGCAGCCGCCAGTGCCGACCCCTTTACGTACTTCGTACAAGCCGGTGCCTTTAAATCGGCGGCCGATGCTGACGCCCAAAAAGCCAAGCTCTCCATGATGGGCATTGAGTCCAAAGTGAGTGAGCGCGAGCAAGCCGGTCGCGTCATTTTCCGCGTGCGCAGTGGCCCCTTTGAAGACAAAGACCAAGCCGAAAAAATCAAAGCCCGTTTGGATGCTGGTGGCTTAGATGCCGCTTTGGTCAGGGTTCAACGCTAATCGGTTTAAGCTCTCGGCTACACGCATCCGGTTGACCGGATCGATTTCAAAATTCCTTATGTTCAGGAGCCTTTCATGAAACGTCGTGACTTCTCTCTCGCCACCCTTGGCACTCTAGGCACCCTTGGCACTGCGGCTACTTTCAGCAGCCTGTCGGTGCCCGCTTTGGCACAAGGTCCTTCCAAGTTTGTGCCGGGCAAAGACTTCATCAAGCTTGACCGCACACTGCCGATGGACGCAGAGGCCGGCAAAATTGAAGTGATTGAGTTCTTTTGGTACAGCTGCCCCCATTGCAATGCGTTTGAGCCCACCTTTGCGCAATGGGTCAAAAATGCGCCCAAAGATGTGGTGGTGCATCGCATGCCCGTTGCGTTCCGCGACGACTTCGTGCCGCAACAGCGTTTGTTCTTTACCCTAGAAGCCATGGGCTTGCTGGAGAAGCTTCACGGCAAAGTGTTCCAAGCGGTTCACGGCGAAAAGCTCACTCTCAACACCGACGCAGCCATTTTGGCTTGGGTGGAAAAACAAGGCGTGGACAAAACCAAATTTGCCGACACTGCCAAATCATTTGGCATCAACAGCAAGCTCAAGCGTGCAGTTCAATTGCAAAACGATTTCCGCGTGGAAGGCGTCCCCTCCTTGGGCATCGCAGGTCGGTTTTACACCGACGGTTCTATCGCTGGCAACATGGAGCGCGCACTGCAAGTCACCGATTCTTTGTTGGCGCAAGTTCGACAGGGCCGCGCCTGATCTCATCAGGTGTTGCACAACGGCCCGCTTCGGCGGGCTTTTTTTTGGGAATTTTGAGACAAAAAGACTTGACTCTGCTCTGAAGACCTACAATCAAGCAAGATTCGCGCCTTTATGAAATTCAACTTCACCTTCTTGCTCAGCACCTTGATCACCGTCTTCACGGTGACACAGGTTTGTGCCGAAAAAGCAGACCGTGACAAACCCATGAACATTGAGGCCGATGCCCTCAAGCACGACGACCAACAACAAGTCACCACCTTCACCGGCAGAGTTCAAATGCTCAAAGGCACATTGGTGCTTAAGGCCGCGCGCATGGAAGTGAAGCAAGACGCCCAAGGGCACCAGGTGGCCAAGCTGTGGGCCGAGTCAGGCGAACGTATTTTCTTCCGTCAAAAGCGCGAAGGCTTGGATGAATACACCGAAGGCGAAGCTGAAACTGCTGTTTACAACAGCCAGGCCGACACGCTCACTTTAAGCAACCGCGCCGAGCTCAGATTGCTGCGTGGAACTGTGGTGGCCGACAAAATTCAAGGGCAACAAATTGTGGTCAACAACACCACGGAGGTGTTTACCGTGGATGGCAAGCCTAGCAATGTCAGCGGCCCCAATAGTGCTGCCGGCAACCAACGCGTCAAAGCCACCATCACGCCACGTCCTAAAAACGTTGAGCCACCCGCACCCGTTGTGGGAACACCTTTGAAATCAAGTCCGCGTTTGGCTGGAGACAAACCTTGAGCCAAGATCAGCGACAAACTCAAGCCACGAGCAGCCTAGAAGCGCGCCATTTGCAAAAGTCCTATGGCAGCCGCCAAGTGGTGTTCGATGTTTCCGTCAAAGTCGAAAAAGGCGAAGTGGTGGGCTTGCTAGGCCCCAATGGCGCAGGCAAAACAACTTCCTTCTACATGATTGTGGGTTTGGTACGCACCGATGGCGGCCAAATTTTGATCGATGGCGAAGACGTCACGCGCATGCCCATTCACAAGCGCTCGCGCATGGGCTTGTCTTACCTGCCGCAAGAAGCCTCCATCTTTAGAAAGCTCACCGTTGCTGAAAATGTGCGGGCTGTTTTAGAGTTGCAAACGGACGCGCAAGGCAAACCCCTCAGCGAAGCCGCCATTCGGGAGCGTCTGCAAGCATTGCTCAAAGATTTACGGGTTGAGCACTTGCACGACTCACCTTCCGTGGCCTTGTCGGGCGGTGAGCGTCGCCGCGTCGAAATTGCACGTGCCTTGGCCACAGGTCCGCGCTTCATTCTGTTGGACGAACCGTTTGCGGGCATCGACCCCATTGCGGTGATTGAAATTCAACGCATCATTGCGTTCTTGAAAGAGCGTGGCATTGGCGTTTTGATCACCGATCACAATGTGCGCGAAACGCTGGGCATTTGCGATCACGCCTACATCATCAGCGAGGGCCGAGTCTTGGCTCAAGGCACCCCCACCGAAATAGTCGACAACGCCGATGTGCGCCGCGTCTACTTAGGCGAACACTTCCGAATGTGATGGCTCAACTCCTATGAAGCAAAGCCTTTCCCTTCGGATGTCCCAGCACTTGGCGCTGACGCCACAGTTGCAACAATCCATTCGGCTGCTTCAACTCTCCACGTTAGAGCTCAGCCAAGAAGTTGAGCAAATGCTCGACGAAAACCCATTCCTGGAACGCAGCACCGACGACGCGCCGCAAGAAGACTTTGGTTTGCCCGAAGCCGATGCCCGCGTCAGCTTAGGTGATCGTGTGTCCGAAGCGGCCAGCGATGCCAGCTCAGATTCACGCGACGCCGCCAGCGAGTCCAGCGCTTCAGTGTCCAACGACGAAGCCGTGACCGATGTGGCCGACAGCTGGGATGGCGACGGCAGCGTTGAGATTGCCCCCGACGACAGCGAGTGGGGTACCGACGCCGGTGCGCGCAAGAACAACACCAACAACGACTCTGAAGGCGCAGACGCCATTGAGTTGGCACGCGGCTTGGGCTCGCTCACCGACTATTTGCACCGACAAGCTTTGTCGATGCGCTTGTCTGACATTGACCGCGCCGCTTTGCGTTTTTTGATTGAGTCACTGAATGACGATGGTTATTTGGAAGACAGCCTAGAGTCCTTGGCACAAGGCTTGGCCGGCACCGACGACATAGAGCAATTAGAAGAGCTGGTACACCGCTTCACAATGGCTTTAAGCCTGCTGCAATCGCTGGAGCCGGTGGGCATTGGCGCCCGCGATTTGGGCGAGTGCTTGCGCATTCAACTCAAAGCCATTTTGAAAGACGAACCCGACCATGAAGTGGCGGCTGTCGGTTTAAAGATTTGCGCCTTGCCCTTAGAGCTATTGGCCAAACGCGATTTCAAACGCTTGGCGGTGCAGTGCGGCGAAGACGAAGCACTGGTCAAACAAGCCCTGACCTTTATCACCCGCCTCGAGCCCAAACCGGGTCGTCCCTTTGCCAATGCAGAGCAGCACGTCATCGTGCCCGATGTATTGGTCATTGGCACCCGCAAAGGTGGCGAGCCACACTTTAGAGTACAGCTCAACCCCGATGTGATGCCCAAGCTGCGCGTGCACGACATTTATGCCAACGCCTTGCGCGGTGGCAAAGGTGAAGGCCACTTAGGACTGCAACAACGCCTGCAAGAAGCGCGCTGGTTCATCAAGAACATTCAACAACGCTTTGACACCATTTTGCGGGTGTCAACGGCCATTGTGGAGCGCCAGCGCAACTTCTTCATTCATGGCGAGTTGGCCATGCGCCCCTTGGTGCTGCGTGAAATTGCCGATGAATTGGGTTTGCACGAATCCACCATCAGCCGCGTGACCACTGCCAAGTACATGACCACGCCCATGGGCACTTTCGAGCTCAAGTTTTTCTTTGGCTCCGGCCTGGGCACCGACAGTGGCAGCGCGGCCTCCAGTACGGCGGTGCGCGCGCTCATCAAACAATTGGTGGCCGCAGAAAACCCCAACAAACCCCTGTCAGACAACCAACTGTCTGAAATGCTGAAAGAACAAGGCATCGACTGCGCTCGCCGCACCGTGGCCAAATACCGCGAGGCGCTCAAAATTGCGCCCGCCAACTTGCGAAAAACACTGTGAACTCGTTACAACTTTTCATGCCTTGCGCCGCCGGCGTAGAAGGCTTGCTGGCCGATGAGGTCCATCACCTCACGGGACTCACTGGCAACGACTTGCTCACCGGCCGTGGGGGTGTGATGGCCAATGCCTCTTGGCGTGATGCGCTGCGTCTGAACTTGCACAGCCGCCTCACACAGCGCGTGCTCATTCAACTGTCGCAAACCTTTTACCGCAGCGAAAAAGATTTGTACGATGCGGCCAGCGCCGTGGCTTGGGAAATTTGGTTCACCACCAAGCAAACTTTCAAGATTGAAATTACAGCGCAGCACAGCCCGCTCACCAGCCTCAACTTTGCAGCGCTCAAAATCAAAGACGCTGTGGCCGATCGTTTCCGAGCCAAGCGCGGCGAACGGCCCGACGTCAACACCCAGTGGCCCGACGTGCGCATTTATGTGCACCTCACCACCGACAGCTGCACCTTGTACATGGACACCTCAGGTGAGCCATTGTTCAAGCGCGGCTGGCGCGAAGACAAAGGCGATGCGCCTTTGAAAGAGACGCTGGCAGCGGCCATGTTGGCGGCCAGTGGCTGGGATGCACACACCCCTTTGTACGACCCCTGCTGTGGCAGTGGCACCATTGCCATTGAAGCGGCGCAAATTGCATGCGGCATTGCCCCCGGCATCATGCGACGCTTCGCGTTTGAAAAATTACTCCCCTTTCAACCGCACGTGTGGCAGGCTTTACAAGACGATGCACGCGCGCAAGAGCATGCACCCACCACCGAAATTCACGCCTCCGATGTGGCGTTCCGAATGGTGGACTTCACTCAGCGCAATGCAGAACGCGCAGGCGTTGGCCAAGTGGTGCAAGCCCGTGGCGGTGATGCACTTCAGCGTATGCCGCCTTGCGAAACACCTGGCATCATGTTGCTCAATCCCCCTTATGGCGAACGAATTGCCGCAGCGGGTGTGGCCGGCGTTTCAAGTCGTGACCGAAACAGAGAAGGCGGTGGCCTTGGACGGTCTCGCGAGCCGGTTGACTTAAGCCGTGCACGCGAAATTGCGGAAGGCGATGATGGTGGCGAATTCTTTGCGCAACTGGCCTCGCATTGGAAAAAGAATTACAACGGTTGGACCGCTTGGATGCTAACGCCCGATTTGAAGTTGCCTTCCAAAATGCGCTTGAAGGAATCTCGCCGCGTGCCCATGTGGAATGGCCCCATTGAATGTCGCATGTTCCGCTTCGACCTCATGAAGGGCTCGGTGCGTGACAAGCTCTGAGGCCTGCCCAAGCACCCGCACGCCTAAGGCGTCGTCTCAGCCTTGGGTCATCGACACCAACATTGTGCTCGACCTGTGGTTGTTTGAAGACCCCGCCACCGTGCCTTTGCGTGATGCATTGCAAAGTGGCCGCATTTCGCCCTTGGCCACCGGCAGCATGCGTGATGAATTAGAGCGCGTCCTCACTTACCCCCACATCATCAAGCGCATGGCGCGCGCCAACCTTCAAGCACAAGACATCTTGAATCGATTTGACCAGCACCATGTCCCCGCCGAACCCGCCGTCAAAGCGCCTTGCACCTGCAAAGACCCAGACGATCAAAAGTTCATCGATTTGGCCGTGGCCCATGCTGTGCCTTTGCTTAGCAAAGACGCTGCCATTTTGTGCATGAAGAAACGTTTGTCTCAATCGGGCGTGATGCTGAACCCAACGGAAATGCCAGCGCAGTGAGTGCGCCAATTTCAACCACCCTTTTATCCCGCTACACAGGAACACCCCATGACCGGCCTGCAACCTGAAGACTTCGACGCCCTTGACGACATCTTGGACGACTTGCGCACACGCTACGAAGAAACACCGCAATGGGAATTTTGTGAAGGCTTCTTGGTGGCTCTCATTTGCTGCCGCCGCGCCATTCCTGAAACAGAATGGTTGCCCGTGCTCTTGGGCTTGGACGATGACGGCGCGGGCTTTTCAGATGAAGCGCAAAAAGTTAAATTTTTGAGCCTGTGGCAACAGCGTTACGACGAAGTCAAAAAAGCACTCGACACAGAGATCAAAGCTTTGGACGAAGACAGCGCCTATGCCCCTGAAGTGATGGACGTGCGCGGGGCTATTGCCAGCCTGCCTGCTGAAGAGCGCGCAGAAATTGACAGCGAAGAAATTCCTGCGTTTGCGCAAGTCTGGGCCTTAGGCTTTATGTTCGCAGTGGAAAACTGGCCCGACGAATGGACTGCGCCCAAAGACAAAGAAGCTGCGCAGTGGCATGATACAGCCCTTGAAGCCATTGTGGCTTTGACAGAAGACGACACCGATGAACCCACGCTGTCCGCGTTGAGCGAAGACGGCCCCTTAAGCGTCAGCGAATCTCGTTTGAATGCCTATGGCGAAGCCTTGTGGGCGGTTTATGACTTGCGTGAAATTTGGCGCAGCATTGGCCCCCGCGTCACGCAAGTGATCAAGGAGGCCACCCCAGGTCGCAACGATGCTTGCAGTTGCGGCAGCGGCAAAAAATTCAAGAAATGTTGCGGGGCGAATTAATTCGCTCTTGATGTCTTGATGTCTTGATACTTAGACCATGAAGGTGCGGAGGCTTTCAATGGTCAAGTCGGGCAACTCTTCTGGAATGAAGTGGCCTGAAGGCACCACATGACCTGTGACCTGCGCAGCACATTGCGCTTGCCACAACTCGAGGGGCTTGAACATTTTGTGCACCACACCCCGGTCACCCCACAACACCAACAGGTCGCATTGAATTTTCTGACCCTGATCGCGGCTGTGTTGGTCGTGCGCTAAGTCGATGCCTGCACTGGCTCGGTAGTCTTCACAGGCTGTGTGCACCGCAGGCAAGATGTCACCGGCTTGCTCTGGCGCCAAAGTTAAGCTGCGTTCGTATTCGGCCATGGCCTCCGGTTCGATGAACGAGGTGCTGCCAGAACCCCAACCGCCCAACTTGGCATGCAAGTAATGCAGCACGTTGCCACCTATCATGCGCTCGGGCAATGGGCTGGGTTGAATGAGGTGGAACCAGTGATAGTAAGCCCGCGCAAAGTCCATGTCGGTGCGCTTGTACATGTCTAGCGTGGGCGCAATGTCGAGCACACTCAATTTGCGCACACGTGCGGGATGATCTACCGCCAAGCGATGCGCCACGCGGCCCCCGCGGTCGTGGCCGCACAGAAAGAAAGTGTCTACATTCAACTGATCGAGCAAGCCCACCACATCTTGTGCCATGGCGCGCTTGCTGTAATTGCTGTGATCGGGCAGACCCGGCGCATGCGATGAATCGCCGTAGCCACGCAAATCGGGCAAAACCAAACGATAGTCATTTTTGAGGGCTTGCGCCACACGGTGCCACATCACGTGCGTTTGCGGAAAACCATGCAACAACACCAGCACCGGCTTGTCCATTTGATTCAACCAGTTGGCAGAAATGCGTGCACACACCACCACGCCATCGACATTGAACTGGCGCTTTTCAAAGCCCTCAAACCAAGTGCTGGGCAGATCGCTTGAAACGGCGGCTGAAGTGTCTGTTGAAGTTGTGCTCATAAGCGTTGATTTTGATGTTTATCGGCGTACTTGGCAATTAGCCTTGTGAGCCTTGTGCACGCATTTCGGCCAAATCGTTCCAGACATCCTGCCGAACCAATTTGCCTTTGATCACTTCAAAGCGATCGACAAATCGAATGCCACTGAATTCACTGCCATCGGGCCACTCACCCTTGAGCAGGCCTCGGCAATACACCACCGTTTGATCACCCTGCCAAGACTCTTCGTACACCATCTGGGTCTTTTCAATCCGACGATAGCGCGGTGCAGCCCAGGCCATCAACTCGGAGAGTTGACGCATGACTTGACCACTTGGAAACACCATCTCAAAGTTGGGCGCCAAGAAAGCTTGGGCGGCAACTAAATCTCGCGAAGCCATGCAGGCCAAAAACTGCGCCACCACCTCACTGGCAGACGGCAACACGGCGCCACCCGCTTCAAAGACACGGCCATCGCGCCGATAAGTACTGACCTCTTGAATGAAAACGGTGGTGCCGGCATCACTGGCGTCAATGACCGATCGGGCCGTCTGCGCCAAGCGCTGCACCAGACGATGTTGTGCATCCGATTCATAGCCGGGCAATAAGGTGACAGAGATCACTGGCATGAGACGCTTTCTGCTTAGGCCAAAGGTGCCACGCCAATCCACTTGGCATGGAGGACAAAGGTAAAGACGGCCCAAAAAGCACCCCCGGCCCCGAGGGTCACAAGGGTGGCGATCATATGGGGCCGTGTTGCCGTGCTGGATGCGTCATCAGACACATCATCAGGAACGGCATTCAAACGATCACGCGCACGGGCCGCTCTAAAGTTCAACACCGCCCAAACGAGAAAACTGCCAAACAAAATGACATCGGCCACATTGCCATTGGCCAACAAATGAGACAAGGCCCACACCTTGACCGACAGCACCATCGGATGCTTTAAGCGCAACTTCAGATGATTGCGTGGCACATAAGCAGCGACCAACAACACGCTAGCAAACAACATCAACAGCACGCTGATATGGCGAGTGGCGACTGGCGGTGTCCACAGCACCATCGGTTGTAGCCTGGCTTCGCCATAACCCATGACGATGGCCACAAAGCCCAGCACAGACACCAAGGTGTAAACAACCTTGAAGCGCAATTCACCCCAAGCGGCGCGCTTTTGTGAACGCCATTCTTCAGCAAAGATGCGAACAGAATGTGCGCCTAGAAATAAAACCAAGCCCATCAGCAACCAAATCATGTGAACTCCTTCTTGAAAGCTCAAGCATGCATTGTCTAGGCATTTCCGTCTATCAATTGCCGTTGTAACAAAGGTTTTTGAACCTTGCCCAATGCACTTTTGGGTAAATAGGCCATGAA
>JACCDQ012117908.1_pt1 | contig 10704 bp, 12 predicted proteins | sample 7446031 | NCBI WGS metagenome assembly JACCDQ01 (sample SAMN15323442, study PRJNA562643) | freshwater metagenome | isolation source: river surface water | place: USA:Blue River Watershed | collected 2017-08-17
CGCCTGCGTCGGGCTGGTCGTTGGGTCAACGAGGTTGCCGGGGTCGTAATACAGACCGGCAATTGAGATGGTCGGAGCGAAGCGCGAAGACAGCGGAATTGCGTCAACGCTGGTTGTGTTGACGCCGGGCAGGTAATAGGTGCGCGTCTGCCTGAGCCGCGTGTTGATGTTGCGCGGCGGGCTGTGCTGCACCGTCGCAAAAACCTCCACGAGAAAGCCGGGATGTTCCACCACCTGCGAGGCGTAGTTTGTGCGCGTGCTCGGGATGCGCGCCCACTGCCGCTCAAACTCAAGGATCTGCCCGTTGATGCGGTGCCCGCTGTCGCCGATGCAGTAGAACGTCACGGCGCCGAATGCCGTAGTGTTGCCGGTGCCGGTCGTAGGCGGCGTGTAGGCGCTCGCAACGATCATGTAGGGCAGCGCCAAGCGCGTGACCTCGCTGCTGTCCTCAAAGTCGATGATGGGGCGCAACGGGCCTTGCGGCTCGGCCACTTCCCAAGAGCTAACCGTCGGAGAAAATAGGGTGCTCATCGTGCTCCTTGTGAACCTGCGGGCGCCGCGACCACGCGCAACTCGCCGAGAATTTGCGTCAGCGTTTTGTCAACGTTGCCGAACTTGATCGAAAGCTCCTTCAACCCGGCGCTGTCCTCGGCGGCGGTGCGAATGGCGCCCATCGTGCGGTCGCTACCCTTGATGCCGCGCTCTGCAAGGGACCGGAGTTGCTTGGTGCGGTCCTCGCGCAACTGCTGCTCGTCTGCCAGCACTCGCGCTGCCTTGACCGCTGATGGCTCTTCCGTGTCCTTTCCAGCCCTCATCTGCGCTGCCTTGACCTTGGCAGCGTTCGGCCCGTAGGCGTCCGCAATTCGCCGGTTCTCGGCCTCTTGTGACTGCTGTGTGCGAGCACGGCGCTCCTCCTCCGCGAACTTGGCAGCAACACGGGCCTCGGCTCGTTTCTCGCGTCCGGTCTTTTGGGACTCGCCAGCGATAGCGGCGGCGCGACTCTGGACTTCTGCCGTGATGGCTTTTTCGGCGGAAAGCCGGGCGTTGGCCAAGGCATCCTCGGCGGCGATGTAGTCCTGTTGCGCCTTGGCCCTGTCTTCGTTCAGCTTGTCCTGCGCGGACTTGCGGCGAGCCTCCACGATTTCGATAAGCGCAAGCTCTGCCTTCCTGCGGGCATTGCCAGCGATAAGCTCCAGTCCACCCTTCTTCTCCATGCGCCGGAGGGTGGCAATCTCACGCTCCAACTTTGCGACCTTCTCAGCGTCGGTCATGCGCTTGTCCGCTAGATCGGCCTCTAGCTTCTCGCGCTCTGCCACAAGGTTCTGCTGAAGTTTCGCCTCGTCGGCGTCCGCCTTTTCAATGGCTTTCTTGCGGGCGTCGTATTGAGCCTTTGCGGCGTCTGCGGTCTGCTTGCGCCAAAGAGCAGACATGGCAGCACCAGCTTTTCTGGCGTTCTCCTCCATTGCGCCGGAAAGGTCGATGAGCCCCAGCTTCTCGGCAAGCATCACGGCGCCGCCAACCAGCGAGGAAAACGCACGGGAGCTATCGCGCCCCATCGCCGTGATCGTGTCATCAAGAGCAATTGCCCTCCTCTGAGCAAACGTCGCACCGTCGCCCAATTCCCTAGCCGCATCGGCGGCGTTTGAGATTGTCGCCCGAGCTTTGGCAATAACCCCGACAAGCGCAGCAAATCCGGCAGCAACCGCGCCGCCTCGCGCAAGATTCATGGCCGCGCTTAGCTTTTCGTTGGTTTGCTTGAGCTGGTCAAAGCTGCTCTTTGTCTTTGCCGTCTCTCCGCGAGCGCGCTGCATGCCAGCCTCAAAGGGCTGCGTGTTCGCTCCGATGGTAGCAATGAGGGCAGGGTCAGCCATTGGCGGGGACTCCGGTAAGGATCTCGTGTTTGATGCGGTCGCTCTTGTTGAGCATGGGTTTTCCGGCACCTGCCATCTTTACGCGGGCGAGCTGCGCAAGGAACGCAATGGGCACGTCTAGGAGCTGCTGCACCTTGATGGGGCACCCATCCGCGAGACCGTCCAAGAATGCCAGCATCGGCACCGTGTATTCAATCCGTCGATACGGCGACTCCTGCGCACCTGCGCCTGGAATGTCGTCGAAGGTCTCGCTGAAGTAGGCGTCAATCTTGGCGTTGATCGCCTCGGCATCCTCGCGCCCGATGCGCTCCGCAAACCTGCGCTGACGCCTGCGGAAAAACCAGCCGCCATGGCGCTTGTTTCTCGGCGCTGCCATGAGCCACAGGAAGAGCGCGACCTGCGCGCCGGAGCACGCGCCACCGCAGACCACAGGGCTTTCGATTGCGCGTAGCTCTAGCACGTCCCGAGCGGTCAGCGGTCGCAACGAAAGCCAGTCCGTTACGGCGAACGGAACTGCCAGCGCAAGCCGCACACGCTGCGCTGCCTCTGCGTCGTGCGCGGCCCAAAAGTCGGGCCACGTTGGCATTGGCTTAGGCGACAGCGCGCCGGAAGGTGATGGGGAACTTCGTGATGCCGAACTGCTCGAAAGTCGCACCAACCTCCATGACGTAAGGCGTGCCGGAGACCGTCGAGAGCTCGGTCGGAATCGTCATCTCGGCACCCATCGTCGGGAGCGCGGTGGAGGTCGCGGGACGCTGGAGCGTGACGGAGCCGGTCGGAAAGCCGGTCTGAGCCACCCAGCCACTCGGAACGTTCACGCCGTTGCGACGTTCGAGCACGTCCACGGGAGTTGTCTCGCTGAGGTTCTCGGCGACGAACGCGACGCCGCCGATTGTGATCGTGCCGCAGCCGAAGGGAACGCTACCGTTCTTGAGGGACATGGGAGGAAAAGGTTAGGCTAGGCGGACCACGTTGCAGCCTTTGCAAACAGGGTCGCCCTTGCGCTCCACTCAGTGAGCACAGCACTCTCTTCGTCAACAATGGACCTGTTGCGGGGGCCGAGCTGGAAGTCGGCAAGGTCGTGCGTTGTTAGGTGCAGCGCGGTATTGCCGACGAACTCGGCCCAAATTGCCTGCTCAATTAACCCCGGTGTGTCTCCGTCGCTGTCCGGCAACTGTATCAGCCGAATGGATACGAGCACTTCCCACTGGTCGGGCAGCCACTTGCTTACCGACGTGATAAACTTGAGGTGCGGACCCTCGGAGACGCGCTGTGCAATCAACTCAAGGCGCGGGACCGTAAGCGTGGCGGTGCCCTCGCTGGCCAGCACGTAATCAAGCTCGGGAAGGTCGGTGTCGATTGCCGACTTCAGCGCGGCCTCGGTGGCGTATTCGACGCGGGTGGCGGTGGAGATGCTCATTGGGAAAGGGGTTGCGGGGCGGTAATCGCAATGCCGGGGTAGGCGCGGGCGGTGGCCTCAAGACTGCGGAAAACACCCGCTGCCAGGTTGCGCCGGAAATAGGCTGCGCGCCCGTTTAGCGCCCGCTGCAAGGTCACGTCAAGCCGCAGGTATGGGGAGCGGTTCCAAGGCAGCTTGTTGATGAGCACAAGGTAACTGTCGCTCTTGTTGAACCGCTGCATTCCGGCGCCGTTGGTGTAGCTGTTTCCGCCGGGTGGCGTGGCACGTTCTGCCTTGGCAATTGCAGCCGTGGCGTCACGTCCACCGCGCACCGCTTTCAGGTCAATTCCGAGAGCTTGCGCAATGTGAATCCACGACTGACGCGAGAGGCCCGCCGCGTTCTTTTGCGCCTGCGCCTCCAGCCGCAGCTTGCTCTTGTAGCTGTTGACGTAGCCGACCACCTCGGACTTGCGCACCAGCCCGCTGTTTTCTTTCAGGACCGCGTTGCGACCGTCGGCTTTCAGCTTTGCGAACCCGTCGCCGCGGTAGAGCAGGAATCGCGGCGGACCCTCGCCCGGCACGCGCAGCCAGACGCGGTGCTTGTGCGCCTCGCGGACGTTGATCCAAGCCGTCCCACCCGCGACGGTCTTAGGGCTTTCGGGGTAGTAGAGCGAGCGTGTGCGGTTGTTCGCCTCGCTGCGTGACCTGCGGGCAATGTGCTTGGGTTTTGCCGTCTTCGTCCACAGCACGCATTGCTTGAGAATCGCCCCGGTCTCGGCAATCAAGACAGCCGTGCGCGGTGCGGGAATAACGGTCGTCGCCTGCGCGATGAACGCATCAAACTTGCGCGTGTCAAAGCGTGTCTCCGTCGCGCTCATGTGCGGTTCCACACGGCCACCTTGACCTCGTAGCTCACGCCGTCCGCAGCCGTCTTGACGGACTCAACGCGGTAGTCGGTGTAAGCGGTCGCCGCAACGTGCATGATGCCAATGCGCGCACGGGTGGGAGGTGCGCTCGTGGCACTCGTGGCGAACCAGACGGTGCCGTCAATCTCGGCGAGGACACCGGCCATTTGAAGCGGGCTCTCGCGCATGGCGTCGTCCCACAGACCCGCGAACGTGGCACCACCGTAACTCACCGTAACGGGTAGTTCAGCTACGGCGTTCACGAAGTCGCTCGCTAGGTATGCGGTGTTGATCGCCATTCGCGCACGGTGTCAGTCAAGCTCCGACCGCGCAACCTCGGACCATTGCCGCAGGAGCATTGTGCGCATTTGGAGCTTGAGCGGCACGCCTACGACGTAGTTGCAGTGCCACGCCAGCGACGGTTTGCGGGCTGTGAAGTGGTGCCCAGTCCAGACGCCTCCGTATCGGTTCCCGTAGCTGCCAACCTCGGCGGCGGTGAAGGTGCCGAACCTGCCGTGCGCGTAGTGGTTGAGGACAATCTGGTCGTTGTGCATTCCGTCGGCATGACGCAGGCACGCAGCGAGAAGTTGACGTGTGAAGTAACACGCCTCGAAGAAGACGAACCCCATGCAGGCGCCGGTGTCGGGGTCGTGCTGCGCGTGGATGTGCCGCCCACTTGCAGCCATACCGGCGCGTGCCAGCCGGAACGCCTCGGCAATCGGCGCCAAGAGTATCACGTCGGCATCCACGAATGCCACCAGCTCACCGTCTGCCGCCTCAACTAGTGCAGCGTGAATCGCCCGCATCTTGACCCATAGCTGCGCTACCCATGCGCGCTCGCCGAATGAGGCGCAATCGTGAGCGCCCCACGGCACGCAGACGCGCCGTAAAAGGTCGGCTTGCAGTAACGGCTCTTGATCGCGGACGAACAGGTCAAAGCCAGGTGATGTGTGTGTGACAAGCGTGTTCATGCGGCGGCTGAATTGCGGATGGCGTCGTAGCGAGATGCCTTAGCTTCGGCTGGGTTGCGCCGGCTGAACACCTGCCAGCCGTGCGCGTAAGCCTCGGTGGAGTTTTGCGCGGCGTAAACGGCATCTGTTTTGCCCAGCCCAAACGCCGGGTGATTGTGCTGAAACACCAGCTCGGGGGCTGGCACTACCACGCCGTCAGCGTAGGCGCGCACGGTAAACTCGTCGTCACTGAAAACTCCCCGGTAGTCGGGGTGAAACAGGTGCCCTTGCTGCTCGTAGCGCGCTCGCGTCAGAATGGCCATGCACAGCAGGGAGTCCCGCCGCGTGCCGTCCGAGATGGCGAGCACCTGCGGCTTGGAGGTGTCCAGCCGTTGCGCAATTTCGGTATCCCAGCCACGGGGCGCCGTCCAGTCGTCCGACATCTGCACCAGTATTGCTCCGGTGGATACAGCGGCGGCGGCGTTCCAAGCGGCCACGCACCCATTGGGCACAACCTTTACGTGCCGGAATTGGCGCATCAGCTTCTCCGCCTCGGCGTCGCCCTCGTCTATCGCAAAGATCCACTCCACAAGCTGCGGCTCGCTTGCGGACAGCATCCAGTTTGTGCGTGCGCGGATAGCCTCTTGCGGGCGCCTTGTGGCGTGCAGGACACTCAGCCTAGGCAAGTTGCCACCCCGCGCCGCAACCTCCAAGGAATCGGCCTTCTCGGGCATTCTGGCAGCACGGTAGGCACGCGCCTGAATATCCCGCCCGCACCAGCCGTAGAAGTGCTCCGGCATGGGGTAGCCGCAGGGCGGAGGCTTCGGGATGGTCGCAGCCATCTCGCAAAACGCCACCGCACGCGCCGGAAGGTCGTCTGCAATCTCATGCTCGGCCAGCATGTAGAGTGCGTCACGACGGTTTGGATACAGCCGGAAAGCCTCCCATGCGATGCTCTTACCGTCTGCCAAGTTGGGCGCAATCTCGGCCTGGTTGAGCATGGCGACGTAGCGTTGCTCCGGCGTGATCGGCCCATTGCGCGCAAAGTTGGCCCAGTTGAAAGCAGCGCTGCGTGCGTCCTCGGCGCCGGTGGCCTTGTGCAGCATGTAGTATTCTCGGTGCAGGTCGAAGGCGTTGCCGGCTGCGTTGGCGACAGCCTTGCGCAAGATGCGCAAATTGCGCTCGGGGTCGCGCACCTTGGCGGTCGTGGGCTCGTGGATAAATGCCGCACGGGTCGAGCCCTTGGCGGTTGTATCCAGATTCGGATACAGAACGTTCTCGTGAATCGGCTTCACCCATGACGCGGGGCCACCGACACGGAACACCCGCTCACGTATCAGGTGCTCGCCGGAGTGCGGGATGGCGTAGGGGGAAATGACGAGCTGCCGCGTGCCGTCGCGCATCAGTGTTTCCACCTCTGCCCGCCACTTGACGCCGTCGCTGATGGTGTCGTCAAGGTCCGCCCAAAACCACAGGTCGCCGGTTGCGAGTGCCAGCGACGCAGCACGGGCGCGGGCGAAGTCGTCAACGTGGGGCCAGTCCGCAGCGTCGCCACTGTTCTTGTATTCACCCTCGCGATACGCCTTGCCGTTGGCAGCGCACCATTTGCGGGCGAGCTTCAAAGTGCCGTCCGGCTCGGCGCTGCCGATGGCGCGGACCAAGCACAACTCGTCAAAACACGGCTTGAATGACGCCAGAAACCGCAGCACGTGCGGCTCCTCGTTGCCGGTGATTGCACACAGGGAAATCTTCATGCGCCCCGCATGATTGCGCGATTCCCGATTTGCGCAAACAAAAAGGGGCGGGGGAACCACCCCCCGCCCCAACGCATGAACACACCCAACCAACCAAGCGTTACGAATACTGCGTGACAAGGAGCTGGCCGCGATTGGTATTCGGAAGGAACTCCGCGACGTGCTGACGGACGCGGATGATTTCGCCGCGCAGGTCGTCGTCGCGATACTGCTCAGCCAGGAACACAGACGGCGCAGACTGGTTCCAGAAGAGAGTGCGGATGGCACCGTCGAGCACGTTGCCGCCGGTCGCCACCTTGCCGAGCCAGATGTAGGTGTTGGACCAGATCGACGCGATGGTCGAGGTGGAGGCACCCTCACCGCTGGAGTCGTAGCGGGCGCGAGCGACATGGACCTTGCGGATGCCGAACGCATCGGCAACCGACTGCTCCGAGAGGGACAGCGTAGTGTCGGTGGACACCGTGCCGCGCACGCGGTTTTGCAGGCGGGTCGAGGTGCGGATACGGCGCCACACGGCCTCAGGGATGATCGCCTCCACGTCCTCGATGGACTCGCCGCGACCGGTGATCTCGTTGAGCGCAGCCTCGATGTCATCGCACACGTCGAAGGTGCCGATGTTCGCGGAGGTGTAAGCTGTCGCGGAGGTCGTCACCGAGAAGTTGCTCGTGTTGAAGAGCGCGTTCTTGACGCGGATTTCGTGGCCAAGCTGGAGCTGGCGGAGGCGAAGCCGAGACTGCGTGGTCGCGAGGTCGAAGAAACGGCTCACGTCCTTGGCGTCGTCGTCGTGAACCAGCACGCGGAATCCGTATTCCTGCGTGGTGTAGGTGCCCGTGCCGAGCTGGCCCTTGACGAGCGGATACTCGGAGCCGCGCTGGATGGGCGAGGCCACGTTGCGCATCAGGTTGCCGCCGTTGATGCGGATGACCGGATACTGTCCGACGCAGGCGTCAACCGGGGCAGGGGTGGCGATCTTCGCGCCAATGAACCACGACTCGGTCTTGGTCGCGTCCTCCATCACGCCCATGATGTCGGCGCGGAGAACTGCATTACCTTGGATTTGCATAGGAGATTGTCTCTAGTTCGTGGATGAAGTTGTGACCGGATTAGGCGGTCATGATCGGCGCGATCTGCGCCTTAAGGCCGTTCGTGGTGACGGACTCGCAGAAGGTGCCAACCGGCACGGTGCCAGTGGCAGCGACGGCGCCGAGGGCGGCGGCGTAAGCGGTGTCACCAGCGGTCACGGGGACGCCGGTGACGACCGCAAGGAACGTGCAGCCTCCGAAGAGCTTGACGCAGCCGGAATCCCAGCTCTCGGCGGAAACGTCGCGCTCCAGCACTCCGATGCCGCTCGCAGCGTTACCCGCGACAGAGATGGAGCCGTTCGGCGAAATGACGACGCGCACACCAGCCGAGGCGGCGGCGTTGGCGCGGAAAGTGGCGTAGTTGTTGAACTCGCTCATGATGTTTTGAAGCAGGATTTAGGGTTGACTTGTCAGAGCTTCGCGGGGTCGCCGCGAAGATCGGACTTGAGGAAAGCGGCATACTCGCCGGGCTCAGCCTTTGCAGCATCAGCAAGGGCGCCGAACTGGCCACGGCCCGCAGTCTTGGCAGCATCGAAAGCGGCCTTGAGCTTCGGGAACTGCGGCGCGGTGGTCGCAGGGCGGGCAATGCTCCACGTCTGGTGGGAGGCATCGGAAACGCCGAGGCGCCGGGCAACCGCGGCGATTGCATCGGTCTGCACCGTGTCGATCTTGGCAGAGAGGGCGGCGATGTCGGTTTTGACTTCGGGGCCAGGCATGGCGCCAAGCTTGGCTTCAAGTGCGGTGAGACGAGCAGAGCACTCGGCAGACTGCGCGGTGATGGCCTCGATGGCCTTGAGAACGTCAGCGATGTCCATTGGATTTGCGGAGAACAGAGCAGGGTTAGCGGCGGGTTCCGTCACGAGCGCCACGTCAACGAGATTGGTGCAGCGCACGAACGGCTTGCCGTCGATGTTTTCGACCGTGTGGTCGAAGGTGATTGAGAGCCCAAAGGTGTCGGCAATCTTTGCCGCCATTTCTAGCACCTTGGCGCGGGAAGCCGGGTCGGCTTCAAGCAGGTGCATATCAGCCCGCAGCGTGGCACCATCCACGCGGAAATTGCGGAGGAGGCCGATGGTGTCCAGAATCCCGCCGCTGTGATCGGCAACCACGCGCACGCCGTCGGCATACTTGCCAGCGCACGCCATGACGGTCTCGATGGTCTTCGCGTCAACGAACAGTCCGTGACCTTTAGCCTCGCCGATGGTGATGACTGCCACGCCGGGAATGACGCCGTTCACGGTGTCAATCTCCTTTGCTGCAAAAGTGCAGCGGGTGAAGTGCGTGGCGTTTGCCATTGCCGCACCCTTAACTTTGCGATAGGCGGGCGCAACTATGGACCTGTAAACTACGGCGGGGGCACCTGCACAGGACCACCAATCACACGCATCAGCACCCCCTGCACAACCTGCATTGCCTCGGTGTCCCAGTGGTGGTTGTCGAGCTTGCCGATGCGCTCCCAGCGCCACACGCCGGGGCCTTCCTCCACGCGGTGCTCTGCCTCAAGCTGCTTGCGGTAGGGCTCTGGCAGGTCATCGCCATAGAGCCATTCCGATGCACGCCCGGCAATCAGGTTTGCAAGGATGTCTTTGCAGTAGGTGACACCCCAGTGCATGTAACGGGCACGCCTACCACCAGCTAGCGGCACGGTCTGCAACTGGGAGTAGGGCAGCATCACCGCACTCTCGCCGTCAGGGTGTCGCCACAGGTTTTGCTTAGGTGCGCCGAACACGGCCACCCAGCCAAAGCGCGCGCAGTCCGCGTAAACGCTGGCAGCGTCCCACGCGGCATCCTGCCATGTCAGCGAGTCCTGCACCTTGTAGCGCAGTTGCAGGTCTCGGACTGCATCGATGGTTTCGAGGCGCCCGAAGAAGAGCTGACGGGAGGATCCGCTGCGCTGCCACGAGCGCACGTTGCACCACCAGTGCGGCACGTCACCCTCTCGCCCGCGCTGCCGGTCGATTGTCATCGTGCGGCGGTATTCGTCCGGCACCGGTTCGCCGTTCGCGTATTCAGAATTTCGATACCCGCTTGCCTTTGTGGTAAGCGTGATGGTCTCGGTTTTTTCTTACCATGGAAGCACGAGCCGCTTGCGCTTGTAGTCCTTCATCGGCTCCAAGTTGCCGCTGTGCATCGCGTGCTCAGCCTCCAGCTTCTCGCGGACCAGCTCGGCGAGTGAGCGGTTCAAAATGGCGTTGGTCAGGTAGGAGCGCACCGATGCCGGGGCCGTCGGGTTGGTGTCCTTGTAGTCGCCGGTCTTGTTCCATTCGTTGCGCGTGGCGTCCGTGTCGAGGTATTCCCGCCCGGTCTCTCGGCAGACGTAGCGCGCAGTCTCGCAAGCGCGGGTGATGTTCCAGCGCTTGGAATCGATGCGGGCGCCCTGATCCCAGACAATGCCCCAGCGTGTCCCGTCGTCACGCTTGCCGCCCTCAAGGAGCGGCACAAGGTTGCCGGTTTCGCTGCGGTAACACCACTCGGCGCGGTTGCCCGCTTTGCACATTCGATCCATGACATCGCCAGCATTTCCGGCTTGGGAGATGCCTACGATTTTTGAGGTGCCTACGCGCTCAAATGCGGTCGCTCGCCCGCGGGCATGCACCCACAGCGGTTGCCACTTCGGCAACCAAAGCTCATCGCAAAACATGTAGCGGATCGACTTGCTTTGCAGGCTGGTAAGGTTGGCGCCTACGTAAAGAGCAAAAAAGCTGCCGAAGTAAATCGCGTCTGTCGTGACCTGCCGCGGCGA
>JACCDQ010024099.1_pt1 | contig 10703 bp, 9 predicted proteins | sample 7446031 | NCBI WGS metagenome assembly JACCDQ01 (sample SAMN15323442, study PRJNA562643) | freshwater metagenome | isolation source: river surface water | place: USA:Blue River Watershed | collected 2017-08-17
GGCGTGGCATTCGGTTAGCCTTGATTCATGCGCATTGCCACCCACAACGTAAATTCCATTCGCACTCGCGCCGATCGCGTGGTCGATTGGCTGGTGCGTTCAAACACCGATGTTTTGGCCATGCAAGAGATCAAGTGCAAGCCCGAGCAGTTTCCATACGAAAAGTTTGAAGCCGCCGGTTACACGGTTACCGCCCACGGTTTAGACCAGTGGAATGGTGTGGCATTTGCCAGCCGGGTGCCCATCGAAGATTTTGAAATTGGTTTTAGCGGCATGCCAACTTTTGGCAAAGAGGGTAAGCCACAGGTTGAAGAGGCCCGCGCAATTGCCGGCACTTTTAATGGGGTTCGCCTCTGGTCGCTCTATGTGCCAAACGGCCGCACCACCGATGACCCGCACTTCACCTACAAGCTCGAATGGCTTGATCGCCTAGCCGGCAACGTTGCCGAATGGGTTGAACACGAACCAGATTTGCCGTTTGCCCTGATGGGCGATTTCAACATTGCGCCGTTCGATTACGACGTTTGGAACATCGATGATTTTGCCGGCGCCACCCACGTAACCCCGGCCGAGCGCCAGGCGTTTGTGGCCTTCGAGCAAATTGGTTTGCGCGATGTGGTTCGCGAGCGAATCCCAACCGGTTACACCTACTGGGATTACCAGCAACTGCGCTTTCCTCGTGACGAAGGCATGCGAATCGACTTCATTCTGGGCAGCGAGCCTTTTGCCGAGCGAGTAACCTCGGCCGTCATCGACCGCAACGAGCGCAAGGGCGAGGCCCCGAGCGATCACGTTCCAGTGGTTGTAGACCTGGCCGAATAGAGCGCTTCGACAAGTTGGCTGCGCGCTAGTTGGCTGCCTGCTAGCTGTTAGATCGCAGCGGCACTCGAGCCGATAGCGATGTTGCACCGGCACCGATGGTTAGCTTCCAATCCAGAGTCAGCTGATCTAGCAACGCACTGCCGAGTCCGGCGGGGTTCATCTCGTTGCCGTGCTGCTTCAAACCGTTGTCGAGAACCTCAACTTCAAGCAAGCCAACCTCACGCACCTCGCCGCTCTTTTCGAAAACCGAAACCTTGGCACCGATGGTCACGTGGGTTGCGGCACCGTGCTTCACCGCGTTGTTCACGCCCTCGCGAATAATCTCCACCACGGCATCAACCGCCGGCCCGTCATTGCCCAATAGCATCATGGCCTCATCCGAGATGTTTGCCTCGATCAGAACGCTGGCCTTCCAAATCTTTTTCATTGACTCGATGAAGTCGGTGAGCGAGCTGTTTTGGATGGGCTTGAGCAGCGCGGCTTCGCAATCATCGCTGAGCTTTTGCAAGAGCTCTTTTGTGGCCTCATCGGTGGGTTTAGAAACGTCGATACTGAGCGAGGTAGCCATGATGCGCGCCTGAATATCACCGTGCACCAAACGTGAGAGTCGACGCTTCTCGACCCAGATCAGTTGACCGATGCGGGCATTCATCCATGCAACGCGCTGCACCGCGGAATCTAGTTGTTCAAGAATTGCTCGACGTTCGATTGCAAAGCCGCGAACCGCCGAAACCACAAACATCACCAGCAGGTTCTGCAGGGTGAACAACCAGATGTAGCCGGGGCGTGCGTTGCCAATTGCATAAGAAGTAACGGCGCCGTCGAGAATGGCGATGCCCAATGAGGCGCTGGTGGCGAAGATGAGCCAAACCGTACGCGATGTTTTTGCTTTCCCACGCTTGTGCACCTGATCTGCCAAAAAGAGTGCGCCGGTTAGAAACAGAAAATTCATCACAGTCGATCGAGCCGCAAGCTCGATGTTGCTTGCCCAGATTTTTAGGCCGAAGGTGGCCATGGCCATGATCGGTGGCGTGATGGCAAAGTTGAATGGAGTGACGAAGGCCAGTCGGCTTAGCAACCAAGCCACTCTAATTTTGCTCGTGGGCTGAACCGCTTTACCAAGGCTCAATTCGTCGGCATCTGGTTCGCGCCCGGCAAGTTTGCGGCCAAGTGGCTTAACCACCTGATCGAGCAGGTCGTGCAGGTCACTAGATTTGGCAGATTGAAATTCGAGTAGTCGGCTAAATGCTCGGTTGAGTGTTGCCTTCACCTCGTTGGCAACGCGCTGGCGATACTGCTCGAGCTCAACCACAGCTATGGCTTCGAGGTTCTTCTCGATGTCTAGCTGCGCACGGAGCGATTGATATGAGTCGCGATAACGCTTGAAAGATTGAAAGATAGCTGCGGCAGTTAGGTACCAAGCCACGTGGCTAAAAGCCGAGAGAATCGAACGCGGTAGCCTCACGCTTAGTTCTTCAAACTCAGCACCGATTCGCCCAAAATAGTAAACGATTAGCGGGTAGCAAATGGCGGCAACAATCAGTGTGAGCAGGCTCAGCACCGGGGCATCGCCAATTAGCTTGCCGCGTAGATACGTTTTGTCAGCAACAACTAGGAACAACCCAATTAGGCCTTGCGCAACTGCAACGGTGAGCAACCACCACTGAACGGTGCCACCAATTGAGGTGCTCAAAATCATCGAGGTAAAAATAGAAAGCGCCAGGGTAGTGACCAACCAGGCTCTAAAGTCAACTGCCTTTACGGCAACGAGGCGCGACCAAATTTTCACAGCGCTACACCGATTTACCTAGCAACTTTGCATACATCGATGTGGCTTGCACGCGCATGCTGTTGCCATCGCCGCGGGCTAGGCCCAGCGTCTTATAGATGCGGCCGATGAGTTGCTCGGTTGACTGCAGGGTGGTGCCGCGTCGGTTAGCAATTTCTTTATTGCTCAGACCGCGAGCCAGCCACTCCAGAACTTCAAGTTGCTGCTTGGTAAGGTGGGCCACCTGGTTTGGCAGAGAAATCGGAAAACTCGTGCTTGGGTCGGCATCGGCCAACATGCTGTTGAGCGCCTCGAGCAAAACGTTTGGGTCGCCAACCTGGCGCTTCTGCAAAAACGCCACCTTGGGCAGCGACTTAATTTGGGTTGGTGCGGCGCCATAGTTTGAAAGCACCACGAATGCCAGGTGCGGTTTCGAGTTGTTGAGGGCCTGAATTAAGTCGAGGCCGGTTGGGCCATCGCCCAACGAGATGTCGACCACCATGGCATCGGGGTCAAAGTCATCGGCTAGGTCAACCGCCTCGCTGGCCGAGCCACAAGACTTAACCTCGAAGCCCGCCTGAGTCAGGAACGAGCTGATGAGCGCGCGGGTAAATTGCTCGTCTTCAACCAGCAGTACTCGCCTGGTGAAACCTGTTTCTGTTGCCACAAAGACACCTTTTAGTCAGCCCCAAATAGTCAGTTAAGCGAATGTTTTTAGGCTAACTCAGAAATCCTTGGTTAACCAAGGATTTTCATGTTCAACCAAGCCTTTCGCTCGGCCGGCTCCAGTTTCTCGATGGCGTAGCGCAACATGGTTCTTGGCATGGTTGCCGCGTGGCGACTCAAAAAGCCTCTGAGTTCATCTAGGTCTCGGTTGCCCACTTCGCGAAGCATCCAGCCAACCGCCTTGTGAATTAGGTCGTGGCCATCGTTCACCAGCAGCTCGGCAACCGCGATGGTTGGCGCCAAGTTGGCCTTATCGAAGCCAAGCTTGTCGGCTCTTATAGAGGCCAAGGTAAAAAGCATCGCCACCCGGCGCTCCCAAAGTTTTTCACTTCGAGCCAGGCTTTCGAGCAGTGCCGGGGCACTCGGGTTATCGATGAGGAACATGCCCAGGTACGGCGCCGAGGTGTCAACCAAATCCCAGTTATTCACTCGCCCCTCATAAACCAAGCGCATGTATAGGTCGAAGAGCTCCTGCTGGGCCGAAGCGGTCTTGGCCTTCTTCCACTTGGCCACCAGCATGATCATGGCTAGCAATCGGTGTTCGTGAATTGCCGATTGGGCAAGCTCGTAAATATCGTCTTCGCTCAGGCCCGCAAAATCCTTGGCTACCGATCGAACGTTGGGCACGGTGACGCCCAAAAACTCATCGCCCTCGGCGTATTCGCCCGGCCCGGCCTTAAAGAATTTTGGAAAGAAGGCCAATTTATCGGGGTTAACAAAAGTGGCCAGGGCTGCTTTAGCCCCGGCCACTGATTGTTCAAACATGGTTACTAATTTACGTTGCCAACCACCACAAGTGCGTCACCGGCTGCCGGCTTGAACGAGCTGTTCTTGGCCGGGTTTAGCTTTACGCCCGAGGCGGCATCGCCAGCAGCATCGGCTGCAACTCGGTAGCCAATTGCCGATTCGCCGTGTGCACGTGCAATTGCAACCAGCTCGGCAAATTCAATCTGCTTGCCAAGTGGCGCGTAGTGCTCAACCGGCACAACGTGAATGGCTGCGCCATCAGCATCGAAGATGTCGTCGAACACCGGTGAAAGCGCTGGGTTTTCGGCAACCTGAGCAATCAACAGGGCAGCCAGGTTGTCGCTAACCACTAGGTCGTCGGCGGCAGCAACCTGAGCCAACTGAACCTTGCGGCTGTCTAGAATCTCGGCAACCAAACGGGTTGGCTCAACGCCGTTGCCCTTGGCCTCAAACAGCTGGTTCATCTGAAGCATGGTCAGCATGGTCTGTGCGTCGGCTTCAGATTCACTAATTGCGTTGCGGTAACCAAGCACAATCACTTCGTCGTACTTCTTGGCCGATGCGGCAGCGATTAGTTCATCGATGTCACCAGAAACGGTGGCGTGGGTAACCTTTAGGTTCGCGCCAAAGCTAAGCGATGCAAGCTCGGCCGCATCAACGTAACGCGACTCGGCAACGATGTGAACGGTTGAGCCCTTAGGCAAGAAACCGGCTAGCTCGTTTAGAACCGAACGGCCCATTGCCGACCAACCGATGAACAGCAGGTGCTCGGCCTTGGCGGTTGGCTTCTTGGCCGCGGTGATCTTCTTCTTTGCAATGTCTTCGCGAACACCCGAGTAGATGATCTTGTCGTCATCTTCGGCAATGGCAATCACCTTGGTGCCAGCGGTGAGCTTGGTGGTCTGCTTAGGGTTTACGTGAGTTGCACCCTTCTCATCAACCAAACCAATCACCGATGCGGTGTTGAAGGCCAAGATTGCGTCGGCGTAGGTCTTGCCAGCAAGCGCTGGAACCTCGGCAAAGTAAATCTCGTCGCCATCGAAGTCGAGTAGGTCTAGAACAACAGCTGCAAGACCAGGCTGGCGTGATGCCTGTGCGGTAACGCGTGCAATCACATCGTGTGAACGAACGGTTAGAACCTGGCCCTTGGTTGCAACGGTTAGCGCCTCGGCGGTGTTGCGGTCGTCAACCTCGGCAACAATCTTTAGCGCCGGGTTCGAGTTCACTGCCTTAACAGCAAGCACGGTCGAAACAACATTTGCGTCACCCTTGTCGTCTGAATCAAGGATGATCACAGACTTGGCGCCACCAACGTTTGCGCGAGCTAGGTCGCCCGGGTTGGTTACATCGCCGGTGCGGGTAACAACGCGAAGCTTGCCCAGGTCGCCGGCGCGAGATGCGATTTCGTCATCCATGGCTTCGCGCTCTTGGTCTGAGAACACAACCACAAGCGGCTTGCGAACGTTCGAGTTTGCGATGGCCAACTCTTTCAAGATTGGGAACACGCGGTTCGACCAACCAAGAATGAGGGTGTGGCCTGAGTCGATGACCGGGCTCTTACCCTTCTTAAGCTTGGCAACTGCGCCGCTCACCGAGGTGGCAACGAAACCGATGATGGTTGCGGTTACCGCGGTGGTGATGATCCAGTAGGCGATCGAGATTAGTCGCTCACCCCAGGTTGCATCCTTGGCTTTATCAAGGATGGTCGAGAACGCGCTCCAAACCTTGTCGATGAAACTGCCCTCTGGCGCTGGGTTAACCAACGGGGTGCTGAAAATAAAGTCTTTGAAAATAGCCATCAAAATTGACAGCAAAATTAGCGCTGCAAAAACGTAGCCAACGAAGGCTCCGCTGCGGCTCAGCGAGTTGTCAAAGTTGTAGCGAAACTTTGTCCAGAGGCTGATCTTCTTTTTAGTTGGCGCGGCGGCTTCGCCTTGGGCGCCCTGACCATAGGTGCGTGAGTTGTTTTCAGACATGCTCGCAATATTACTCAGCAACGCAAGAAGGCCCCACATAAACATGTGGAGCCCCTCGCGTTTGTTCTGTTAGGCGAATATTTAGAGTTGAGCAGGCTCAACAATCAGTGCAACGCCATCTTGAGCCACGTCTACTCGCACGGTTGAACCGTCGTTGATGGTGCCGGCCAACAGCAGGTTGGCAAGCTTGTCATCGATCTGCTGCTGCATCAATCGGCGTAGCGGCCTAGCTCCATAGATTGGGTCGTAACCCTTGTCGGCCAACCAGGTGCGTGCCGCCGGCGTAACCGCCAACTGCAAACGTCGCTGCTCTAGGCGCTTCGATAGTCGATCGATATTCAGTTCAACAATCTGGCCAAGCTCGGCTCGGTCGAGTGCACTAAAGATCACGATGTCGTCGAGGCGGTTCAAGAACTCTGGCTTAAAGTGCGCGCGCACCGATGCCATTACGCCCTCGTGCTTTTGGGCGTCGGTTAGCTCTTGATCAATCAAGAATTGCGAACCAAGGTTCGAGGTAAGAATCAAAATCACATTCTTAAAATCAACCACTCGGCCCTGACCATCAGTTAGACGGCCGTCATCCAAAACCTGAAGCAGCACATCGAATACTTCTGGGTGAGCCTTCTCAACTTCGTCGAGCAAAACCACCGAGTATGGGCGTCGGCGAACCGCTTCGGTTAGCTGGCCACCCTCTTCGTAGCCGATGTAGCCCGGAGGGGCTCCGAGCAAACGCGAGACCGAGTGCTTCTCGCCGTACTCAGACATGTCGATTCGAACCATGGCCTTTTCGTCGTCGAACAAGAACTCGGCCAGGCTCTTTGCCAACTCGGTTTTACCAACACCGGTTGGGCCCAAGAACATGAACGAACCGGTTGGTCGATCTGGGTCGCTAATGCCGGCCTTGGTGCGGCGAACCGCATCAGAAACCGACTTAACCGCGGCCTTCTGGCCAATCAAACGCTTGCCAAGTTCGCCTTCGAGGTTCAGCAATTTCTCGCTTTCACCGGCCAGCAACTTTCCGGTCGGCACACCCGTCCACGCACTAACCACGGCAGCGATGTCGTCTTCGCCCACCTGGTCATTCACCATTCGCTCAGCGCCATCGGCGCTCGAAATATTTTCGGCGGCCTCAAGTTCGGCAAGCTGCTTTTCTAGAGCCGGAATCTCGCCGTACAAAAGTCGCGATGCGCGCTCGAGGTTTGCTTCACGCTGGGCACGCTCGGCTTCGATGCGTAGGCCATCGAGCTTGGTCTTTAGGTCACCAACCTTGTTCAGCTCGGCTCGCTCCTTTGCCCAGCGGGCATTCAGCTCCTCAAGCTTTTCGGTCTTGCTGGCTAGGTCTTCGCGAAGCTTTTCGAGGCGGTCTTTCGAGGCCTCGTCCTTCTCTTTTTTACGCGCAAGCTCTTCCAACTTCAGGCGGTCAACCTGGCGGCGAAGTTCATCAATTTCAACCGGCGCCGAGTCAATCTCCATGCGCAATCTCGAGGCTGCTTCATCGATGAGGTCAATTGCCTTGTCGGGCAACTGACGACCGGTGATGTAGCGGTTCGAAAGCGTTGCCGCGGCAACCAGTGCGCTGTCGGCAATGGCCACCTTGTGGTGTGCTTCGTAGCGCTCCTTTAGGCCGCGCAAGATTGCAACGGTGTCAACCACCGATGGCTCGCCAACGTAAACCTGCTGAAAGCGGCGCTCGAGGGCCGGGTCTTTTTCAATTCGCTCGCGGTATTCATCGAGGGTGGTTGCACCAATTAGGCGCAGCTCGCCGCGGGCCAACATGGGCTTCAACATGTTTGCCGCGTCTTGGCCATCGCCGGCACCGGCGCCAACCAGGGTGTGCAATTCATCGATGAAGGTAATTACGCCGCCCTCGGCCGCGTTAATTTCGGCCAACACCGCCTTTAGGCGCTCTTCAAATTCACCGCGATACTTTGCACCGGCCACCATTGCGGCTAGGTCGAGCGAGATGAGCTGTTTGTCTTTGAGGCTCTCGGGCACATCGCCTGCGATGATGCGCTGAGCCAAACCTTCTACCACCGCGGTCTTACCAACGCCTGGCTCACCAATGAGCACCGGGTTGTTTTTTGTGCGGCGGCTAAGCACCTGAGATACTCGGCGAATCTCGGCGTCTCTGCCGATCACCGGGTCGAGTTTTCCGGCCTTGGCAATCTCGGTTAGGTTCACACCATATTTCTCGAGTGCCGATTGCTGGTCTTCTTGTTGCATGTTTTGGTTGTTCATTTTGTTCTCCTTTCGCGCAGGGTTGCTGCACTACTTTTTCTGCAAAGGGCTACTTTGCCCGCCAGAGCACTACTTGCGTGTGCTTCGACGGTCGTTGGCCTCGAGCAATGCTCTCGACACCTTGGTCACCGGCTGCGAACACCCTGGCTCCAGGGCGGTTCATCAGTTCGTTGGCCAACGCTTGCTCCAAATCACGCACTCTTTGTGAGAGCTCTGTGTTCTGGTTTTCAAGTTCTAGAATTCTGCGAATGCCTTCGAGGCTCACTCCCTCAGATGAGAGGCGAGCAATCTCGCGCAGCTGCGCAACATTTCGCATTGTGTATCGGCGGGTTTGACCACCGGTTCGCTGGGGCACAACCAAACCGATGCGGTCATAGTCGCGCAGGGTTTGAGGGTGCATCACGGCCAATTCGGCCGCAACCGAAATCGCAAACAGTGGAGTGTTCTCGTCGAACTGTTCCATCAGTTACCTCCTTAGAGGAGACCGGCTTTGAGTAGAAGTTCTGCGCGCGGGTCTTCTTCTGGCAGGAAGCCATCGAATTCCTCGAGCGCCTTTTTTGCCTTGTCACTTACGTGGCTAGGCACGGCAATCTCAACGGTAGCCAAGAGGTCTCCCTCGGCCTTTGCAGTTACAACACCGCGGCCCTTAACTCGAAGCACTCGGCCGTTTGGTGTGCCAGGAGCAACCTTTAGCTTCACCGGTTCGCCACCCAGAGTTGGCACCTGGATGGTTGCACCAAGCACTGCCTCGGCGAAGGTAACCGGAACGGTTACTCGCAGGTTGTTGCCATCGCGAGTGAAAACCGGGTGCGGTTTCACCGTGACGGTGATGATCAAATCGCCAGCCGGGCCGCCGTTTGGCGAAGCCTGACCCTTGCCCGCAATCTTGATTTTTTGGCCATCTTGAACGCCGGCCGGAATCTTGATTGTGGTTGGCTCACCGCTGCCGCGAAGGTTCAACTTAATGTTGGTGCCCTTTACGCCATCGATGAAGTCGAGGGTTTGTGAGGTGGTTAGATCGGCGCCGCGTTGCGGGCCACGAGGGCCGCCGAAGCCGCCACCCTGACCACCAAATAGGTTCGCGAAGACATCTTCAAAACCGCCGCCACCAAAGTTGGCACCGCCCTGAAAGCCACCGAAACCTCCACCGCCAAAGCCGGCACGAGCACCCGGGCCCATGGCGCGCATCTGGTCATACTCGGCGCGCTGCTCTTTGTCAGACAGCACCGAGTACGCCTCAGATATCTCTTTAAAACGAGCCTCGGCCTTGGCATCACCCGGGTTTGTGTCTGGGTGAAACTGGCGCGAGAGCTTGCGATAAACCTTCTTTAGCTCGGCCTCAGACACGTCTTTAGATACGCCAAGAACCTTATAGAAGTCCTTGTCGAACCAATCCTGACTTGCCATGTTTTGAAACCTCGTTGTTTATAAGTTGTTTATTCAGCTGGGATGAAGACGGCAACCATCGCTGGGCGAAGCAAACGCTCGCCAAGCAAATAGCCCGGTTCAACTACGTCGGCGATGACATTCTCGGTCACCTCGGCGTTTGGAGTTTGTACCAAAGCGTTGTGCTGCTCTGGGTCGAACTTATCGCCCTTTGCACCAAACTGCTTCAGACCAAACTTGTCGCCCGCATTGCGAATCTTTGAAACCACCGCGGCAAACGGTGAACCCTCTAGGTCACCGTGTGCCTCGGCACGAGTCAAGTCATCAAGTGCTGGCAAGAGTGCTCGAAGAACTTCGGCAATCGCAGCGTTGCGCGCAACATCGCGGTCACGCTCAACGCGAGCCTTGTAGTTCACAAACTCGGCCTGCAAACGCTGCAAGTCGGCCAGTAGTTCTGCCTCCTTGCTCTGCGGCCCAAGGTCGTCAACTAGATCCGCCAACTCCTGATCGATCGCATCGCCTTCGCCCGATGCCCCGCCCGAGTGGTCGTTTGATGCCCCGCCCGAAGCCTCGCCCGAGTGGTTGTCTGAATCAAGAGATTGCGAAGCATCGTGAATTGATTCAGATGACCCGCTGGTGCCAGAGGCTTCGTCGCGAGATTCTTCCGAACCGAATGCGCCGTTCTCTTGAGTCATTACGCGTCCTTCTTGTCGGTCTCGTCCTCGTCAACAACCTCGGCGTCAACTACGTCTTCACCAGAAGCCTCGGCCGCTGCCTCTTCACCCTCGGCTGGCTGCGCTGCATAGATTGCCTCGCCCAGCTTCTGCTGTGATTCGTTTAGCTTGTCGAGTGCGGTCTTAACCGCTTCGATGTCTTCTCCGGCGAGCGCGGTCTTCAATGCATCAACATCGGCCTGAACCGTGGTCTTTACATCCTCAGGTAGCTTCTCGTCGTTCTCCTTGATCAACTTCTCGATTTGGTAAACAAGACCCTCTGCCTGGTTGCGAGTGTCGGCTTCTTCGCGACGCTTCTTGTCTTCA
>JACCDQ010052668.1_pt1 | contig 10702 bp, 4 predicted proteins | sample 7446031 | NCBI WGS metagenome assembly JACCDQ01 (sample SAMN15323442, study PRJNA562643) | freshwater metagenome | isolation source: river surface water | place: USA:Blue River Watershed | collected 2017-08-17
AGCCAAACCTACATCGCTTATAGCCCATTGAATGGCATTTCTATTCCAATTTTGGGGTTGATTTTCACTATTAAAAATGAACATCTCCTTTTCCTTTAGGTATTCCATCAATACCAAATGGATTTCACGTTCATCATTTCTGCAACTTCCGTAAAAACTAGGCATCGATGAATATCCCTTATTACTCAGAAATTCATAAATCACCGATTCCTTAATGTGCGAATTTTTATACTCCAGCGAATCCCGAAATTGCGATATCAAATCTGCTAAATGAGCATCAATTGAAGCTGAAATCAGGTGTAATCCTTTTACGACCTCTGTATCGGTAGCTTTAGATTTTAGCAGAATGCGATTGGCAAATGTTTCATTTAATTGGCTGTTGTCAAACTCCAAATGTAATTCCTCGAATCCGATGAGTTTTTTCGTGGCGCGTGCTGCAATATGTGTAAGTATTCCATCCTCTACCAATGATGCTTCATCCAATTGAATTTTTGATATTTGATCTTTTTGGGGATGTTTGAGTATGGGAAATAGAAATGTATGTGTTACCTGGTTTCGCGTTAACCAATCAACCGGACGATTTCTTCCTAATTTTTCATGAGCCTTCGCAAATTCACCACTCACTATAGCCGAATAGGTTGAAAGCTCCAATCCCAAGGCAAATCCAGCAATTAATTCGGCAAATCGCTTTGATTTTCCAGAACCTTTACAACCCATTAACTCTAAAGCCTCTGATTGTTTCGGAAGATGAGTACCACCTCCCACCGTACCAATTACCAAATTCGGAAACGTGATTTGTGCAAGTAGACCTTCCGGATGCTCTTCTAAATCCAAAAAAGCTACGCTGGATTCATGAATACAGGCCAGATCTTGTCCCGTGGCAGCAAAAATGGCCGCAACGGTGTTGGCTGCATTGATGGAGTATCCCACCATTCCATTTCGTTGGGCTAATTTTTTCGAGGGACCAAAAACGTGCAACATTTTTTGTGAGGTTGTCCTTAAAACATCTTTGATTACGTGTTCTTTAATTATAGCACGCGCAACAACGTGCATTCCTCTGCCATTTGTTCGATTGTATTCAGAAACTTTTTTATCGGAAGATCCATTGCCTTCCAGAATGAAATTGACACATTGAATACCTGTGGATGCTTGAAACTCTTCTATTATGAAGAGCATTGCATGCCAAGTACAGGTGGTTGTCATGTTCTGACCTGAAGCGTCACCTGTTTGATAAAAAAACACCGTGTGAATTCTCTCCTCATCTTCCAGAATATCAATCTTCTCCAATGTTGCATGGTTTGAATAACTTTCTGCCTTCTGTTTGATCTTTGGAAAAGCCTCGACAATAAATGACACAAAGGTTTTTGAGTCTTTCATGTTTTCAAATTCAAACATAGGTGCTCGAGACATACGCTGCCATTTTACCTCGCTCTCAAATCCCCCGCTCAAAGAAATAGAGCGAGCGCCACGATTCATGGAAGCCACCAAAGCGCCTTCTAAGGTAGCGGTAGGTGCAAAAACAAATTGTGATTCTCCCTTCCAAAACAATGGACCAACCACCCCAACCGGTATTTCTACAGAGCCGATATAGGATTCAATATTTTTATGAATATCATTTAACTTCAATTGAGAATTTTCAATTTGATTTAATGAAAAGCCCAATTTATTCAAATATTCTTGGCGCAACTGAGTGCCCAATTGTGTAACCAAACCTCGACCTGGGATAACCGAAAGTGATTCACTTTTGATTGGATCGTTTTTAGGAGGGGTTGGCGATATGTTTAATTTAAGATCTTCCACAGAAATTTGAATCGTTTGCGACTTACAAATCAATTGTAAAAAGGGATTAAGCAATTACGGCTTTTCCGTAATTGAATTTTCATTTTTACGGAAAAATCCTAAAAAAAACATAACTAAATAAAAATCAGAACGGAGTTTTCAGAAAAAATCAATTCGGAAATTAAATTTCGTATGTGAATATGATATTCACTTACATAATAATTTGTAACATTCAATCAATAGATTTTTAACAGAATAACTTAAAATAGTATTTTTGCATGTGTAAAAACTAAATTCAAATAGTAGTATTCTTAATGAATCACATTATTAGTTTTTACAAAACTTTAGGAAACTTAAACTATGCCTTACCGCACATTTCAACATCCCATTTATAAAACCAGCAAAAAATGGACAAAATTTGTTTATCTATCCGTTTTTGTTGCTTTAGTTGTACTTTGGGTGTATTTGGTTTTTTATAATCTCTGCGCTCAATGGCCTCAGAACAACCCCATATTATTCCGCGTAATTCAATTGTTAACCATTTTTGCTTCAATGATATCGTTGTTCATTTTCTTGGCAATTTATACCAATGAACAAGATGAGATAAGATATCATCGACTACTGGAAGAGAATCAATTACAATTCAATAAAAACAAAAAACCACTTAGAAACAACTAAGTGGTTTTTTTTCAATCTTAATTCGAAGAACGAATTCAGCAATTACAAATTGTTCGCAATTTTTCTGATTTTCAAATCCAAAAACTCTTGTGTGTAAGACTCCAATAACTTGGATTCTTTTCTCGACAAATCCATCTTCTTCAAATTTGCCATAATACCTTCAGCTTCTTGAACCTGTCTTAATGCGAAGTAACCTTCTAATAAATTAAAGCTTACAGAGATAGTTACTTTCTCGTCGATACGTGCTTTTTTATTCGCAATATCTGACTCTTCAAGAGCTTTTTTCCAAATGGCAACCGCTTCTCCAATTTTTGCTTTTGCTTCACCATCGGATTTATTCATCAAAGCATAACCCATTTTTGCAGCATCAAATGCGGTCATCAAATCATCGTATTCACCTTTCTTTGATTTTACATATTCCAAAACTGTTGTACGATTACTCACTTCGAAACCTATGCGATCATTCACCAAATGATTAATAAATTCAAGGTTTTGTTTTAACATTTGAGATTCCATGTTTTTCACCAAAACGGTAACATCCATTGATGGAGAATTCTTAGAATCATCGGTTTTGTATTTCGTGAATTCCATTAATTTAGCGGGAGCTTCGAAATAGATTTCTTGAGAATTATTTCTCATGACTTTTACGGTCATTGGTTGACGGTATTCAAACTCCAAATGATAGTACGTAACATTATAGGTATTTGATTTACCGTTCGCTACGCTGGTTTCTTTTCTGGTTTCCGAAACCATTCTTGGACTGGAATACTCAAATGGCTTCATTTCTACAATGTACTGGATTTCTCCTGAAGCTGAACGATCAAATCCATCGATTTTCAAGTATGTTGAAGCCAACGTACTTGCATCGTATACCGTAAACAATTTAGGTTCAGATACATATCTCTTGGATGGTACAGAAACATATTGTTTTACAGGTTTAGAATTTTCATTCAATAATTGGCGTTCAACAATTTTTGCTGCAGTTGATTTGGAATTATAAGCCTCCATATCTTTTGCGTACTGATCTTCCGCTGCTTTTACACGTTTATCGTAATCAGCTAATTCGTGCTGGTAATCAGTTTCTGCTTGGATCTTTTCGGCTTCATAGTTTGCTAACAATCGAGCATTCTCAGCATCTGCAGTTGATACCAATACAGCTGTATAGTTTGCAGGTTTTGGAGAAATTGGATTACTCGGAAGCTTTACATACTGATACGATACTTTTTCATCCTTGATGTTTTGACCAGTCAAACTTGCAAAAACTGCAAATGACAAGAAAAGGGTTAGATTTTTCATAATTGAGATTTCAAAAATACTTCCAACTAGTCGGTTAATTACCTTTAAATTCCATTCACAAAGAAAAATGATAGCTTCACTATGGAACTACATTAAAATAAGTTAACTACACTAAAGTTTTTGTTAGCATTTTGCTTAAAGATGACGATTTGATGAGAATAAACAAATCGTCATCTTTAAGAATTTTTTAAACCCATTTTCCCAAGTATTTTCAGACCCAAAATACCTATTTTTTGGTATTAGACAGCGGAATATAAGAAATAGATTTGTTCAGAAAGTTGATTATGAACACGTATTTACTAAAACAAATTTTAATAACAATCTTAACCGAATTGAATTTCGCAAAGAATATTGTTTCATTGAAATTCTCAAGTGTATTTATTATAGTCTGGGGAGTAAATACCATTTCGGCTTCTGACATTAATAAATCAAATTACATTCAAAACGAAACGATTTCCCATTCTCAAGATGATAAAATAAAAAATCATTTAGAATCGAGAATATTTATTGAAAACAAAGGACAATTTGATGCACTAGACGAAACAAATCCCATCCTTTTCCAATGTGACGCAGATGGATATCGCATTGCAATTTCAAAAAAAGGATTGCATTATTACTTTATTAAAAACGAACAAAAAAATAATGAAATCCATCCTGCAATAAACAATCCGCTTTCAAAGAATTCAATAACTGCATCCTCAAGAAACGGCGAAAAAATTACCGACCCAAATTCCGAATATTATCCCAATAATAAACCTCTTAACACTACACTCAAAACAACTTCGTACCGAGTTGATCTCACTCTAATCAATAGCGCATCCCCCAAAAAAATAACCAAAGAAAATCCAGGATCAACCTATTACAACTACTATTATGGCAACAATGAATTTGCGCAAGTTTATGGATACCAAAAAATACGACTACATGAAGTATATCCAGGCATCGATTGGGTAATTTATTTGAAAGATGGAAAAGTGAAATACGATTTTGAAATTGCCCAAAATCACACCTCTTTAAATCTGCTTCAATTGGAATTTAAAGGGGCAACTGAATTGTCGATTTTACCAAACGGCAATCTAAAGATCTCTACTCCAATCGGTGAAATCATAGAAGAAAAGCCAGTTAGTTTTCAAGGTTCCAAAGAAATTAATACCCAGTTTGTGCTAAATCAAAATAGCATAACATTTAAATTTGATGAACCTGTAAATCCGAACCAACCTCTTACCATCGACCCCTGCGTTAAATGGGCAAGATATTTCGGGGGAAATTCCACCGAGACAATGCCGCACATTGAATTAGATAATTCAGGGAATATCTATCAATCAGGTACCACCTATTCAACCAATTTAGCAACTACAGGTGCTCATCAAACCACAATAAGTTCACAGCCCGATGCTTATTTAGCAAAGTTTAATAGCAATGGTGATTTATTATGGGCAACATATTTAGGAGGAAATAGTACCGATCAGACATTCGATTGTATGGTAGATAAAGCTTCTAATCTAATTTACATTGTTGGTCAAACCCAATCTACCAATAACATAGCCACAACCGGCGCTTACAAAACCAGTAATTCAGGAAATATCGATGGATTCATGGTTCAATTTAGTTCTTCAGGTACCAGAAATTGGGGAAGTTATTTCGGGGGAACCAGTTATGATTGGCTAAATGCTGGCGTTGCAGACAATAGCGGAAATTTTATCATTAGTGGAACAACAGCTTCAAGCAGTAACATTTCTACCACGAGTAGCTACCAACCCAGCATTGCTGGATCTTACGACGGATTTATTTCCAAGTTTAATAGTTCTGGGAATATTTTATGGTCTACCTACATTGGAGGCAGTAGTACGGATTATTCTAACTCTATCACAATAGGATCAAATAATGAAATTTACATTACTGGAAGCACGTATTCTACAGATAAAATCAGTTCTACTGCAGTCCATCAAACCACAAATAAAGGAAACGGAGATTGTTTTGTAATGCGTTTTTCAGCCAGTGGCACCTATACATGGGGAACGTTTTTTGGCGGAAGTCAATTAGACGAAGGCAAATCCATCTATTGCTCACCAAATGGCACTGTAGTTATTACCGGAATTACCCGCTCAACTACTGATATTGCTAGCACTTCCGCTTTTCAAACATCCTCCTATAGTTTAAGTGGTTATTTAGATGCTTTTGTACTGAAACTCACCTCTTCAGGAACCAGAAGTTGGGCTACTTATGTTGGTTTGACTTACGAAGATCAAGGAATTGCAATTACAGCCGACAAAATCAACAATGTATTTTTGGCATTAAAAACTCAAAACAATGGCTTTGGTACCTCCGGCTCTCATCAAAATAACTTGGCTGGAAATGATGATTTATGCTTGATAAAGTTCAATTCAACGGGCACTTTTCAATGGGCTACCTACTATGGCGGAACCAGCACCGATGTACCTAATTCTATTACAACAGATACTTTTGGCGCAATTTATGTAACTGGAAATACTTCATCTGCATCGGGTATCTCATTTGGATACAATGCAAACAACACATTAAATAGTAACGACAACTTCATTGCAAAATTCCAAGATGCGGCTGAAATGATTACCCGTAACAACATTAATGCTTGTCCATTCGTAGCCCAAACACTCACAGCATCAAAAACAGGTAGTTCATACTCTTGGAATACTGGCGCAACTACAGCATCAATTACTGTATACAATCAAGCCAATTACAAAGTAACTACCACCTCCAGTTTGGGATGTAAATTTACCGATTCATTTTATGTTAATCGATACATTCTAGATACCACTGCAAACATTACCCAGAATAGTTTCTTTTGTCAGTCTGGTCAACCAACCACACTAACATTCAACTATCAACAATCGGTAAATTCGTTTAATTGGCGAAATGCGAATTGGGCCAGCCTAGGTAGCGGACAACAAATATCCGTTAACCAAGCTGGAACCTACAATATGATTGTTCGATATTCAACAATCAACTGTTTTGATACCATTTCCTTCAATTTAAAACAACAGGTTTTCAATGTTAACATTCCCAAAATCGCATCTATTAACTGTGGTGGATCTTATGGTGTAGAAATCGCGCACAATGCAATTGGAACCAATGCTCCAACCTACAGTTGGACGCCTGCCACTACCATGACCGCTAGCTCCTATGGTCGCGCACTCCTCTACCCTACAACCAATACTAAATACATTTTAACATCCACCGTTGGGGGATATTGTTCCACCAACGATACCATTGATATTACCGTAACTAACGGCACAGCACCAAAGATTCAACGCACTTATGATTCCATTCAGTGCTATGGAAATACATTCTTTGCTTTCAATCCCCAATTCAACAACAATTCTGGAAACAATCGATTCTCTAAATTATCGCCTGTTTCTATGTATCCCGCTTTACCCGACCTCAACGATACCGTAACCATTATCTACAATGCGAACTTTGGCAATGCCAAGCTTAAAAGTGCTTCCGCCGTATATATTTATACTGGAATGATTACGTCTCTCAGTGAAAATGATCAACACTGGAAACACGTTCGAGGTAACCCAACCACAGGTGTAGCTGAATTTAAAATGACTTCCATGGGCGGGGGATTTTGGAAGATTACCCTTCCCATAAAATCTTTTTATGGAAAAACTGAACCTTTTGCACAAGGAGAAATTGTTAGAAAATTGGCCTTTATTTTCCATAATGCCTCTGGCACAATAAAAGGTGCAGGAATGGGTGACTTGGACATTTACTATCCCATGTACAACCCTGTAACTCCAACCATCGCCACAAATCAAGTTCAAGCCATTGTTCCTTTTGCAGGAAATGATAACAGATATGTAGTTGAAATAGGCGAAATAGTCCCTGTATTCATTGCAACTGGCGAAAAAATGTCCCAAATAACATTAACCGTTGGCAGCACATCTCGCACGGTTTACAATACAGACACCGTTTCATTATACCACAAAGTCACTGGATCGTTTAACGTTCAAGTTTATTATTATAGAAACTCAAATCCTGTAATCAATGCCAATTATCATTATCCCATTTATGTAAATGCAGTAAATCTCACATCTTCTAATTCATACAAATGGGATTACGGCGATGGAAACACCGCCAACTCTTATAATCTGAACCCTGTGTATAAATCATACACAGACGCAGGAACATACACCATCAAAATGGATGTAACCGCGGGAAATGGTTGCACCTACACTCAATCACAAACTAAAGTCGTGGTTAGACCTAGAGCAGCAGCCAATATTACCCTTCCTTCATCTCCATTCTGCTTAAATGAAGATTTCAAACCCTCTGCATCTTCGAGTACCATTCAAGGCGGCACTGGTACACTGACTTATTCTTGGGATTTTGGGGATGGAACACAGTCAACATCAGCCAATCCCATTAAGCGATTTACAAACGAAGGGAATTATACCATTAAGTTAAAAGCAACGGGAACCAATATTTGCTTAGATTCTACCTCTAGATTTATTTCTATTCGACCACAGCCTCCAGTCGATATTACCTCATCTAGCCCATATGGCTGTTTAAATGGAACTTCGCTTCAGGCTTCTTCTGGATTCTCAAATTACTATTGGAATACGGGACAAAATACTTCTATTATCTATGCGTATGGATCAGGAATTTATGCGGTTAATGCCAGTACCAATTTTGGCTGTGTTTCAACAAATTCTATCAATCTTATTGATCATCCTGGAATTAAAATCAGCACCGACAACGGTCTAATTCTTTGTAAACCAACAGACATTATTAATTTAACCGCCACTTCTGGCTTTTCTAATTATGCGTGGAACACAGGAAGTAATTCGCGTTACACCACTGTATCTAATCCAGGCACATACGTGGTTACAGCTTTTGATGGCGCTTGCCAAATAACGAATTCAATCTCGATCGAAGATGGATCATATATTAACCCTAGCATCAATTACACACCCATTTCGCCAATGACTTGTGTCTTTTCACCACAAAGTAACCTAGGTGAATTTTATTCTTGGTCTTTAGGGGATGGCAATGTTTCCATCGAGAAAAACCCAGAACACACTTACGCCAAAGCCGGAGACTATCTAGTTTGTTTAGACATCATGAACAAATGCAAAGTAAGGAATAGCTTCTGTGGTACGTTAAGTGTCCCCTTCAGTACTTCAAACACAATGGAATTAAAAAAAGCTGAATTAAAAATCTACCCAAATCCAGGAACAGGTTCTTACTGGATTGATTTAAATAATTTAGATATTTCGACAACCATCACCATAACCGACATGAAAGGCTCAGTTATCTATTATAAAAGAAAATACGATGCCACTGAACCCATTAAACTCAACTGTGCAACTGGGATGTACTTAGTCAAAGTCCAGACGAACAACCATGTATTTACTGGCAAAATCAATCATACCAATAACTAATCCCCCGAAAACAAAAAATACACAAAGATGCTATCACAATTTACGAACGACATATCAAATTCTCCCTTTAGAGTAAAGAACTTTATTTGGGTGGGGATGTTGTGCTTGGCCTTTATACCAAATGTGCAGGCTCAAATGTCAGGAGGTAATATACCAACGCCACCTTCGGGTATTTCCAAGTCGAAAAACTCTGTAACCATCGTACAAAAACGCAAAGTTTTCGGAAGTGAAATTATTTCTCGGATTGATATTCCGTATAAATATCTGAATTATGGCGTTTTTATTGAGATGAATCCCATTGGATTTAATTGGGTGAATAGCAACACTTCGGTTTATTTGGGAAGTTCAACTGAAACGCCCAATTTATATTATCCCAATCCAGGATTTTCAAAAATTTCATTTTCTCAAGTACAATCCAATTTTCATATCAATGCTTCAATTGGAGTTCAGGACATCTATTTAGGGCCACAAAATCAAATATTCCCCTATGGTGCAACTATTGAAATGAAAAATTACGTGTTTAATAATGTATCTCCGAGTGGAGTATCTGATAAAATCAGCGATTTATACAAAGAAAATTCTAATTACGATTATAATAAATACAAAGAATCGGTATTGAATAACTTTGAAAATAACCAAACGACGGTGTATTGGAAGAAAATTGGCTTATTTGGAGGTATTTATAATTTAACAACCAAAACCGGTTTATCGGCACATGTTTCTATGAACCAAATAGCTCGTCAAACTGTAGCTTTTGACAATTCAAATAATTCCGGAGTATTCAATACCCAATTCGATGAAAAGTGGATCATTTCACCGGGATTCGGATTTGACAAAGGCTTCTTTTCGTCCTATTTTCAAGCTAATTGGAATTTTTTATCGCTAACTAAATCAAAAACCGCAGAGGAAATTAAATCCAACTCATATTACGCCCGTTTTGTCTTTGCTTTACCGGTAACTTCAAAAGTAAAATTTGGCTTACAAAGCGAAAACTACTTGGATTTCTTTGAAAATACGGATCCTGCAAAGCAGCAAGCTGAATCCATGTTCATGAATCCATCCGACAGCAAACAAAGCACCATCATTAGCGGGGTTCAGGCTTATTTGAAGTTTCAACTTTAATGATTGCAAGTAAATTTCTCAAAATGTAAACTACCTATTTCGATAACTAATAATATTACATTACTTCAAAAAAAACTCCACCTTTTGGTGGAGTTGGGGGGAATCGAACCCCCGTCCGGAGACGCGAAAACTGGCGCTTTCTACAGGTTTAGAGTCGGATTGATTTCAGAGTGCAATTGGCTCCGCTCTTGCCAAGTTACACCCCCATCCAGCTAATAATTCACAAGGCCGCCAGAACTCCCTGTAAATACCCGTGCAGGTCGATTGCCCTGGATGATTTTCGGCACAGATAGAGAAAATCAGGACAACTAGCAAGTGCTTATCGCTCGGATTAAGCAGCTAGGGCGTAATTGTTTTCGCCTCTTATGGTTTGAAGGTTCAGATTTAAGTGCTCTACCAAC
>JACCDQ010067529.1_pt1 | contig 10701 bp, 7 predicted proteins | sample 7446031 | NCBI WGS metagenome assembly JACCDQ01 (sample SAMN15323442, study PRJNA562643) | freshwater metagenome | isolation source: river surface water | place: USA:Blue River Watershed | collected 2017-08-17
CTATTTTGTAAGGGTATTCCGAAATAGAAACAAAGTCGTGGAATTCTTTGATAAAAGGCTTTATTTTTTCGGTGTGCATGCCCATAAAAACCCAGTCGAATTTATCAGCTGTGGCTTCAATGACTGCGGCAATCATGTCCAGATCGCCTTGGTGTTGGGCTGCACCTACCCAGCCTACACGTAAACGGTCTCTGGGTTTCGGCGGCGTTCTGGTGGCAAACCACTGATCGCGCAAGGTGTTGGGCACCACCCGCACATCTCGCACATATTGGTCGTAATGGTTCTTGAGTGTTTGGGTGGTCACCACCAAGCGGTCAGACTGGACCAGCGCCCGCATCATTCGTTGATGGCCTTCGCGGCTCTGAAACAATCTGTTGGGGTGTTTTTCTGGCACGTCTCCAAACAGGTCGTCCACCATTTGAACAATCCGCAGGCTTGGAAGAGCGCGACGGTAATGCGGAATTTGGCTCAGTTGCCCATCGTCCAGAGAGTGCTGTAAAACCAAAGTGTCGCAACCCGACCGCACCACCTCCAGCGGTTGAAGAATCCGCTGCCTGTTGCCTCCCAAAGGCAGAACCACACAAGTTTGTGCCAAACCTTCTTCTTGCAATCCTTGCAAGGGTTCCACGATGCGGTATTGCCCTGAACCGCTGTGTATGGTCGTAGAGAGTATTTTGGGGCGTTCGGATCGCGTGGGTTCCCAGTCGATCACGATGTCGGACTCAATGTCGAAAGGACGGAAGAAAGAAAGATGACGGTTGTAGTTGCGGTCTTTTGCAAGCTGTTGCGACCACCGGGCGAGCAGCATTTCTCGCTCCGACAATTCATCGTCTGCCAGCTGGAGGTGTTTGCGTGTGTCCTTCTTCAGCAACTCCAGCGTTTTTCCGCCATGGTGAACCGCATTGCTCAAAGGCGTCCAAACATGGCGCAGACCTGTCTGGGCAAGTTTGAGGCAGAAGTCGAGCACTGTATAAAAAGTGGCCAGGCCCTCTTCGTCGAAACCGCCATGGGTTTCCCAGTGATTTTTTTTGAACAGGAAAAAATGGCCGCCCACCGTGCTCACATCTTGGGTCAACTGCAGCCGGGAGTAGATGCCGGTTTCTTCGTAGCGGGCCTCTTCGCCGTTGTAAGGCGCCCATGTTCCATGGATGCCCAAAAACGCTGGGCCGCCCACGATTTTTGGGTTCGGGTCGCGTGACGCAATCAACCGAGGCGCTACACACGCCACGTCAGATTGGCCAGCAATGGCCACCAGGGGCTTGAGCCAATTTGAGTGCAGCGGCTCCGTGTCATCGTCGCAGATCAGAATGCATGGATTCTGTGCCGCTGCAACACCTATGTTCAAGCGTCTTCCGTGGTTGTATCTCTCATTTTTGTCGAGAATCACTTTGACCGGAACAGAGCCCACCGAATCAATGGCCTGGCGGATTTCGGTTTCATCGGCGTCGTGGCACACCACAACCACCTCGTCCAAACCCGGTTCTGGAAACATTTCCAGCGCCTTGAGCAGGGAACGTAAGTAGCCGGTTTGTGGTCCGCTGGGCACCACAAGAGAAACCGTCAACGGATTTTGATTGACCCTGTGCTCTACCAACCAGGTTCCCCATCTGTCCAACGGGCGCAGCCGCTCTGCAACCCCTTGCTCCTCCAATGCCGCTCTCGCAATATCAAATTCAGTGGACTCTTGCCCCGTGTTGATTCTGAAAGCGCTGTGCACCAGCAGCCGGTCTATATGACCGATGGCAGACCGTCCGGATTTGTGCGTCAATGCGAGGGCCGCGCCGTACAGAGCTCCGTCGAACAACGGACGCTTCCAAGATATCCAATCTTGGCTGCTGACGAGCAGCGCGGAGCCCAAATAGTTCATGCACCGCAACAGTTCAATGTTGCAGTCCGGTTTGAAAAACGGGTGAGCCGTATCGGTCGTGGCCCCATGAATGTCTTCATCAGCGTAAACCATTAAAGCTTCTGGGCAGCGCAAGTGAGCCAAACCCCATTCGGCCAACGCTGCTGGCGTCAGGGTTGTACCCGACTCCACCAACAAGGTATTCGGGTGTTGAGGTTGCCAGTCCGTCCATTGGGATGCTGGGTCCTCGGTATTGATCCAGGCAATGCCCTCCGCACCCTCCAGAAACTCTGGGGTGGGTGCGTCGGAAACAATGGTCAATTCCGCCGGTTTCCACAAATTGTCAAACAAGCTGTCCAGGGTGTCCGCCAAGCGGTTGCCGTCGCTGCGTCGGTGATCGACGACAACTGATAGGGGCTTCATTTCACCGCTTGCAACGTGTTCCGCGTAAATGCTTGCGTCTATTTCGCGAAGTGTGCTGCGCTGGCTCCACTGGATGTATTGTTGGTGCACCCGAGCCCACTTCAGGCGGTCGGAGCGTGCTGCCAGTTCGGCCGAATCGACGTAAATACCGGGCAGTTGATCGCGTATGGTTTGTGGCCAGACGTCGTCAAAGGATCGCTCGTTTGCGAGCGCTTGCGTTTGTTCAATGAACTGTGTGAATTGTTCTTGCCAGCGCGAAACCGTTGCCTCATATTCTGCGCGGTAACCTTGCACAGTGTCTTGGGCTCGCTCCACCTCGGCCGGGTCGGTTCCCCAGGCCAGTCCGGAAGTGCCGTAGAAGGTTTGATCTTCGTCGAATGCCTTGAGTTTCTGCTCGTTTGGCACCAGCACCACAGGGCAACCGCACAGACGGGCTTCTATGGTCGCAGTGGCGCCCTCATAGGCGTACATGACCTTTGCCCTGCGGTAAAGGTCTGCTGTCTCGCGGTGCGGCACGGGGTGCTTTGACGAAATTTCAATCACGTCGCTGCCGTGATTTTCAAGTGGACCGCTGTAGCGGTTGTAGTACACCAGCGTCAGGTCCCGTTGCAAAGGCGTGGGCGAGGGCTGAAACAAATCCAAGTCCACAATTGGAAGATGCAGCTCTTGGCCTCCTGCATAAAGCAGTTCTCGGTGTTTGAATACGACTTCGGTTTCCGGGTAGGTGCTCACCCCGCTTCCATAGCGCCCGGGAAAGTACAGCACATAACGAACCGGAACCCCCAAACCCATGGGGTGGCCTCGGGTGACCTCGGGGTAAATAACAATGGGTTTGCGACCTGCAGCATAGTGGGCTTTTTTGACATTGGCAGTCAATGTGGGGGTCCACAAGTTCCCTGATGTGTCCGCCGCATCCACATAGGCTTCGAAGCCAAGCCTGTTGAGCAGGCTGCACATTTCATGCAGCAGCCGAATTCCTGCTGAGCGATCTGTATAGGCCGGGGCAACTATGTAATAAGGCTGTCCCTCTTGGCGGAAAACAGAAGTGCTGTTGTTCAGCTGCTGAATCAGGTAGCGGTGGTATGCCATTGCTTCATCATACCTATGGTTGAGACCCGTTACCGCTATCAGCCTTGCAGCAATCTCAGAACGTTTTGTGGCAATTGGTTCGCTTGCGCAATCATGGCGGTACCAGCTTGTTGCAAGATCTGGTTTCGGCTCAGGTTGGCCGTCTCTGCGGCAAAGTCCGCATCCATGATCCGACCACGAGCGGCCGCCTGATTCTCAACTGCGGTTTTGAGGAAGGAAATGGTGTTTTCAAACCGACTTTGCACGGCACCGAGCTGGGCGCGCGTGGCGTTGATGGTGGTCAGCGCAGCATCCAGCGCACTCAGGTTGTTGGAGTTGGCCGAGTTGCTCGATACCACCAAGCTGAACCCTGGTTGACCCGAGGTAACCACAGCACTGACGCTCGCAGCCGAAGCCAGGTTGAGCTGACCGCTGCCCACTGTGATGGTTTGGCCGTTGTTGGCACCCACCTGGAAGAAGAAGTCTGCAGTGGTGGTGAAGAGCGAAACACCGTTGAACTGAACCGCCGAAAGCGTGCGCCCAACTTCTTGCGCCAGCTGGGTGTACTCTTGGTTGAGAGCCTGGATGTCGCCAGAGGTGTTGGTGGAGTTGATCGACTGCACAGCCAGCTCCCGCATACGTTGCAAGATTTCAGTGATGGTGGCCAAACCACCTTCAGCAACCTGTGCCAGCGAAATGCCGTCATTTGCGTTGCGAATGGCCACGTTCATGCCGCGCACCTGAGTGTTCATGCGTTCAGCAATTGCCAAACCAGCGGCATCGTCTTTGGCGCTGTTGACCCGCAGCCCAGATGACAGCCGCTGCAAGGTGGTTGCCATTTGGCCTTGGGTAAGAGATGCGTTGCGCTGAGCATTCAGCGACATCACGTTGGTGTTGATGGTCATTGCCATGGTGTTACTCCTGGGTGATCGGTTTCGGATCAATCCACTCGGCTCAAACTCCCTTGAGAGGCTGATCGAATCGACCGGGTGTTGGAGCAATTGTTTGGCAACCAGAAAAAACTAAAGCCCCGATAAACGGGGCTTTAGGCTTGCAATTGCTGGGTTTCTACCTGTTCCACTGAGCGATTTGCTGGGACACAAATGTTCCAAGGCTGTTAATGCTGCCGAGGTTGGCGTCCAGGCGGCTGTACTGGGCCAGCAGCCGTTTTTCAACTTGGCTGACGCGGTCTTCCACTTTTTCGATGTCCTTGGATTTGCGGCTGATCGCCGACTGCAAAGCGGTGTTGCGGCCCGCAACCACACCGTTGACCCCCACCGCTGCCCGCGTGAAGTCCCGAATACGTCGGCCTATGCCGTTGTCCAGACTGGTCGCTCCAGACGCGCTGATCAACTCTTTGAGCGCGCTCACATTCTCCAACGCTGTGTTGAGTTTCGAGGTGTTGGTGGTCAGGCTGCCGTCACGCTGCAACTCCAACCCCACGTCACTCAAACGTTTGTAAGTTGAGGATGCAGGGCCCGAGTCACCCAGCATCCGCTTGAGCATGTTTTGCAAACCGGAAGCCGTGGAGTCGCCTTGCAGTGCTCCGTCGTTGTTTCCAGTCGGGTCAATTTTTGTCAGGTCAGTCAGCGTGGCGTTGAGTTTGTTGTAGGCCGTTCTAAAAGCCTCCAGCGCGGTTTTTGTGGCCTCAAGGTCATTGGTCACAGTGACTTCGATGCCGTTGGTCAACGGATCCGGAAGGGGTGCGCTGGTTGTGGTTTCCAAGAGGTTGAGTGTCACGCCACTCACTGCATCTTTGACCGTGTTGCTCGAGGAAGTCACCACAATGCCGTCGATACTGACTTGGGCATCTTGCGCTACCTGGCTGCGGGTCATTCCAACAAAACCGTTGCCATCGTGGTTGAACATCAGCTTGCCCAAATTGGTTCCAGCATCGGTCACGGGTTCGTAGGTTTCAGCGCCAAATGCGTCCGTTACTTTCTCAAATGAATTGATCTGAAAACCTTCGCTGACGCCAGTGCTCGCACTTTTGATGAGCAAGTGCTGTTGGCCCGCACTGTTGACCACCACCGCCTTGACATCTGTTGCCAAACTGTTGATGCGAGCAGCCACGTCGGTGAGTGTGTCGGTTGCTGAGACGTCAATGGTCACGGGTGACGTTCCGGCAAATGTTGACCCTGACCATGAGCCTGTGCTGATTTCCAATCGACCGTCCGTGCCCATGGTACTGCCGGAGGCAAAACCGCTGGTCCGTGCCACTTGCACTTGAGCCAATGCTCCTACCTGGACCGAAAAATTGCTTGCAACGGCAGCCGAGCTCACCGTGGCAGTGAGTTTTTGGGTGTTGGAGGACGTGACGCCTCGACTGGACCAAGTGGAGGTGCTGAGCAATTTGTCAGCAGCATCTTGAAGCGCAGCCAAGTCGGACTTGACGCGGCTGTAAGCGGACAGCTTGGTTTGCAGACTGCTTTGCTGCGATTGCAGTTGGGTAATGGGCCGGCGCTCCAAGGCCACCAATTGAGACACGATGGAGCTGACATCCAGCCCGCTGCCTACGCCGGGTGATGAAATAGCCATATCAACTCCTTGTGCAAATGGTGTACATGAAAGCTTTATAGACCAATTGTCTGCACATTAAAAGCCGGAAAAACAGGGTTTGGCAAAGCACAAGAGCCCAGACACGGGTCTGGGCTCTTGTGGAAGGGTCGAAAATTACCTCAACAGAGCCAACACACCTTGCGGCAACTGGTTGGCTTGGGCAATCATGGCGGTACCAGCCTGCTGCAGAATCTGGGCACGGCTCAATGTCGCGGTTTCAGATGCGAAGTCTGCGTCCATGATCCGGCCACGGGCTGCCGACTGGTTTTCAACCGCTGTTTGCAGGAATGAAATGGTGTTTTCAAACCGGCTCTGAACAGCGCCAAGTGCAGCACGCTGGTCGTTCACAAGTTTGATAACTTTGTCGAGTTGGTCAATAACTGCGCCGTTGGCTGAGTTGGCTGCGGTGCTGAGTGTGGCGGCGCTGCCTGCGGAGTCAGTTACAGACGACATGACAGTCGCTGTGCCGATGTTGAGAGAAGCCGAGGTCACGTCGATGGTCTGACCCGAATTGGCACCCACTTGGAAGGTGTAAGTGCCTGTAGACTGCAGAACGGTCTGACCGTTGAATTGAACCGCACCGATTGTTCGACCGATTTCGGCGGCGAGTTCTTTGTATTCTTTGTTCAGCGCGTCAATGTCGCCACTGGTGTTGGTGGAGTTGACCGACTGAACCGCCAGTTCGCGCATGCGCTGCAGCATGGACGAAACGGTGGACAAACCGCCTTCAGCTGTTTGAGCCATAGAGATGCCGTCATTCGCGTTGCGAATGGCCACAGACATGCCCCTGACTTGGGTGTTCATTCGTTCTGCAATTGCCAGGCCCGCAGCGTCATCCTTCGCGCTGTTGACGCGCAAGCCTGACGAGAGGCGTTGCAGCGTCGTGGCCATGGTGTTTTGCGTAGCGCTGGCGTTGCGCTGGGCTGTCAACGAGTTGACATTGGTGTTGATGGTCATTGCCATTTTGAAACTCCTTAAAGTGAAGTTGCCGGTTATCGCCGGTGTCAAACGCACCCCGATGGCGCCTTGACCACGAACCCGTCGGATGGCTCGTTGAGATGTATTTCGGGAAGTTGTGGGAAAACTTTAGGCAATAGCCCAAAAGGTTTTAAAAGCGACGCTTTGCGCTGGCCTGGCCTGCTTAGCAAGTCGATTGCGGTCGATGTATTGGGCAAGCAAACGCACAAAGCAAAAAACCCAGACAGGTCTGGGTTTTTTGCTTTGATTTGGCTCCCCGACCTGGGCTCGAACCAGGGACCTACGGATTAACAGTCCGGCGCTCTACCGACTGAGCTATCGGGGAATGAAAGCGAATTTTTGGCTCCTCGACCTGGGCTCGAACCAGGGACCTACGGATTAACAGTCCGGCGCTCTACCGACTGAGCTATCGAGGAATAGCTTTCCATTGTAGCGTCGTTTTTTGGGTTTTCAAAGCCAGGTAGGTTTTTCTTTGCACGCCATTTGCCAACGTTCTTGCAGATCGGCCGCGGCCAGTTCTGGGTGTTGGGCTGCTGTGATGGCGCGCACCACAGCGAACGATCCCACGCCAGTGGCCGCAATTGCAGGCAGGTGTTCTGGCCCAATACCGCCTATGGCGACCAGCGGGGTGTTGCGCAGCAGTTTTGCGTAAACCCCCAACCTGCCCAGGCCCTGAGGCGGGGTGGCCATGGCTTTGAGCGTGGTGGGGAACACAGCCCCCAGAGCGATGTAGCTGGGCCCCACCGCAAGGGCGCGGAGCATTTCGGCATAGCCGTGGGTGCTCAGTCCCAAGCGCAACCCGGCTTGCCTTATTTCATTGAGTTGTTGCGGGGTGAGCAGGTCCAAGTCTTCTTGACCCAGATGCACGCCGTAGGCGCCCGCTTCAATTGCGAGTTCCCAATGGTCGTTGATGAACAGACGGCTTGGCGTGCCCTGGGTGGCCTGAACCGCAGCGCGAATTTCCGCTTTCACTGCAGCCTTGTCGGTGCTTTTAAAGCGCAGTTGCAAGGTGGGCACGTTTGCCTGCGCCATTCGCGCCACCCATTGTGCCGTGGGCAGCACTGCGTACAGCCCCAACGCGTTTGGGCAAGCGGCAAACGGTGGCTCATTGCCCTGGGGTGTGGGCAGAAAGTCTGGCAGATCTACAGGCCAGGCCGTGGGGTCAAAGTGCCCCCTTCGTATTGATTGCCGTTCCCAAGCCTGGGCAATGCAGTCGGCATCTGCGTTGATAAAGCCCAACCTGCGCGCGCAGGCGTAGGCCAAATCGCGAGGCTGGTTGCTGGCGGCAGTGGCGGCGGGGTCAAGGTTGCTGGGCAGACCCAAATGCTGGTGCAGTTGCACCATGTTGGCAAGCGTTGCGGCAATTTCGGTCATGAGCGGTTTTCAGGCGTGGTGCCAAAATGGCGTGCCCAGCACTGGGGTGCTGGGCTGGGCAGCGTCTTGCGGTGTCATGGCGCCTGCCAGAAAAGCGCTGCGTCCCGCCTTGACGGCTTGGGCAAAAGCCTGAGCCATGGCCACCGGGTCGCGCGCCAGTGCCACGGCGGTGTTCAATAGCACGCCATCGAATCCCCACTCCATCACTTGGCAAGCGTGAGAGGGCAGTCCCAAACCGGCATCGACAATCAAAGGCACGTTCAAGCGCTCGCGCAAGGTGCGCAAGGCGTGTGGGTTGATTGGGCCTTTGCCGGTGCCAATGGGCGCGGCCCAGGGCATCACGGCTTGGCAACCCACGTCTACCAAGCGCTGGCAAAGCACCAAATCGTCGGTGGTGTAGGGCAGCACCTTGAAGCCGCTCTGAATGAGTTGTTCGGCGGCCGCCACCAGGTTCAAGGTGTCGGGTTGCAGGGTGTAGTCGTCACCTATCAGTTCAAGTTTGATCCAGTCGGTTTCAAAGACCTCACGCGCCATTTCGGCGGTGGTGATGGCTTCTTGCAGACTGTGGCAACCAGCAGTGTTGGGCAGCACTGCCACCTGCATTTTTTGCAGCAGAGGCCAAAAACCCTGGCTGGCGTCCAGCCCGGCGGCACCTTGGCGGCGCAACGATGCGGTGAGCATGCAGGGTTGGGCCAGCCTGACGGCTTGCTCCAGCACCGCTGGTGAGGGGTAGCGCGAAGTGCCCAGCAACAGGCGGCTGTTGAAGGTTTGGCCGTAGAGCTGAAATGCGTCTGGATTGGAAATCATGGCGTCGTGGCGTTTATCCGCCAGTCACGGGAGAGATGAATTCAATGCGGTCGCCCTCGGCCAACAACGTGTTGGCGTACTGGGTGCGGGGCACAAATTGCAGGTTGACTGCGGCTGCAAACGGCCCTTGCGCGGCAAAGGCTTGCACGGCATCGGCCAGGCTGGAGCCCTGGGGCAGTTCGTGAGGGACGTGGTTGATGAGAATTTGCATGGCAGATCAGGCAAGCGGTTGCAGCGTGTTGACTTGAAAGCACAGCTGCAATTGGGCTGCCAGCGTTTGGGTGCCGCTGTGCATGTGTTCCACCACCGCATCCAGCACGGCCGGCGAAATCATGAACCCGTGCCGGTAGAGGCCGTTGATTTGCAGCACTTTGGGGGCCGCTTGGCGCACTGTGGGCAGGTTGTCGGGCAGTGTGGGGCGGCACTGGCTGTTGAGTTCGAGAATGCGCGCTTCGCCAAAACCTGGGTGCACGGCGTAGGCTGCGCTCAACAGTTCCAAGGTGGACCTGACGCTGGCGGGCGACAGGTCGTTGGTTTCGATTTCGGTGGCGCCGATCACAAAAACGTGGTCTTGCTTGGGGGCAATGTAGATTGGGTAACGTGGGTGCAGCAGCCGAGTGGGGCGTTGCAGTGTTACGCCAGGGGCGTGAAGCCGGGCCACTTCACCGCGCACACCGCGCAGTGTGGGGCCGGGGATGGGCCAATCGGCTTGCGCGCCCAAACCGCGGCAATCCAGCACCCAGCCCCCACGTTTTTGTTGCAGTTCCAGGGCCTGGTCCAGCGTGCAGGGCGTGTGCCACTGCACAACGGTGCCCTGCTGCGCCAGAGCTTTGAGCAAGGCTTGCAGCAGTTGCCGGTTGTCCAATTGCCCTTCCTCGGGCAGGTAAACACCTTGGTGAAAACGTTGCGCTACGGCGGGTTCCAGCGAGGCCAACCGCGCGCCATGCACGTTTTCGGGGGCTGGCAGTGTGGGCAAGGTTTGCCGTGTTTTGGCCAGAAGTCCGTTGAACCGCTGGGCTTCGGCGGCGTCTTGCCTGTGCCAAAGAACCAAGGTGCCTTGCTGCTGAAAAAAGACCGGATCTGGCAGTTGCTGCAGCAGTTCGCGCCACCGGGGCAGGGCATATTGCCCCATGGCCACCACATTGGGTTCGGTCACCGCCGATTCGGCCAAAGGGGCCAGCATGGCAGCGGCCACCCTTGCCGCTGACGAGCTGCCTTCGGGGGGGCCGGCATCCAGCAGGTCAACGCGATGCCCGTGTTTTGCCAATTGCCAAGCCAGCAGCCGGCCCATCAAACCGGCGCCCAGCACCAGCACGGGTTCGAGGTGGGGGTGGCTTGGGGTTGCGGTCATGGTGTGGGTTTGGGTGAGCGCAAATTACATCACAGGCTTCGGGCCAATTTGGGCCTCTGGTGGGCGCCAGCGGCTTCTCTGTGGAGGATAATTTTGCTATGACACAACCCAAGCAGTCGGCCGTGCAGGCCCATTACCCCAGAGTTTTGACGATTGCCGGCAGCGATTCCGGAGGTGGGGCTGGCATACAGGCCGATTTGAAGACTTTTGCAGCTTTGGGTTGCTACGGCATGACCGCCATTACCGCGCTCACGGCCCAAAACACCGTGGGGGTGCGTGCCATACACGGGGTGCC
>JACCDQ011111784.1_pt1 | contig 10695 bp, 8 predicted proteins | sample 7446031 | NCBI WGS metagenome assembly JACCDQ01 (sample SAMN15323442, study PRJNA562643) | freshwater metagenome | isolation source: river surface water | place: USA:Blue River Watershed | collected 2017-08-17
ATGTTGCCCTTGCGTTGTTCACGCCCTTCGATTTCGATTTCGTAATCCAGCAGCTTCTGGCCGTTTACGATGGCCAGGCGGCGTTCTTCGGCCTGCGTGGCATTGATCAACATGCGTTTCATGTTGGTTTCCTTCACTCGTTTCCATCGGCCCCGAAAGGCCAAAACGCCATGGCAGGCGTTCTATTCGAGCAAACGAGGGATGGAACTGCCGGAGAGCGGCAGCTGGGCGGGCGGGTGGCCAAAAGCAGCCACACCGACCAGGCCTCAGCCGGGCATAGGCGCGTGGATGCGAGTGAACAAAGGGGGCAAGGGGGTGCTAGCCACTGGTTTTGCCGTTGAATGCTTTGTGGTCACAGGTGTCCTCATGCAGTAGGTGCCCCGTGGCACAGACTGCATGGTTGGGGTATTCCGTATCGGGTTTGCTGTCAAAAACGCTGGCTGGTCAGGGGGTGGGCACGGAGAAGGGTTTACCCCAATGGTTCGGCGCCCCCTGCATGGCAACCGTACCGGCATGCGAAGGGCGTTTGCACAATTGCCTTAAACTCCAAGGCAAATCAAACACTTACAGTACCGCAGGCCGGATGGACACATTATAGAGGCCCACACGCGGTTTCACCACGGTGTGCCAGTGTCAATTGGGTAATTTGAAACTTTTTTACGCCCCACATGGAACCATCTGCGCAGGTGCGCCAACTCACGGTTGACGCCGAATCCGACGGGCAACGCCTGGACAATTTTCTGGTCCGAGAACTCAAAGGGGTGCCCAAAACCCACATTTACCGCATCATCCGTTCGGGGGAGGTGCGTGTGAACAAAGGCCGTGCCAGTGCAGACACCCGGGTTCATTCGGGGGATGTGCTTCGCATACCGCCCATCCGTCTGTCGGCCCAGGCCGAGCAGAAGCAATTGCAGCCTGCAGCGCCTCCGCGCGAGTTTCCGGTGCTGTTTGAAGACGCTGCATTGTTGGCCATAGACAAACCTGCTGGCGTGGCGGTGCATGGGGGCAGTGGCGTGTCGTTCGGGGTGATCGAACAGTTGCGGCAGTCACGGCCACAGGCGGCCCTGTTGGAGTTGGTGCACCGGCTGGACCGAGAAACCAGCGGTATTTTGCTGGTGGCCAAAAAGCGGAGCGCGCTCAAAGCACTGCAAAACCAGTTTCGGGAACGCGAAACCGGAAAAACCTACCTGGCCTTGGTCAAGGGGGGCTGGCCTGCCAAGCACAAGGTAATCGATGTACCGTTACGCAAATACCTGTTGCCCGATGGAGAGCGCCGGGTTCGGGCCACCCACGCGGACGATTCCGAGGGCTTGCGTTCGATCACTTTGGTCAAGCCTTTGGGTGCAGTGCGCCTGCCACCTGAATTGACGGGCCAGTTTCCGGGGCTGGCGTTGACTTTGCTGGCCGTGACGATCAAAACCGGCCGAACGCACCAGATCCGTGTGCATTTGGCCCACACGGGGTGCCCGATTGTGGGAGATGACAAATACGGCGACTTTGAATTGAACAAGGCCCTCGCCCGAACGGGGTTGAAGCGGATGTTTTTGCACGCCTGGCAATTGAATGTGACCCATCCGGTGGACTCGACGCCTCTGCAATTGAAGGCAGAATTACCAGCAGATTTGTTGCGGTGGTCCAATGTGGCGGATTTTTTGTGATTAGAATAGTCACGTCATTGTTTTTCACTCAAAAGGACGTCGAATGGCAACTTACTCAGAACTGATCAGCCAAGCCCAAGCCTTGATGGCGCAGGCCGAGCAGGTACGCAAACAAGAATTGACCAATGTCATTTCTGATATCAAGGCCAAAATGAAGGAATTCGGCATCACCCTGGAAGATTTGGGCGCAGTCGGGGGGGGGCGCAAAGCTGGCGGAGCAAAAGCCAAGGCAGCTGCCAAGTTCAAAGGCCCCAACGGTGAATTGTGGTCGGGTGGCCCGGGCCGCAAACCGGAGTGGGTGCGTGTTTTGTTGGCCGAAGGCAAAAACATCGAAGATTTCCGCATTTAAGCAATGCAGTGGGTCGCTGGACCCGCATCCACAGGGGGCGCAGCATGCGCCCCTTTTTCACGCCAGTGGTTTTGAATCGGCCCGGTTTGGGCCATACTCCGCCGGATGCTGGTCAGTGTTTGCTTCTTCGTTTTTCGTTTCTTTCCATGAGTTTTCGCCCACGCCAATACGATCTGATCGCCTTCGATTGGGACGGCACCCTGTTCGATTCCACCGCCATCATCGTGCGGTGCATCCAGGCCGCCGTGGTCGATGTGGGCGGGCAACGCCCGACAGACGAGGCGGCGTCCTACGTGATTGGCATGGGGTTGATGCAAGCCTTGGCCCATGCCGCGCCCGATGTGCCTCCCGAAAAATACCCCGCGCTGGGCGACCGCTACCGCCACCATTACTGGGCGCGTCAGCACGACATCAGTCTGTTCAACGGCGTGTTGCCGATGTTGCAAGCCCTGAAAGAACGGCACCACTGGCTGGTGGTGGCCACGGGCAAAAGCCGTCGGGGCCTGAATGAAGCCTTGCAGCATGTGGCGTTGCAAGGTCTTTTCGACGGTTCGCGCACCGCCGACGAAACCGCTGGCAAACCCCATCCCCTGATGTTGCATGAACTGATGCGTGAATTTGGCGCCGACCCCGAACGCACTCTGATGATTGGCGACACCACCCACGATTTGCAAATGGCGTTGAACGCGGGTTGTCCGAGCGTGGCCGTGAGCTACGGGGCGCACGACCCCAGCGGCTTTGAGGCCCTGCAGCCTCGCTATGTGGCGCATTCGGTGGCGGATTTGCACGCCTGGCTGCAAGCCCACGCATGAGATCGGGGGCGGTATGAGCGTTCAATGGTTTCCCGGGCACATGCATGCCACACGCAAAGCAATTGCAGAGCGCGCCAAAGACATCGACGTGGTGATTGAAATGCTGGATGCGCGCTTGCCCGGTTCCAGCGCCAACCCCATGCTGGCAGAGTTGACGGCGGGCATACCGACGTTGAAGGTGCTGAACAAGCAAGATTTGGCCGACCCACAGCGCACCGCTCTGTGGTTGGCGCACTACAACGCACTGCCTGGTACCCGGGCGCTGGGATTGGACGCCAGCAACAAAGCCCCGGCCAAGGCCTTGATTGCGGCCTGTTTTGAACTGGCACCGCAGCGCGGCGGCATGGTCAAGCCCATGCGGGTGCTGATTGGCGGCATACCGAATGTGGGCAAATCCACCTTGATCAACACCCTGGTGGACAAACGCGCCACCAAAACCGGGGACGAAGCCGGTATCACCAAAACCGAGCAGCGCATTGTGCTGGCCGATGATTTTTACCTGTACGACACCCCTGGCGTGTTGTGGCCCAAGATCACTGTGCCTCAAAGCGGTTACTGTCTGGCGGCCAGTGGGGCGGTGGGGCGCAACGCCTACGATGAAGAGGAAGTGGCCCTGGAGTTGCTCAAGCTGTTGCAAGGCCCTTATGCCTCTTTGCTTGATGCCCGCTACAAATGGGGCTGGAAGCCTGCTGACATTGCTGCAAAGAAGGACGAAGAATTGTTGCTGGCCGTGGGGCGCAAGCGTGGCGCCTTGTTGCCTGGGGGGCGTTTGAACCACCAGAAAGCCGCTGAATCGGTGTTGAACGATTTCCGCATGGGCGTGCTCGGACGTATCACGCTGGAAACGCCAGAGGATTTTGCCCATTGGTGGGCGGCGGGGCAGGCGGCCGAAGCCGCGTTGGTGCAGGCCCGTCAAACCAAACTGAAGGCGCGCAAACCGTCTTCATCGGGGCGCAAAAAATCCGAAGGCCATGACTGACGCGTCCAGGCTCACCCCACGCCAAGCCGAAATTTTGGCCTATGTGCGCCGGTGTGTGCGGGATGTGGGGGCGCCACCCACCCGGGCTGAAATTGCACAGGCTTTTGGATTCAAGTCTCCCAACGCGGCGCAAGAGCATTTGCGAGCCCTGGCCAAAAAAGGTGCAATCGAAATGCAAGGCGGTACGTCGCGCGGTATCCGTTTGTCTGACCCGCTTCGCGCGTCTGAACCACTGACCTTGCCCGAGCTGCAGCAACTCAACCTGCCTTTGGTGGGGCGCGTGGCGGCGGGCAGCCCGATTCTGGCCCAGGAGCATGTGGAAAAGGTGTACCCATTTCCGGCCCATCTGTTTGCCAGCACCCCAGACTTCTTGTTGCGTGTCAAAGGTTTTTCAATGCGCGATGCGGGCATTCTGGAAGGCGATTTGCTGGCAGTGAAAGCCACCCGTGAAGCGCACGATGGCCAGATTGTGGTGGCCCGGTTGGGAGATGAGGTGACCGTCAAGCGTTTGTTGCGGCGACCTGATGGGGTCGAGCTTCATCCCGCCAATCCAGATTTTCAAGTGCTGCGGGTGGGTGGCAGTGAGGCGTTTGAAATCGAAGGGGTGGTGGTGGGCCTCTGGCGCGATGGTGGTTGGTAGCGCAGCGGTTTCAGTGAAAGTCATGGCTGTTCACGGGCAGGTCTTGCAAGGCCACTGCCTGTAGCCGATGGGTGAGGTTTATCAGTTTGCGTGCCAACAGGTGGCACACGGTGTGCTCTCCAGATCCCTGCTTCTGCCAACGGCCATAAACCGCCAGCAGACGTGAGTCCAGCAATTCCTTTCGATGTTGTTCTACCTGGTCGGGAGGGACAATCACCTGCACGGTTCCGGTCTCGTCTTCCAATGTCACAAACACCACGCCCTGTGCGGAGCCTGGGCGCTGACGGGCGATCACCAGGCCGCAGGCGCGCACCCAACGGTGGTGGGGGCGGGTTTGCAAAGTCGCCGCAGACAGCAAGCCGTGCGCATTCAACTCGGTTCTGAGCAAACCCACCGGGTGGGATCGCAGACTGAGCCCAATGCTTTGGTAGTCCAGCAGCACATCTTCCCCCAGCGTGGTCGGTGGCAATTCGACGGGGCTGATGGCGCTTGGCAAATGCTGCAGCAGTGGGGCTGATCTGGACGTTGTGGCCGTTGACGTGCTGGCAGGTTCGCAGCCCGTTGCATCCCACAACTGTTGGCGCCGGGGGCCACTCAATCCCACCAGAGCGTCGGCGCGTGCCAATGCTTGGAGGTCGGTTTGCGAGAGTTGGGCTTGCTGGGCCAACTCTGTTGTGTGGGTCCACCCTGGGTTTTTGCGTCGCATGGCCAGCAACTGCGCAGCCCCGGCCTCGCTGAGGGCGGCCACTGTTTTGAGTCCGAGGCGTACCGATCTCTCTGATGTGAGGGTGGTTTCCCATTCGCTGTGCAGCACATCTGGCGGTAGCACGTGCACACCGTGGCGCCTGGCATCTTGCACGAGCTGCGAGGGGCCGTAAAACCCCATGGGTAGCGAATTGAGCATGCCCACCAGAAAGCAGGCCGGTTCATGGCACTTGAGCCAGGCGCTGGCGTATACCAGCAAGGCAAAACTGGCGGCGTGGCTCTCCGGGAAACCGTATTCGCCAAAGCCTTCGATTTGTCGAAAAATCGCTTGGGCGAAGTCGAGGCTGTATCCACGTTCCAACATGCCTTGAATCAGACGGGTTTTGTATTGTTCCACGCCCCCTTTGCGTCGCCAGGCGGCCATGGAGCGGCGCAGGCCGTCGGCCTCTCCTGGGGTGAATCCCGCTGCAATGATGGCGATTTGCATCACCTGTTCCTGGAAAATGGGAATGCCCAATGTGCGCTCCAAGGCGGGGCGCAAGGCCTCGTTGGCCAACTGCAGGGGCAGGTCTTGGCGTTGCCGTTCGCGTGCCTGCAGGTAGGGGTGCACCATGCCGCCCTGTATGGGGCCGGGCCGAACCAATGCCACCTCAACCACCAAATCGTAGAAGCAGCACGGGCGCAGTCGGGGCAGCATGCTCATCTGGGCACGGCTTTCAATTTGAAAAACACCCACGGTGTCGGCGCGTGAAATCATGTCGTACACGGTGGGGTCTTCGGCCGGAATGTGGGCCAGTTCCCAGCGCTGTCCGCGTCGTTGGCTCACCAGTTCCAGTGTGCGGCGCAAAGCGGTCAGCATGCCCAGGGCCAACACATCAACCTTGAGCAAACCCAAGGCGTCAATGTCGTCTTTGTCCCATTCGATGGTGGTTCGCCCCGCCATGGCTGCCGGTATCACGGGCACGGTCGATGTCAGCGCGTTGCCGGTCAGCACAAAACCACCGCTGTGCTGTGCCAGGTGACGGGGGAACCCCATCAGTTGCTGCGTCAGTTCCAGCAGCAAGCGTATGGGACGGCTGTTCGGGTCGATGCCCATGTGCTGGAACGACGTCGTTTGCAGTTCCTTGCCATCCCACCACTGGTGGTTTTTGGCCAAGGTGTCGACCATTTGGGCCGGAAGTCCGAGTGCCTTGCCCACATCCCGTATGGCACTGCGTGGGTGGTAGGTGTTGACTGCGGCCGTCAAGGCCGCGCGGTGACGTCCGAATTTGCGGTACAGGTATTGGATGACTTCTTCGCGGCGTTGGTGTTCAAAGTCCACGTCGATATCTGGGGGCTCCTGACGTTCACGGCTGATAAAGCGTTCAAACAGGTTTTCGCCCCGTTGGGGGTCCACTTCGGTGATACCCAGGCAATAGCACACGGCCGAATTGGCCGCAGACCCCCGGCCTTGACACAGGATGCTCTGGCTGCGTGCGTAACACACGATGTCGTAAACCGTGAGAAAGTATTTCTCGTACCCCAGTTCCTCAATCAGTTGCAGCTCCTTATTCAATTGCTGGGCCACCCCTTCCGGGATGCCTTGAGGGTACCGGTTTTGTGCCCCAGCCCAGGTGATTTCGGCGAGGTAGCTGGTAGGGGTGTGCTGGGCAGGCACCACTTCCTGCGGGTATTCATAGCGCAGTTCGTTCAACGAAAACGAGCACAAGTCGGCCACGCGCACGGTTTCTTCTAACAAGTCGCGTGGGTAAATCTGGGCCAATCGGCTGCGCGTGCGCAGGTGTGTTTCGGCATTGGCTTGCAGGGCAAAACCACAATCGCTCACTGGGCGCCCCAGTCGGATCGCGGTCATCACGTCCTGCAATGGCTTGCGTGAGCGCACATGCATGTGCACATTGCCGGCGGCCACCAAAGGTGTGGCGTGTTGTGTGCCAAGGTGTTGCATTTGCCGCAGCCAGGTGCTGTCGTCCCAATGCCCCGTGAGTTCAACCGCCAGCCAGACACGTTTGGGGAACAGCCTTTGCAACCATTGCAGGTGGGCAGCCATGTGTTCTGGCGGTGTACCCAAAGGGTGTAGGGCCGTGTTGAGCTGCCGCCAAGGCACCAGCAGCGCCAAGGTGTCGGCCCACGCATGCGGTGTGGTAGGCCAATGTTCAGCACGGCTCCAATTGGTGTGGCAGGGCAGTTCGTCCAGGGTGTTGATGCTTGTTAAAACCGGTGCTGGATTGTTGCGCCAGGTGGTGATGCGCTCGCACAGGCGGCCGTACGCTGGGCGGTTGCGTGCCAGCAGCACCAAGGTGAAGCCCCCTCCCAGGTCGGGCGTGGCCACCCGGACTTCGGTGCCCAACAACAAGTGCAGGCCACAGGCTTGAGCGGCTTGGTGCGCGCGGACCGCCCCCGCCATGCTGCAACTGTCGGTAATGGCCACGGCTTGGTAGCCCAAGGCATGGGCCCGCCCAATCAGCTCTGCCGGGCTTGATGCGCCGCGCTGAAAGCTGAAGTGGCTCAACGCATGCAGTTCGGCGTAGGCCGGCAGTGCTGTGTCAGCCATAAAACCCGTGCAAAAACCATTGGGGGGCGCGTTCGGCGGCGTAGGTTTGGGTTCTTTGGCGGTACACGCACACCAACCCGGCCTGTGGGCTGTGTGCAATAAAGTAATCTTTCGTGTCGCTCTTGGCGTCGTCCCACCACCCGGTTTCCACCCGCCAAGGCCTGGTCAGCAACGTCAGCGCACCCTGAAATTGGGGGCGTTGCCCCGAAATGGACAGAGGGGCAGGCTCTTGCAGCAACCAACAAGGTTGCAGCGCAGCTTGGCCAGGCGGGGGCAAAGTGCGTGTTCGGGGGGTGTCGAGCGATGTGTTCCAGGATTGCATGCGCTCCATCCGATGATCGGCACAGGCTTGTGCCCGGCTGATGGCGTCCGCGCCCAGTCGGGCGCTTAACCGGGCCATGCATGCCAACAGCTGCGTATGGGTTTGCTGCGGATCTGGCAGCCAGCTGCGGCTTTCGGTGGCCATAGGCAGCGATTGCTGTACGCCAAGGTGCAACGATGCCGCAGCAGCGGCTAGCGAATTTTGTGTGAAATGCACCTCAAAAAGCTGCATCCATTGGTTTCGACTCCGCGTGGGGTGTGCGGTGTGCAACTCGATCACTTGAGGCGCGCCTGGCTTGCGCCAGAGTTGCTCTGGGTGGCAAGTCAGACGCATTGAGGTTGCGCCCGCCTGCCTGGCCCGCAACCAGCTTTCTGCCTCATCCAGCATGGTTTTTAAATGTTCCAACAAAGCGGGTGCGTTGTCGGTTGGGTGTGGTAAGTCATGGGTTGCTTCAAATGTGTCGGGCAGCGTCAGCCAGTCAAAGGCCTCTTTTTGCAAACCATAGGCCTGGTCGAGTTCCAACAACAGGGCTTGCCCAAAGCGCTGTGCAATACCAGTGCGTGGCAGTTGCCGCAATTCACCGAGCGTGCGGCAGCCCATTTGCCTGAGCGTGTCTTGGTGGCGGGCAGCCGCCATCAAACAATCGATCGACAGGCCGTCCAGTAGCGTGGTCAACGTATCTGGGTTGGCGTGGGTGGTGTGGCTGGATGGGTGTAACAACGCCCAGGCACCCCTGGCCGTGGGGGCGGTGGCCATGTGATGCCAACCGTGTGGCGTGGCGGCTTGTTCAAGCTTGCCCAGCAGCGCCGCTATGCCGCCCATGAGGCGAAAACTGCTGTGCACTTCCAACATCAAATTGCCGTTGAGCCAGCACACGCGCGGGGTGAATTCAAATGCCCACCAAATCCTTGGGGGATGCGTTTGTTTGGGGGGTGACAGTGCGATCCAAAACATAAGAATGGGTGTGTTGGGTTGCAAACAGCAGGGATGCCAGGGGCTGCAGCAGCGGGCAGTCAATCGGGTAGGGCAGTGGTGGGCCACGGCGTTTGATGACTTGCACACGCAAGCCTGCAGGCCCCAAAGTCTCTAGGCGTATGCGCAATGGGGCGGGCGAGGCGTCGGTGGCCGCTGCCCAGGGGCGCATTGCAAACAGCCAAGGGGGGCGTTGCCCGCTGGCACGTTGGGCTTGAACGGCCATTTGCAAACGGCGCAACCCGTTGGCCGACGCCTGCGGCAGCCAAACCAGCACCGCGCCCACGGCGTCGCAGCGCAGCAGTTGTTCGCTGGCCCACAAACGGTCCCGCCAGGTTTGGGCATCAATCCACCAAAGTTGATCTGCTTTGATGCCTTGCGCAGCCAGAGCCGGGGTGTGTGGTACCCAAGGCGGGCCCACCAGAGCGATGTGCTCCGTCGGGTTGAGTTGCCTTAAAGCCGGGTTTAGCAGTTGCCATTCACTGTGACCTGCGGGCCCTTGCAGCAGTTCGGTCAATTGGGCGCAGGGCCACCCGCCGCCCGGTAGGGCTGCGTTCAGCAGTGTGTGGCCGGTGGGCAGGCTGGCCCCAGTGTTGCTGGCCAGCGTGTGGGCGCGCCACACCCCATCAATGGCAAGGGTTGCACAAGAATCATTGGGCATCCAAGTACTGTACATTAATACAGTACTTTGTCCAATGCCTTGCATGCGGCAGCAGCGCCGCTATGGGGTTATTTGCCCCAACTGTCTTTCAAGCCTGTGATCCGGTTGAAAACGGGCTTGTCTGAACCGTGGTCCAGTCTGTCCGCCACAAAGTAGCCGTGGCGCTCAAATTGGAACTTTTGGTCGGGCTGTGCATGGGCCAAAGACGGCTCAACATAGCCCTGCACCACGCGCAGGCTGTTGGGGTTGAGCAAACTCAAAAAGTCTTTGCCACCGGCATCGGGTTGGGCCTGCGTGAACAAGCGGTCGTACAGGCGGATTTCGGCTTGCAAGCCATCGGCCGCGCCCACCCAAGTGATGGCGGCTTTGGCCTTTACGCTGTCGGCACCAGGGGTACCGCTCTTGGTGCCGGGTATCACCTTGGCGTGTACTTCAAGCACAGCCCCGGCAGCGTCGCGCAAGCAGCCCGTGCACTCAATCACGTAGCCCCCTTTAAGGCGCACCACATTGCCCGGAAACAGGCGCTTGTACCCCTTGGGGGGCACCTCTTCAAAGTCTTCGCGCTCTATCCACACCTCTTTGCCGATCTTGAACACCCGGTCGGCTGGTGGCGTTTGGCCTTCTGCCAGTGCCGAATGGGGCAGGGCGGCTTGGGTGCAGTCTGCGGTGTGGTCGTCAGAACCAAAGGCCTCGGCCCAGTTGGTCAACACCAGTTTCACAGGGTCAAGCACCGCCATGCCCCGGTGGGCCTTGTTTTCCAGGTCTTCGCGCAGGCAGCCTTCCAGGGTGCTGTAGTCAATCCAGCTGTCGCTTTTGGTCACGCCTATGCGTTCTGCAAACAGCTGTATGGCTTCGGGCGTGTAGCCCCGGCGGCGCAAACCCACAATGGTTGGCATGCGCGGATCGTCCCAGCCCGATACAAATTTTTCATCCACCAACTGTTTGAGTTTGCGTTTGCTGGTGACCACGTAGGTCAGGTTCAGGCGTGCAAATTCGTATTGGCGCGGTGGCGGGGTGTTGATCAGTCCCCCCTGGGCCAGTTTGTC